>JAEEGL017428509.1_pt1 | contig 16885 bp, 14 predicted proteins | sample 9134231 | NCBI WGS metagenome assembly JAEEGL01 (sample SAMN16246548, study PRJNA631951) | gut metagenome | biome: gut microbiome; feature: rumen; material: fiber-attached | host: Bos | place: Iran: Karaj | collected 2018-10
CGGTTTCATTGATCAGGTCGTTCAGCGGGATCCAGGCGTCCTTGTACAGCAGCAGGTCCTTGGCCTTGTACTGCACGATGGTGGGCAGGTCGCCGCTGGCCATCAGCAGGCCGTATTTTTCCGCCAGGTTTTCCGTCGGCGCGGAGATGATGTCAATCTTGATCCCGAGCTTTTCCTGCAGGATGTCGATGGTCATCAGGCCGTTGCGGAAGGGCATGTTTTCACGGTCGGAACCCCAGATGGTGATCGTTACGGGTTCCTCCGCGGAAGCGGCTGCCATAAAGGACAGCGGCAGCATGGCGACTGCCAGGAGCAGCGCCAGGAGACGGGAAACGTGTTTCATGGTTCTTCCTCCTTCATATTATTGGTAAACCTATCAGAACCCCATTCCTCGGGGGCCGGACCGAAACCAGGGTCACTCCTTTACGGAGCCCACCATCACGCCCTTGACGAAATAGCGCTGCACAAACGGATAGACGCACAGCATCGGCATCATGGCCACGACGATGGTGGCATACTTGATCCCTTCCGCCATGACGTTTTCCGTACTGCTCGCGTTCTCCACAATCTCATTCATCAGCACCACCTGCCGCAGGATGATCTGCAGCGGGTACAGCTCCGGTTTGCTCAGGTACAGGACGGCGGTGAAATAACTGTTCCAGTGCGCTACGGCATAGAACATACCGATCGTCATCAGGCTGGCCAGGCTCAGCGGCAGCACGATCCGGAACAGCACGCCGAAATCCCGGCAGCCGTCCAGCTCCGCGGCCTCCACCAGGCTCTGCGGAATCTGCAGGAAAAAGGTCCGCATCAGGATCATGTTATAGGTGCTGACCGCCCCGGGCAGGAGAATCGCCCAGATGGTGTTCAGCAGTTTCAGTTCCTTTATGACAAGGAACGTCGGGATCATGCCGCCGTTGAAAAACATGGTGAAGGTGCACATCAGGGTGAAGAAACGCCTTCCCACCATCTTCTTCCGGCTGAGCGACCAGGCCCCGAATACTGTCAGCACCAGGTTGATGGCCGTTCCCAGGAAGGTATACATCAGGGTATTTCCGTAGCTCTGCCAGAGCAGCGGATACTGGAACACCTTCTGGTATGCCTTTACATGCGCGTTTACGGGAATGAACACAACATCCCCGCGGAGGATGGCCGTTTCCTCCGAGAAGGAAGCGGCGGTCACATAGACTACGGGATAAAGCATCGCGAAGCTGACCAGCAGCAGGATGATTACGTTGCAGACCTGGAAAACCCTTCGGCTCGCCGATACCCGGATGCCGCCGGAACGCCGTTCTGTCATTTCCATACACGTTCCTCCCATCACCACAGGCTGGTTTCGCTGTAACGCCGGCTGAGCCAGTTGGCAAAGATGACCATGGCAAAGCCGATCACGCTCTGGAACATGCCCACGGCCGTCGCGTAGCTGTATTCCCCGCCCTTGAGGCCGCGGCGGTATACATAGGTGCCGATGACGTCGCTGGTTTCCAGGTTCGCGTTGTTCTGCAGCAGCAGGATTGTTTCATAGCCGGCGTCCATCACATGCCCCAGGCGCATGATCAGGAGCACCACGATCGTGCCCGCAATGCCCGGCAGCGTGATATGCCACATCCGGCGGAGGTAACCGCCGCCGTCCACCATGCAGGCCTCGTAGAGTTCCCCGTTGATTCCGCTGATCGCAGCCAGGAAGATGATGGAATTCCAGCCGATGTTTTTCCACAGGTTCATCAGTGTATAAATGGTCCGGAAAGCGCCGGGCTGCGTCATGAAATACTGCCGCTCGCCGCCCATGGAGGCGATCAGGTTGTTGACGATGCCGCTGGAGGGAGAAAGGAACTGGACGACCATACTGGCAATGACCACGCTGGAGACAAAATAGGGAAGGTAGGTGATGGTCTGGGTGATCTTCTTGAAGCGGCGGTTCTGGACTTCATTAAGCAGCAGCGCCAGGACAATCGCCGCCGGGAAATTGAACACGAGGTCATAAAGGTTGATCAGCAGCGTGTTGCGGACCAGCCGCCAGAGATAGATGGAATTGAAAAACTGCTGGAAGTATTTGAATCCGACCCAGGGGCTTTTGTCAAAACCGAGAAACGCATTGTAATCCTTGAAGGCGATGGACAGGCCCAGCATCGGCGCGTAGCGGAAAATGACATAATAAAGGAAGACAGGCAGAAACATCAGATACAGGTATCTGGCTGCCCATATTCTCCGCCGCAGCAGCGCGCCGCGCGATTTTTGCACGAGGATCACCTCCGTGCCACAAAGGTAGCACGCGCCTGCTGCTTTACGCTATCCGCGATTTTGTGAAACCGGGTTCAGATTCAACAGAAAAGGGATCATCCATTCTGTGAATCCATCGACTGATTTGACATCCGGTACTGCCCGGGCGTGATTCCTTCGGCCTTTTTGAAGGTGCGGATCAGCGTGTTCTGGTTTTCGATTCCCACCCGCTGCCCGATTTCCCGAAGGGTCAGGTCCGTGGTCCGGAGGAGTTTTTTCGTTTCTTCCATGCGGATGTCCGTGAGGTATTTCAGGAAGCTGGTTTCCCCGACCTTCCGGAACACCAGCCCGATATAGCTGGGGGACATTCCCAGCGCTTCCCCGGCACTGTCCAGGGAAATTTCATGCATATATTCCCTGCGGATGTAATCCGTCAGGCGCGCGTAATGCTTTTCTTCCCGGCTTTCCTCGCCGCTCCGCAGGTCGATCATCGCTTCCACCAGCGCTTCCGCCGCCTGATCCGTTCCATGGATTCCGCCTGTGCCGACGGCGCAGGGACAGTCTCCGAGCAGCTGTCCGCGGCAGGCGCCGAGGATTTCCGGAACCTTTCCGGGATCGGGATACTCCGCGTCCAGGTTGAACAGGATCAGGATCCGCCCGTCTGTCCTCCTGGCACACCATACTTTCATCGGCCCGGGGTTTCCCGCTGCCGCCAGCTCTTCCACACGGTCCGCGATATTTCCTCCCAGACGGGCTTCCAGGCGTTCCAGATCCCGCGGAGCGATTTCCGCCACGGCGATCTGCACCCTGTCATAGGGAAGGCTTACGCCGGCCTTTCCAAGCGCTTCCGCTGCGTTTCCCTTCAGGCGCCCTTCCATCCAGTCGTTCAGAAGGCGGTTTTTCAGAAGGCGGTTTACTTCCCGGTTGGAGAGGGTCAGCTCGTGGTTTTCCGCCGTGATCATGTGAATGGCGTCGTCCAGAAGCTTATATTCGTTTCCCCTGTTTTCCTCCGGCAGGGTATGGCACAGCTGGCGCACATTCCCGATCAGCCGCTCCAGCGGCGCGTAGAGGCGCTTGCTTGCCAGCACAGCGGCCAGCAGGCCGATGACCATGCAGGATCCCATTACCAGCATGACCACATCCCGCAGGCGCAGGCTCGGACGAAGCAGTTCGCTGTACGGGATTACCGCCATACAGAAGAGACCTTCCGCCGCCGTTTCCTGGCACAGGACGCCGTATTCGCTGCCGCCGTACCGGATCCGGTTCTGCGGATCCCGCATATACTGCCGGCTGATTTCGCTGTCCGTTTCCTCCACCGGCGTTACCGGGCTGCCCGCGCCGTCTGTCAGCAGCAGGGTTCCGGTTTCGCTTTCCGGGAGGCAGCCGTACAGCCTGTCCGCATTCAGATGAAAGAAAGCATAGCTTTTTCCGGCCAGCGCGTTCAGGGGCAGGCTGCTGACAAAAGCCAGCACCGGCTCAGTGCTAAGGATCCTGCTGACCGTCCCGCTTCCGACAAAGCGGCTCAGGGCCACCGTTCCCTGCACGGACCGGGCTTCCTCCATCCGCCCACGGGTCAGCCCCGAGACGCGGCTGTAATAATCCGCCGCATGATAGCTGCTTTCCCCCGTGATGATGATATCCGATCCTTCCGCGTAAATGCCGATATCGGCGACTGTGTTGCTGAAGGCTTTCATCTGCTGCAGCTTTTCGATGATTTCCCTTTTCACAAGGATGTCCCGCGGCGTCTGCCCGGCCAGGTGCAGATAACGCTGCACGCCGCTGTCGTTGTTCAGCTGCCAGGAAAAGGATTTCATCTGTTCGACTTCCCGGTTGACCGCTCCGCAGGCGCTCCGGAGCAGGGCTTCCTGCTGCTGCCAGGCATCATGCATTACCTGCTCCGAAGTCCGGTCATAAATGATCCACCCCGTCAGCAGGGTGGTCAGCAAGGTAAAAAGCAGCAGCAAAACGACCATCTGCAGCTGTACCCTGCGATGGCGCGCCTGCTTTTCTGCCCGTCGTTTCAATTTAAATCTCTCCGTGCCTGCTGCATTTTCCGGCTGACCCGCCTGTTTCCGCAGATGAGTATAGCATAAACCGGCATACGTTCACAATGAACGATTTCCGGAAAAAAAGACGGATCGGGCAATGAAAAACCGGCTGCCTTCAGTGGCAGCCGGCAGGTTCTTCCGGTTTTACTCTTCTGCTTTTTCGTCCGCCGGGGAAGGAAGCGTTTCCGCCTCTTCCTTCGCGGCTTTTCCGACCAGGCCTCCGGTGGTTACGTCCCGGATGGCTTTCGGGATATCCAGGCCGACGGCTTCCTTCACCGCTTCAAAGGTCTGCAGCATGGTTCCGGCAGTATCCCTGGCCATGGAGGTGGCGCCGCCTTCTCCGAAGAGAATGATTTTATCCGTTTTGCTCAGCGGCTCGGAAACGGCACGGGCGATATCCGGCAGCTTGTCCGTAACCATTTCCATCATGGCAGCCTGGCCGTAGAGCTGCATGGCCTCCGCTTTCAGCCGCATGGCCTCCGCTTCCGCTTCACCTTTCATCCGGATAGCTTCCGCTTCCTTCTGGGCGGCATACAGTGCAGCGTCGGCTTCGGCCTGCCTGCGATACTTCTCCGCTTCGGCGCGGGCGATCGCCTGATCCTTCTCCGCCTGGGCCTTTTCACGGATCTCCACGTTCAGCTTTTCGCGCTGGATCTCCACTTCCTGCCGCTTCAGTTCCGTCTCTTTTTCAAGCCGGGTCAGTTCCGCGGCGGCTTTTTCCGTTTCGAAGGTTTTCCGGATGCGTTCCTGTTCGATGCTGTAAGCCATTTCGGCTTTCGCGCGGGCTTCTTCCGTTTCCTGCTTGAAGGAAGCCTTCTGCACTTCCACGTCGCGGTTCTGGCGGGCGATCTCAGCGTCCGCCTGCATCTCGGCGAACTTGGATTCCTTTTCGGCCTGCGCCTCGGCGATACGCTTGTCCTGCGCCTTCTCGGCGATATTCCGGGCCGCCATGATATCGACGACGTCTCCATCCTTGTCGATGAAGTTCTGGATTGTCAGGTTGATAATCTCCAGGCCCATGTTGCTCATGTCGCTCATGGCCGCCTTGATGGATTCCTGGGCGAACTTGTCACGGTTCTGCACCAGCTCCGCGATAGTCATCTGGCCGATGATCTCGCGCATGTTGCCTTCCAGGACATCCTTGGCCAGCGCCTTGATCTGGTCCGGATTATAGTGCAACAGCTGCTCCGCGGCGGTCGCGATGGACAGGTCGTCCGATCCGATCTTGATGTTTGCCACGGCGTCCACGACCACAGAGATATATTCCTTGGTAGGCACCGGCTGAGCAGTGCGGATATCCACCTGCGTCAGGCACATATCCAGCTGGTCGATCCGCTCGATGGCAGGCACATAGAACGTGGCGCCGCCGCGGACGATCCGGTAGCCGAACTTCTTGGTGGAAACGGTCCCGTCGGGATTCCGCACCTTGTAGTTCCGCCGGATCAGCCCGGAAACGATCAGGGCTTTGTCCGGAGGGGCAATCTTATAGCGCGGGCAGAATTTGAGGATCAGGATGAGACCGGCAATTCCGGCCACAATCCAGTACCAGTTGTTCTGGAGCCAGGACAGGAAATCATTGTTCATTCGGACACACTCCTTTCAAAACCGTTCATTTTTTTATTCCGTATCTTTTTTTCCGCAGAATGCCCCGCCGGGCATGCGGTTCTGACTGAAACCTTCCTTCTGTTTATAGCATAACCGCGGGATGAATTCAACTGCAGAAGGGTTTTGCTTCATAACCATCATAAACGGGGACAGTACGGAAATAAAGGACATCCGGTGAGGAATACGGCGCCCTATTTTTCGCGCCGGAGCATGTTCCGGAAAGAAAAAGCAGTGCGCCGGTTGTTTTTCTGTACAAAAAAGTTTAGCAATATTGACATTTTTGTTTAGGAGTGCTATTGTTTCCCGGGTTTAGCAAAAATGGATTTCAGGTTTAGAATCAGTCGGACTTACTACAGGAAGGCGGAAGGCTGAAACACAATGGACGCAGAAAGAGTCATGGAGCAGGTAGGTACGAAACTGAGGGACCTGCGAAAGCAGAACGGCCTGACCCAGCAGGAGCTGGCGGACCGGGCGGAACTGACCAAGGGGTTCATCTCCCAGCTGGAACAGGGCCAGGTTACTCCCTCCCTGGTGACGCTGCTGGATCTGATTGAATGCCTGGGCACAACACCTTCGGATTTTTTCAGGCCGACAGGAGCGGAAAAAGTCGTTTTCGGGGAACGGGATTACTTCGAGAAGATTGACGAGAACGGAAACAGCACCGTGTGGGTGGTTCCGTCGGCCCAGAGCAACCAGATGGAACCTGTGCTGGTGACAATTCAGCCGCATTCGGCACTGCCGGCGGACGATCCTCATAACGGGGAAGAGTTCGGATACGTGCTGAGCGGACGGATCGCCCTGTACCGCCAGGAGACGAGGTCTGACGTAAAGGCGGGGGAAAGCTTCTATTATGAAGCGGATAAGCCGCACCGGATTGAGAATCCCGGCAGCCGGCCGGCAAAGCTGCTGTGGGTTTCCACGCCTCCGAGTTTCTGACGAACGGTGACCGGAAGAGGAACAGATCTTATTGGAAGGAGTTTTTTCAGATGGAAAAGCAGGAGAACATCATTGAGCTGAAACACATTTCACGGACCTTCAACGACGGGTTCAAAGCGGTCTCGGACTTCAACCTGGAAGTGAAGCGGGGCGAATTCGTCACTTTCCTCGGGCCCTCCGGCTGCGGAAAGACCACAACCCTGCGGATGATCGCGGGCTTTGATATGCCGACGGAAGGGGAACTCCTGCTGAACGGACGTGATATTTCAAAGCTGCCGCCGAACGAACGGCCCATCAACACGGTGTTTCAGCGCTATGCGCTGTTCCCGCACATGAACATCTTCGAAAATATCGCTTTCGGCCTGAAAATCAAGAAACTGCCGAAGGAAGAGATCCGGAAGAAAGTCAAGAAAGTCCTGGAGCTGGTGGACCTGGAAGGCTTTGAAAAGCGTTCCGTGTCCACGCTTTCCGGCGGCCAGCAGCAGCGGGTTGCGATTGCCCGCGCGCTGGTGAACGAGCCGGAAATCCTCCTGCTGGACGAACCGCTCGGCGCGCTGGACCTCAAAATGCGCAAGGAGATGCAGATCGAACTGAAACAGATGCACGACGATCTGGGCATTACCTTCATTTACGTGACGCATGACCAGGAAGAAGCCCTGACCATGAGCGACAAGATTGTCGTTATGTCCGAGGGGAAAATCCAGCAGATCGGCACGCCTGAAGATATCTACAATGAACCCCAGAACGCCTTTGTCGCGGACTTTATCGGGGAGAGCAACATCTTCAATGGCATTATGACCGGCAGCATGAAAGCGCGCTTTGCCGGCGGCGAGTTCACCTGCGTGGACGACGTTCCCGAAGGCACCCAGATTACAGCCGTGCTTCGGCCGGAGGATATCGAGCTGACGGAGCCGGCGAAGGGCCAGATCCGCGGGAAAGTGATCTCTGTGATTTTCAAGGGAATGCACTATGAGATTACGGTACAGAGCGGCCGGTATGAGGTCGTGATCCAGAGCACGAAATCCGCCGAGGCTGGCAGCGAGGTCGGCATGAAGGTGGAGCCGGACGGAATCCATATCATGATCGCGGAAAACCATACGAATGTGTTCCCGGTAGATATGAACCGGAACCACCGCCTGGAGTTCAACGGACAGGAACTGGACACCAGCCTGACCCAGCTGATCAGGGGCAGCCGCCGGAACGAGAATCACGAGCTGCTGGATGAGAACGGTGAAGTGATTGATCCAGAGAAGATCCATATCTTCGCCGCGATCGAACCGCAGGATATCCGCATGACGGACGACGTGGACGATGAGGCGGTGCTGATCGAAGGCACGATCAGCAACCTGATTTACAAGGGAGACCATTACAGCTACGTCATCAACACGGAGCTCGGTCAGGACTTTATCGTGGACGACGAGTACCTGTGGAACATGGGAGACCGGATCGGCCTGATCCTGCCTGCGGATAAAATGCGTTTCACGGTGAAGAAGTAAGGAGGAGCACATGAGATTTTCCAGAAAAACGCTGGGCATCCCGTACGGCGTGTTCCTGCTGCTGTTTGTGGTCGCGCCGCTGCTGGTGCTCTTTTACTACGCGTTTACGAACGGACAGGGGCAATTCACCCTGCAGAACCTGATTGATTTCTTTACGGATCCCAATACGCTCGGAACGCTGGCATACAGCCTTGCGATCGCCCTGGTGACAACGCTGCTGTGCCTGCTGATCGCCTATCCGGTGGCCTTCATCCTCGCCACCAGCAAACTGAAGGCAAAATCGGTGATCATCATGATTTTCGTGATGCCGATGTGGATCAACTTCTCCCTGCGGATTACCGCGCTGAAGGAAATCCTGACCATGATCGAGGGAAACCTGGCCTATTATCCCTTCCTGAATTCGGTGCTGGGCATGACATACGATTTCCTGCCGTTCATGATCCTTCCGATCTACAATACGATCGTGAAGCTGGACAGCTCGCTGAATGAGGCCGCCCGGGACCTGGGAGCCAATGAGCGGAGGGCTTTCCTGCGGGTGACGCTCCCGCTGTCCATGCCGGGAATCATCAGCGGGGTCAGCATGGTATTCCTGCCGGCGATGACCAACTATGTCGTGCTGGATATGCTGTACAACAGCACTTACATCATGGGCAGCCTGATCGGCAGCTACTTCAACGCCTATAACTGGCACGGCGGAAGCATGATCGCCCTGGTGCTGCTGGGAATCATCTGTATCTTCACGCTGCTGACAGACGGCGGGGAAGAAGACGCAAGGACGGGAGGTGCGCTGCTGTGATCAGAAAGACTGCACGCTTCGCGGTGCCCGCCGCGGTACTGCTGTTCCTGTACATTCCGATTCTGATGCTGGCATTCTACAGCCTGACGGACGCGACCCAGATCGGTTCTTTCCGGAATTTTACGCTGAAGAATTACGAGACGCTGCTGAATACGGAAGAACTGCGGAACATGATTGCCGGAACGGTTATCCTGGCGTTGGGTTCGGCGCTGATCGCCACCATCCTCGGAACGCTGGGCGCGGTCGGTTCCTTCTACTCGAAAAAACGGACATCCTCCGCAATCGGAACGGTGAACCAGATTCCGGTAATCAACGCGGACGTGGTGACGGGCTTTTCCCTGTGCGTACTGCTGGTGGTTGTGTTCGGGATCGGAAAGGACACCTACATCCCCCTGGTCATCGGCCATGTGACGCTGTGCGCGCCTTTTGTGTACCTGAGCGTGATTCCGAAACTGAAGCAGATGGACTCCAGCCTGTATGAAGCCGCGCTGGATCTTGGCGCAAGGCCCAGGACCGCCCTGTTCAGGGTGGTGATCCCCCAGATCCTTGGCGGCATGGTTGCCGGTTTTTCCCTGGCGGTCACGCTGAGCCTGGATGATTATTTCATTGCAACCTACACCAAACCCGCGACTTTCGATACGATCAGCACCTATGTGGTAAATGCCACAAAAGGCTCCCAGACGCAGATCAAGACCGCACTGTGGGCCCTGAGCACGCTGATTTTCCTGCTGGTGATTGTCATTGTGCTGGTGATGAACATCAGCGCGCGGCGGACGGAGAAGAAAGGGGAGCGGGCAGCATGAGCACAAGACGCGTTTCCATTCTGCTGAGCCTTGTGCTGGCAGTTCTCTGGCTGGTTCCTTCCTTTGCCGTCGCGTCGGAGGAGACCGTAACGCTCCGCGTCTGCAACTGGGAAGAATATATCGACCTGGGCGACTGGGACGAGGAAGATACCATTGACCTCGAAAGCGGGAATATTATCGGCGAAAATTCCATGATCAGCGATTTCGCGGAATGGTACGAGGAAACCTACGGGAAAAAGGTGAAGGTGGAATATTCGTCATTCGGCACAAACGAAGACCTGTACAACATGCTGACCATCGGAGACGTATATGATCTGGTGTGCCCGTCGGAATACATGATCATGAAGCTGATGGCCGAGGACAGGGTACAGCCCCTTTCGGAAGCTTTCTTTGATGAAGAAAACGAAAACAACTACTATATCCGGGGCGTATCCCCCTACATCCGGAATATCTTTGAAACCCATGATATCAACGGGATTACCTGGGACAAATGCGCGGCAGGGTATATGTGGGGAGTGACGGGTTTCCTTTATAATCCGGAAGCGGTTCCGGAGGAGGATGCCGGAACCTGGAAGCTTCTGGAGAACTGGGACTATAACCGCCAGATCACCATGAAGGACAATGTGCGGGACGCGTATTTCGCGGCGGTCGGGGCGCTGAAATCCGGGGAACTGACTTCGGAAGAGTTTACCGGCCGTGAAGACTATATCATGGCGCTGCAGGATGAGATGAACGACGTTTCCCCGGAAACGGTGGACCGGACCCAGGCCTATCTGCAGATGATCCGGGACAATATGTACTCTTTTGAGACGGACTCCGGGAAAGCCGATATGATCACCGGCAAGGTGGTTGCCAACTACCAGTGGAGCGGGGACGCCGTCTATGCCATGGATCAGGCGGAGGAAGACGAATACTACCTGAATTTTGCCGTTCCGAGGGAGTGTACGAATATCTACTTCGACGGATGGATCATGCTGAAGAACGGCATCGGCGGAGACCCGGAGAAGCAGCAGGCGGCGGAAGCGTTCATCAACTTCCTGAGCCGTCCGGACAACGTAATCCGCAACATGTTCTATATCGGATACACCAGCGCGATCTCCGGCGGCGAGGACGGACGGATATTCGAATACCTGGACTGGACCTACGGCGCGGAAGAGGATGAGGAAGAAACGGTGGATTATCCGGTGGGATACTTCTTCAGCGGCGTGGACGACGATGAGGACTATGTGCTCACGGTGCCTGCGGAACAGCTCAAAAGGCAGCTGTCCGCCCAGTATCCCTCCCAGGAAGTCATCCACCGCGCGTCCATCATGGTTTACTTCAATGAGGAGCAGAGCGAACTGATCAACCGGATGTGGATCCGGGTCCGCTGCTTCAATATCAGCCATGTTCCGATCTGGGCATGGATCGCCCTGGCGGCTGCCATTGCCGGAGGCGTATGCTTCTGGCTGCAGCGCAGAGCGGCAAAGGAAAGGCTGTACAGCTGATTTCGGACAAACAACAGAAGGACGTCCCGGAAAACCGGGACGTCCTGTTTTGTGTGAAAAGAGATTATCCGGGAAGGCTGAATGCTTTCATGAACTGCCAGGCCTGTTCGCAGGTGTGCTCCCTGCATTCGTGCCCCTGGTTGTCGACTCCGCCGAACACGGTGCGGCAGACGCCGTCATCGCTGTCGTAGTAATGCAGGGTCAGGGTTGCTCCGCGGGAGGGATCCGGGATCTTTTCAATCCGGTCGCCGGGAATACCCCAGAATTTTTCCGGCCAGTGTTCCCGGTCCTCAAAGGAAAGATCATACGGTTTCCGGACGCGGTTTACCCGGAAAAGGTACTGCATGCGTTCCATGCACTTGATTTCCTGACAGGGCATCTCCGGCAGGGGCGTCTGCTCGCCTGCGGAATAGAACACCGGTACGGGATGCGCATTGTTGATTTCCACGGGACTGGGCTCGCCGTACACGTTCAGGCCGACAGGGAAAGTGGCGTCCATCGGCGCCAGGGCGGCAAAGGCTTCCGGGAATTCCTGGTACAGATCCCAGGTTTTGCAGCCGCCCATGGAAAAGCCGGAGGCGTAAATCCGCCGGGGATCGACGGGATACTTTTCTTTCAGCTGGCTGATCAGTTCCATGGTTTCCGCGGCGGTGGTATTCAGGTGGTTCTCCACGCAGACCAGAAGGAAACGGCCGCGCATGGCCACACGCCACCATCCGGAAACCCAGGCGATATGGAAAGCGGAATCCCCGCCGCCGTGGAAGGCCAGAACCAGGGGCAGCGGGCCTTCCGCATCCGCCGGCCGGTATACCAGGTATCCGACATTATGGCGGACAGAGCCCGCGTCGTCCCCGCGGTTATCCGGGGAGGTGGTGACTTCGGTGATACAGGCTTCCTCTGTCATGCCGAGAGCGGGCAGATCCTCCTCCCTGGAAAGAACGCCGCACCAGCGTTTCATCCGGCACCAGAATTCGGAAAAATCCGCCCGGTAGTCCGGCTCATCGCGAACCAGCAGATGATCGCAGGAAGCGCGCAGGGCTTCGTTGATTTCTTCGCTGTTCCGGACAGAGATCACGGGAATATCGGGCCGCTCCGGGCGGGGAATCACAGACAGGCTTTCCAGCGTGACAGCCATGGGCGTAATCTCGCCGGGCCCCCAGAGGTATTCACCGTGCAGCGTTTTCAGGCAATTGCGGGCGATATAATCCGCGGATTCCCCGCGGCCGAAAAGCATGGTGCGGAACAGGGAACCCCGGATGGAGGTTCCGATGAACTCCTTTGTCCGGAACTTGTAGTTGATGATAAAACCGTCCTCGTAATACTGGCCGATTTTGCTTTCCGCCGCGATTTCCTCAAACAGGTTGTCCGGCGCGGCTTTCCATCCGCCCTCGCAGCGCGGAACGACAAAGACCACGCTGGAAGAGAACTTCCGGGCAAGATCCGCCAGGCCCCGGCGCTCGGCAAAGTCCACCGCGTCCCCGACGGAACGTTCCGGTTCTCCGAAAACCAGCAGATACGGAGCTTTGAAGCCGTAATTGATCACTTCCGCAGAGGGATCCCCCACAGGGACATAAACCAATACGCTGAAATGCTCAAAATCGTGCGTCCAGTATTTTCCTCCGTCCGGCATCAGCGATACAACAGGCTTCTCCCGCATACTCATCCGAAAACCTCCAATTATGCAAATCGGTCTGAACAACTTTGTATACATCATACCATCCGACCGGAAACTTTTCAACTTTTCCCGGTCCGGCGGCCGTCTCAGTCAACAGGAACGGTGACCACGGCGCCTTCGGTTTCGTTCCATTCACCGAGTTCCGTTCCGGTGGAATCCGCCAGCTTCTTCAGCACCCGTTCCGCGTCCGGGCCGGTCAGGAAGCGGGGAGAATAATTGTTGTAGTGGGTGTCGGACGAGATGCTGATCGGATGGAAATGCAGATCGATCCGAACCAGTTCCCCTTCCGTAAAATGCAGCACCGCCTGGACGACGAGGGCATCGAAATCCTTCGGTTTCGTATTCCCGCCGAAAGAACAGTTGCCCAGGCTGTAGACTACCGGAACTCCGTCCAGCAGCTTATACCCCTGTACCACATGGGGATGATGGCCGATAATCAGATCGGAAACCGGTACCGCGTAACCGGTGATCTGCGCCTGGTAGCTGTCCGGCGGATCGTAGCTGTATTCCGTACCCGCATGCATGACGGTAACGACCGCCACGCAGCCGGCTTCCCGCAGCTTTTCCGCCTGCTTCCGGTATTTTTTGGCACGGTCGCCGGAAAGTGAACCGCTGACGCCCAGGAAGCCGATCCGCAGGCCTTCGTCGCTCTGCCAGAGCGCCGGGGCGTCGGTTCCGAACCAGCAGACCCCGGCGTTTTCCAGGGCCGCCTTTGTATCCTTGTATCCGGGTTCTCCGTAATCATGGGAATGGTTGTTGGCAAGCGTAACACATTCCACAGAGCCCAGGGTGAGGATTTCCGCGTAGGACGCGGGGCCGATAAAGTTGTATTTTTTCTTTGCCTTTGAGAGTTTCCGGTCGGAGAAGACCCCTTCCAGATTTGCGACGGTCAGGTCATCTTCCGCGGTAAGCCGGGTCAGCTCCCGGAACGGAAAATCCATCCCGTTTTCCCGGATCCTGCTCGCGAAATCGATGGTTCTGTACCTGGGAGGGGATTCTCCGCCCAATGTACAGTCGCCCAGAAAGGTAATCCTGATTTCCCCGGTATACTCGGAGACGGGAAGCCACTGCTCTTCCGGGGGAAGATCCCCGGATACAGTCCGCCAGGAGCCGGAAGCTGCCGCGGCGGCGGGGATCAGGAGCGCCAGCAGGGCAGGAAGGAATCTCCGGAAAGCCGATCTCATACGACGCCCGGCCTCAGTTGCCCGCGCTATCCGCGGAAGGCGCTTCGGCAGCTTCCGGCTGAAGGCCGGCATTCAGCAGCTCAAGAACCTTATCCGTTTCGGCCTGCAGCGCCGCTTCGTATCCGGGATCCGTCGGCGCGGGCAGGGCTGAGGTGGTGCCGTAGCTCATATGGACATTGTCTTCCGTCCATCCGCACAGGAACCACTGCTCATCAAAAAGGTTATCGTACTCGACGGAATAGCAGCCCTTTTTTCCGGATTCCGGGTTGAGGCAGAAATAAATCCGGCTGCAGAGCGGCGTATCCTCAGGCACGGGCAGGACTGCGAGAATGATCCGGGTTCCGTCTTCTTTCTGAATCATGGCCTGGCTGAAATCCTCCGGCGAATACACGGGATCGAAACCGCTGCCTTCGGTGAAATTCTGCCAGAGAGCGAAAAAACCGTTTTCATTGATAAAATCCAGGAAGTGATCCTGGTCTTCATAAAACAGCTGGGGCAGGAGGCTCTGTTCGAAATATTTCCGTACCTGATACGGAGTCGGCGCAGCATCTTCTCCGTCGGTCTCCGAGGCGGTATCCGTAGCGTTCAGCACATCATTTTCACAGACAGCGGCACACGGCAGCAGCAGGCAGAACGCCAGCAGCAGGGAAATCCATTTCTTCATGGGGGAGTCCTCCTCTCAACGCTTCACAGGATTTTCTTTTTTCCCGGTTCAAAGCTTCACAGGCATTATATCAAAGCAGCCCGGGAAGTACAAGAAAAGAGTAGCTCCGCGGGCCGGAACGATCCCGCGGGAAGCACACGCCTCTTGTGCAAACAGAAAAAACTGATAGAATGGGTAAAAAGGAAAGGAAAGATTCCATTATGAAGAAAGTGCTGGCGGCTCTTTTGTCCGTTTTGCTCACAGCAGGCTTTGCCCATGCTGAAAAAGCAGCTGAATCCGATTTTTGGATTTCTCCGATCACAGATGAAATCTTCGCGCGTATCCGGGGAAAATCGTTCAGGGACGACTGTACAGTTCCGCGGGAGGATCTGTGTTATCTGCATGTGCTGTACTCAGACCTGGAGGGCGCCACCCACGAAGGCGAGATGATTGTAAACGTCCATATCGCCGAAGACGTACTGGACATCCTGCGGCAGCTGTATGAAGCAAGCTATCCGATCGAACGGATCCGCCTGGTGGACGAGTACGGCGCAGACGACGAACTCTCCATGGAAGACAACAATTCCTCTTCCTTCAATTTCCGTTTTATCTCCCATACAACCCGCGTTTCCAAGCACGGCCTTGGCCTGGCTGTGGATATCAACACGCTGTACAACCCTTACACGAAAATTGTGGATGGTGAACGGATTGTGGAGCCGGTTACAGGCGAACCTTATCTGGACCGGGAGGCCGATTTTCCATATAAAATCGATCACGAGGATCTCTGCTTCAAACTGTTCACAGCGCATGGCTTTGAATGGGGCGGAGACTGGGAAGACCGCAAGGATTACCAGCACTTTGAAATCCCGACCGACAAAATCCGGGAATGGTATCCTGATTACTGACGAAAAGGGAATTGCCCTTCCATGGGGCAATTCCCTTCATTAACTGTGGGGCAGTATCTGAACCTGAATACAGCGGAAGCCTCCTGAAAGCAACTGCCTGATCAGACATACAGGGGCGGCCGTTGGAACGGCAGGTCTTTCAGAGGTTCCTGAATACCGGACAGGCACTCATCCGCTTCTTCCTGCGTAAGATCGATCAGGTCCAGGGAATAAAAAGAGTCACGGCCTATCGGCTCATCCCAGGAATCTCCCGGAAACTGGTGCATCTCTTTCGCCAGGACATAATTTCCCCGGGAACTCCGGCACAGAAGCACAAACAGGTTCCAGCGGTATTGCGGATCCCTAAACTCTTTGAAGCTCAGAACGCCGATGAGCTGGAAAGTTTCCCGGGAGTCCAGCATACTGTAGCATCTTCTCCTGGAAAGTTCTTCCTGCCATGTGAATGAGATCATTTGAAGCACCTCACCGGCAATCTCATGGAGGCTTTGTCATAGCGTGCCACGCTGCGGCCTTTTTTGTGCACGGTTTCATCGTGCACTTCAGCCTCCGTCAGGAGTTTGCCAGATATTCTTTTTCTGATTTAGTGGTTATGATAATGTGCAAATCCTTATCTGTCAATAAGTATGGAAGGCAATGAGATTGCCGCGGATGCGTTCGAAGAGTGCGGCAACATTGTGATTGACAAAATATCAGAATTCTGCTTTCAGACTTCTTCTTTTTTTGTATTGTTCATGATCCTTAGATGCTATTGTTTTCAAGGCTTCTAGGTGATAATATGGCATTGCGAAAGGTCCCAACATGTGAAGTCCCAACATTTGAGAAATTCCATCTGTGCGAAGGAGGGCAGACCCAACTAAAGCCCAACTGTGAAGGTCGAAAATGGCATCAAAAAAAGGATTCTCCCAAACTGAGAGAATCCCTTGAAACCCTTGAAATTCCAATTACTTGAAGTACCTCTCCAGCAGACCCTTGAAGGCTTTGCCGTGCCTGGCCTCGTCGCGGGCCATTTCATGCACGGTGTCATGGATGGCATCCAGGCCGAGCTCCTTGGCTTTCTTGGCCAGGTCGGTCTTGCCCTGGGTGGCGC
>JAEEGL013317518.1_pt1 | contig 16884 bp, 18 predicted proteins | sample 9134231 | NCBI WGS metagenome assembly JAEEGL01 (sample SAMN16246548, study PRJNA631951) | gut metagenome | biome: gut microbiome; feature: rumen; material: fiber-attached | host: Bos | place: Iran: Karaj | collected 2018-10
GCTGCCGTTCCAGGAGTTTTCGTTTTTCGCCATCTCCACGGTGCCCTCCGGCTCGAAGGACTTTACCTTGAAGGGACCGGTGCAGACGGGGGCGTGATCCAGGTCGGCGCTGCCGTCCAGGTCCATGATCCCGAAGGCGGCGTTGGTCAGCTTGTCGGTGAGGAGGGTGGGGTAGACCTCCGGGGTGGTGATGGTGAGGGTGTGCTCATCCACCGCAGTGATGACGTAGTCCTTCACGTCCGCGAAGCGCTCGTTCAGCTCCGCCACACGCTGCAGATTGCGCACCACCATGTCGGCGGTGAGGGGCTTGCCGCTGGAAAAGGCGGCTTTGGGATCCAGCGTGACGGTCCAGGTGCGGCCGTCGGGGCCGGTCTCGGCCTTCTGCGCCAGCAGAGGCTGGACGGAAAGATCGTCGCCCACCCGGAAGAGGGTCTCGGTCAGCCCGTAAATGGAGGTGTACCAGCCGTTCCAGTCCCTGTGGGCGTCCAGGCTGGCGTAGGCGAAGCTCTCCGCCAGCTTCAGGATCTTCGGCCCGGCGGCGGGCTGGGGCGCTTCGGTGCCGGGCGCGGCGGAAGGCGCGGCAGTGGACGCGGGGGGCGTTTTCTGCCCGCAGGCGGCAAAACAAAGGGCCAGGCACAGGGCCAGGACCAGAGCAATCATTCTTTTCGGTTTCATATGACGATTCCTCCGTTCACCGGTTCATTTCACGGCCCGGATCAGGAATCCGGGAGTGGAAGCGTAGTTTACGGCCTCCTCCTCATTCCACACCGCACGGCCCGCGTCGGTGTCGGCGGTGACAGAGCGGAAGCCCAGCTGAAGCAGGGTGTCGACGTCCCATTGGGGCCGCTTGCGGCCGGTCATGGGGAGGCGGCGGGAGATCTCCTCCATTTTCGGCGCGTCGGGATAGGCTTCGTGATCCTCCACGTCCCGGAGCCGGGTGTTTTCCCGGTCCCGCAGGAAGGCCGCCTGCTTGTCCCCGTCCACCAGGTAGCCGTACCAGTCGGCGTCGAAGTTCAGCAGCACCCCGCCGGGGCGCAGCACCCGCAGCCATTCCCCGTAGGCCTTCACGGGGTCCTGCAGGTTCCAGGTGAGATTCCGGGTGACGACCGCGTCGAAGCTGCCCTCCGGGAAATCCAGAGCCTGGACGTCCATCTGCCGGAAGTCGATCCTTTCCGCCAGATCCCCCGCGTTGCGCCGCGCCTCGGCCAGCATCTGTGCGGAGAAGTCCACCGCGGTGACCCGATAGCCCCGCGCCGCCAGGATCATGGCGTAGAAGCCCGGGCCGGTGCCCGCGTCCAGCACCTGCAGGGTTTCCGGCGCTCCCGGGGGGAAGCGGTCTGTGAGATAGTCCGCCCAGACCTTTTCCCAGCGGCCCTCCAGGTTCTTCTCGATCACGCCGGTGTAGGAGGGGGCCCGCCGGTCCCAGTAGGCTACGATCTCCCGTTTCAGCTCGTCCATGGGTCGACTCCTTCGGTTGATTTGTTTCATTGTAGCGGCATACCGGGCCGCCCCGCAAGCCCCCGGGGGGGATGAAAAGGCGGGACGGGCCGAACTTTTTCGGCCCCTTTGCCGACCGGACGGACGCACGTTCCGGGGGTGATATCGGTTGCGGTTTTCCGCGGTCTGTGGTAAAATATCGGATATTCCCAGAAGAACGGAGTGCATGCCAATGAAGATCCTGGTAACGGGCGGGGCCGGCTACATCGGCTCCCATACGATCGTGGAGCTGATCACCGCGGGCCACGAGCCGGTGGCCGTGGACGACCTGCGAAATTCCGTCCGGGAGTCTCTTCGCCGGGTGGAGCTCATCACCGGGAAGCCCGTTCCCTTTTATCAGGCGGACATCCGGGACCGGGAGGCCCTGGAGGAGGTGTTCCGGGCCCATAGCTTCGACTGCTGCATCCATTTCGCGGGGCTGAAGGCCGTGGGGGAGTCTGTACGGAAGCCGTGGGAGTATTATGAAAACAACATTTACGGAACGCTGGTTCTGACGGACGTCATGCGGAAGCACGGCTGCAAGAATATCGTCTTCAGCTCCTCCGCCACGGTCTATGGGGAGCCCCCATGGAGCCCCATCCCGGAGGTGTGTCCCAAGGGCCGATGCGAGAGCCCCTACGCCCGCACCAAGTCCATGCTGGAGGACATCCTGACGGATCTGCACGCCGCCGACGAGCTCAACGGGGATCCCGATCCCTGGAACGTGGTGCTCCTGCGCTATTTCAACCCCATCGGGGCTCACCCATCGGGGCTGATCGGGGAGGATCCCAGCGGCATCCCCAACAACCTGATGCCCTATATCACCCGGGTGGCGGTGGGGAAGCTGGAAAAGCTCCATATTTTCGGAAATGATTACGACACGCCGGACGGAACCGGCGTAAGAGACTATATCCACGTTGTAGACCTGGCCAGGGGGCATGTGAAGGCCCTGGAGGCCATCCGGCGCCGCTGCGGCGCGGCGGTCTACAATCTGGGCACCGGAAGGGGCTGCAGCGTGCTGGAGGTGGTCCGCGCCTTTGAAAAGGCCAGCGGAGTCGCCATACCTTATGTCGTCGACCCCCGCAGGCCGGGCGATCTTGCCTCCTACTACTCCGATCCCGGCAAGGCCAACCGGGAGCTGGACTGGCATGCGGAGTACAGCCTGGAGGATATGTGCCGGGACAGCTGGAACTGGCAGCGGAAGAATCCCGACGGATACGGCGCGGCGGCTGGAGGAGAAGGGACATGAGGGCGTTTATGGACCGGGATTTCCTCCTGGAGACGGAGACTGCCCGCCGCCTCTTCCACGAATACGCGGAGGACCTGCCCCTGGTGGACTACCACTGCCACATCAGCCCCCGGGAGATCTGGGAGGACCGCCGCTTCCGGGACCTGACGGAGGTCTGGCTGGGAGGCCGGCAGGCCGACGGCAGCCTGGCCGGCGACCATTACAAATGGCGGCTCATGCGCGCCGACGGGGCGGAGGAGGACGACGTCACCGGGGACCGTCCCCCCTATGCGCGCTTTGCGCGCTTTGTGCAGGCGCTGGAAAAGGCGCCGGGGAACCCCATGGTCCACTGGTGCCATCTGGAGCTGCGGCGGTTTTTCGGCTGTGACCTGCCCCTGACGTCGGAAAACGCGCCGGAGGTATGGGAAATCTGCAATGAGAAGCTCCGCACCGATCCGGAGCTGTCGGTGCGGGGCATCCTGAAGAAGGCGAAGGCAGCCTTCATCGGCACGACCGACGATCCGGCGGACAGCCTGGAATGGCACCGGCTCCTGCAGGGGGACGGCGGCCCCGATACCCTGGTCTGCCCTTCCTTCCGGCCGGACAGGGCGCTGGACATTCAAAAGGCGGGCTTCGCCGCCTATATGGAGAAGCTGGCCGCCGGCGCGGGAAAGCCGCGGCCGGAGAGCGTGGAGGAGGTCTGCGCGATCCTGACGGAGCGGCTGGATTTCTTCTGCAGCCTGGGCTGCCGGGCCAGCGACCATGGGCTGGCGTCGATCCCCTTCCGACCCGGCAGGCCGGAGGAGGCGGAGCGCGCTTATCGAAAAGCCCTGCGGGGCGAGCCGGTGAGCCCCGGGGAGGCGGAGAGCTATCAGACGGCGCTGCTGCTGCACCTGGGCCGGGCCTACAGCCGAAGGGGCGTCGTCATGCAGCTCCACTACGCCTGCCTCCGGAATGTGAACGGGCCCATGTTTGCCCGGCTGGGGCCGGACGCCGGCTTCGACATGATCGGGCGGACGGACTGCGGCGGGCAAATCGCCGCCCTGCTTTCGGCCCTGGAGGAGACGGGGGAGTGTCCGCGGACCATCCTCTATTCCCTGGATCCCGGGGACAACGCCATGCTGGGGAGCCTGATCGGCTGCTTCCAGTCCGGCGGCGTGCCGGGCAAGCTTCAGCTGGGCTCCGCCTGGTGGTTCAACGACACCCGCTCCGGCATGGAGGCGCAGCTGCGCACGGCGGCAGAGCTGGGGCTCCTGGGCAATTTCGTGGGAATGCTGACGGATTCCCGCTCCTTCCTCTCCTACGCCCGGCACGACTATTTCCGCCGCATCTTCTGCAATCTGCTGGGAGGCTGGGTGGAAAACGGGGAATACCCCCCCGATGAAAAGGTGCTGAAGCGGCTCGTGGAGGGCGTCTGTTATGAAAACGCACGCAGGTATTTTGCTCTGTAGAGAGATGCGGAAAGAATGAAGACCATGGCAGGAAGGATCACAGCGGCGCTCTACAGGCCCATCAAGGGCATGGTGCGCCTCGTCTATCCGAAAACGGCGGTGGTGGGCGCGGAAAAGCTGCCGGAGGGACCGGCGATCGTGGTGGGCAACCACAGTCAGCTCCACGGACCCATCGCCTGCGAGCTCTATTTTCCCGGCCGGCACGCCACCTGGTGCGCGGGGGAGATGATGACCCTGCGGGAGGTGCCCGCCTATGCCTACCGGGATTTCTGGAGCGAAAAGCCGAAGGCGGTGCGGCCCTTTTTCCGGCTGGCCTCCTATCTCATTGCCCCCCTTTCGGTGATCGTGTGCAACAATGCCGACTGTATCGGCGTCTATCGGGACTGGCGGGTGATCTCTACCCTGCGGCGGACGGCGGAATGCCTGCGGGAGGGACGCCGGGTGATCATCTTCCCGGAGAAGGCGGAGGAGGGCGAGGGCTTTCTCTGCGCCTTCCAGGAGGGCTTCGTGGATTCCGCCCGGGCCTACTGCCGTCAGACCGGGAAGGGGATCTCCTTCGTGCCTCTGTATGTGGCGCCCAGGCTCCGCACCCTCTATCTGGGGGATCCGGTGCCCTTCGATCCGGCGGCGCCCATCGCGGAGGAACGGACGCGCATCTGCCGGGAGATGAGCCGGGCCATCCTGGCGCTGGCCCGGGCCCTGCCGGAGCACCGGGTGGTGCCCTACCGCAACGTGCCGAAGCGGGATTATCCCTCCAGCCGGAAGGGGGCGGCGCCATGAGGGCGGAGCGGAAGCCCGTCTCCTATCGGGACCTGAATTTCCGTACCATCCGGGAAAAGCGCTATTCCCATCTCTTCCTGCTGCTGGGCTGGGTGGGCTATTTCATCCTTTACGCCTTGACGGAGAACCTGATCCCGCCGGAAAGGTGCCATGTGATCCACTGCGCTCTGGACGATCTCATCCCCTTCTGCGAGTGGTTCCTGATCTTTTACGCCTCCTGGTATGTGCTGATCGTCCTATCTCTGCTGTATTTCCTCCGCTGGGACGTGGACAGCTTCCGCCGACTGCAGATCTTCATCATGATCACCCAGGCGGCGGCCATGCTCATTTATATCCTCTGGCCGAGCCGCCAGGACCTGCGTCCGGAGGTCTTCCCCCGGCAGAATCTCCTCACCTGGGCCATGGGGATCGTCTACGGCTTCGATACCAGCACCGGCGTCTGTCCCTCTCTCCACGTGGCCTATTCCATCGGCATCGCCTCGGTCTGGCTGCGGCAGAAGGCGGTCCGGCCGCTGTGGCGGGGGCTCGTCACGGCGCTCTGCGCCGTCATCTGCATCTCCACCGCCTTCGTCAAGCAGCACAGCGCGGTGGATATCCTGGCCGCTCTGCCCCTGGGGCTGCTGGCGGAGCTGCTGGTCTACGGCCGCTGGTGGCGGGATCGGCTGAGGAGGAAAGAGACATGAAGGAGTTTGCGCGGATCGTCAAATTCACCCTGTTTTCCATCAGCGCCGGACTCATTGAAATGGGCGCCTTCGCCCTGCTCAACGAGCTGCTGCACCTGCCCTACTGGACCAGCTACCTGATCGCGCTGGTGCTTTCCGTGCTGTGGAATTTCACCCTGAACCGCAAATTCACCTTCCAGAGCGCGGCCAACGTTCCGGCGGCCATGCTGAAGGTGGCGGCCTACTACGCCGTGTTCACCCCCTTTTCCACCTGGCTGGAGCACAGGCTCACCATGAATCTGGGCTGGAACGAATACCTGGTCACGGGGATCAATATGGTGCTGAATTTCACCACGGAATTCCTCTATCAGCGCTTCTTCGTCTTCGGGAAGACCATCGACACCAGAAAGGTCGGAACGAAAGAGGAGCCCTGAGGCTGTCAACAAAAAAAACGCCCCCGCTCCCTCCCAAAGAGAGGGAACGGGGGCGCTTCTCTGCGCCGTTTATTTCCGCTCCAGCAGATCGCTGAGCCGTTTTCCGTAGAAATAGTCGTGGGTCATCCGGTCGTACTCCGCCCAGAGCGGCAGGGTCTCGCACTCCTCCGCCCTGGGGCAGGGCTCGGCATGGCAGCTCAGACAGGCGACCGTGGCCAGGGGACCCTCCATGCGCTCCAGGATCTCGCCCACGGTGTAATCCTCCGGCCTTCGGCACAGGCGGTAGCCGCCGCCCTTGCCGCTGACGCCGGTCACCAGCTCTCCGCTGACCAGATCCCGGACTATGATCTCCAGGTATTTTTTCGAGATCTCCTGCCTGGCCGCGATGTCCTTCAGGGGGACATAGCGCCCGCTGTCGTTCCGTGCCAGATCCAGCATGACCCGCAGGGCATAGCGCCCTTTCGTGGAGATCATCCCCATCACCGCCTTTTCTTCTTTTCGCCTATTATACCGCAGGGTAATTTGAAACGCAAGGATAAAATTTCCTAAATACCTATTGACATGGTAGGCGAATAGGCGTATAGTCGGAGAGAGATCAGGAGAGGAGCTTTTGACGAATGAAGATCTACGCAGACAACGCGGCCACCACGAAAATGAGCCCCGCCGCCATCGAGGCCATGGTACGCTGCATGGAGGAGCAGTACGGCAATCCCTCCAGCCTCTATTCCCTGGGCCAGGCGGCCAAGGAGGTCCTGGAACGGGCCCGGGGAGAGATCGCGGCCGTGATCAACGCCGAGCCCGGGGAGATCATCATCACCTCCGGCGGCAGCGAGGCGGACAACCAGGCCCTCCGCAGCGCGGCGGCATCGGGCCGCAGGGCAGGGAAGACCCACATCATTTCCACCGCCTTTGAGCATCACGCCATCCTCCATACCCTGAAAAGACTGGAGGAGGAGGGCTTCGAGGTGACGCTGCTGCCCGTCCACGAGGAGGGGCTCGTCCGCATCGAGGAGCTGGCGGCGGCGATCCGGCCGGACACCTGCCTCGTATCCGTCATGACGGCCAACAACGAGATCGGCACCGTCCAGCCCGTGGCGGAGATCGGCGCCCTCTGCCGTAAGCGGGGCGTTCTGTTCCACACCGACGCGGTGCAGGCCGTGGGGCATCTGCCCATCGACGTGCAGGCCCAGAAGATCGATATGCTCTCCGCCTCCGCCCACAAATTCCACGGTCCCAAGGGCATCGGCTTCCTCTATGCCCGGAAGGGCGTGCGCCTGACGAACCTCATCGAGGGGGGCGCTCAGGAGCGGGGAAAGCGGGCCGGAACGGAGAACGTGGCCGCCGCCGCGGCCATGGCCGCGGCGCTGAAGGAGACCGCCGGGCATATGGAGGAGAACGCCGCGCGTCAGCGGGCCCTGCGGGACAGGCTGATCGAGGGGCTTCGGCAGATCCCGCACAGCGCCCTCAACGGGGATGCGGTGAAGCGGCTGCCCGGCAATGTGAATTTCTGCTTCGAGGGCATCGAAGGGGAATCCCTTCTGCTCCTGCTGGACGACCGGGGCATCTGCGCCTCCTCCGGCAGCGCCTGCACCTCCGGCTCCCTGGACCCCAGCCACGTGCTGCTGGCCATCGGCCGGGTCCACGACGTGGCCCACGGCTCCCTGCGGCTGACGCTGGGGGAGGACGTGACGGAGGAACAGGTGGATTATCTCATTCAGAATGTAAAGGAAGTCGTGGAATATCTGCGCGGCTTTTCCCCCATCTGGCGGGACCTGGTGAGCGGGAAAGCGCAGTTCATCCTTTGAACGGGAGGAAAAGGACATGGCATTATACAGTGAAAAGGTAATGGAGCATTTTCGCCATCCCCGGAACGTGGGTGTGATCGAGGATGCGGACGGCGTGGGCCAGGTGGGCAACGCCAAGTGCGGCGATATCATGAAGATGTATCTGAAGATCGAGAACGATATCGTGACGGACGTGAAGTTCGAGACCTTCGGCTGCGGCAGCGCCATCGCCTCCAGCTCCATGGCCACGGAGCTGATCATGGGGAAGCCCCTCAGCGAAGTGGCCCAGCTGACCAACAAGGCCGTGGCGGAGGCCCTGGACGGGCTCCCTGCCTATAAGATGCACTGCAGCGTGCTGGCCGAGGAGGCCATCCAGGCCGCCCTGGAGGACTATTATCAGAAGCACCCGGAGAAGCGCCCGGCCGGCTGAATGACGGACGGAAGCGCGCCCCTCTGCCGAAACCGGCAGAGGGGCGTTTCTTATGCTTTTCGAGGGGGCCCGCTGCTGCCGTTGACGGAGAAAGCCTTCCTTTCATGGGAGGGGGGACCGACGGGAGCAGCGGCAGACCGCGTCAGCGCACGTCCACCTGGCAGGAGCGCAGGGTCTCCAGGGCCGCCAGGTGCTTTTCCGGGGTGACCCCGGCACAGCAGGAGGCGTCCACGGCGATGGGCGTCTCCGGCAGGAAGGCCTTCAGCAGCAGGGCGTTGGAGACGACGCAGATATCCGTGCAGAGGCCCACCAGCTCGATCTCCTCGATCTCCGGCAGGGCGGCGACGGCTTCCGCCAGCTTTACGCTGCCGAAGCAGGGTTTTTCAAAGATGTGCTCCTCCGGGATCAGCGGGGCGATATCGGGATGGAGCGCCCAGCCCTCGCTGCCGCGGATGCAGTGCGCGGCGGGGAGCAGCCGCCCCTCCTGGGTGCGCAGATAGTCCTCCCCGTGGGTATCCATGGTGGCGTAGACGGCCTCCCGGGGCCGGGAGAGGAGCTTTTCCTTCACCCTCGGAACGATCTCAACAGCCTCCGGCGTTCCCAGGGTCCCGTCGATAAAATCCTTCTGCATGTCTACGACGATCAGCAGCTTCATCCAGTTTCTCCTTTCAGCAATTGCCGGTATAGACGTGATCCAGCCGTTCCCGGGCGATCTCCGCCAGAGCGAAGACAGTCTTCACCGGCGTGGGTCTCCGGTCGGTCATCCGGAAGCGGGGAAAGAAACGGGATACATGGAGGGGCACGGACCGGCCGATCCGGCTGCCCCGTGCGTCCCGCAGCTCCGAGACCCAGGCGCTCAGGGCCCGCATTTCCTCCGCGCCGTCGTTCTCCCCGGGCACGATCAGGGTGGTGAGCTCCACATGGCAGAGCTGCACGGCCCGGGCGATGAAGGCCTTCACCGCCTCCAGGTCTCCGCCCAGCACCTGCCGGTAGTATCGGTCGGTAAATCCCTTCAGGTCGATGTTCATGGCGTCGATCCAGGGGCCCAGCGCCTCCAGCACGCCGAGGTCCGCCGTGCCGTTGGTGACCATCACGGTCTTGAGCTCCGCCGCATGGGCCAGCTTCGCCGTGTCCAGCACGAATTCATAACCGATCAGCGGCTCATTATAGGTGAAGGCCAGGCCGATATTGCCCCTGTCCGCGCAGTCCAGGGCTGCCTGCACCAGGTTTTCCGGCGTCATCCGCCGGGCCTGCTCCGCCAGCGCCATAGCCTCCGCCGACCAGGATATCTCATGGTTCTGGCAGAAGGGGCAGCGGAGATTGCAGCCGAAGGAGCCCACGGAAAGGATGCGGCTGCCGGGGAAGAACCGGTTCAGAGGCTTCTTCTCGATGGGATCCAGGGCCAGGGCGGTGACCAGGCCGTAGTTCAGGGGGATCACCGCTTCATTCCGGCAGGCCCGGACGCCGCAGAAGCCCTTTTCTCCCTCCCGGAGCACACAGTGCCGGAAGCAGACGGAACACTTTGCCATACGCTTTTCCTTTCAGTAACCGAGGAGGAACTCGTCGTGTGCGGCGATCGGATCAGCGGCTGCTTCCGTGGTGCCGCACGACCTCAAAGCGCTGCAGCCGCACAGTTTCCTCCGGGCGGATCCCGGCCTTCTGCCGGGCGATGGCCACCTGCTCCGCCGGCGTGTCCACTCCCTCCAGGTCCGGCAGCAGCAGCCCCCGCCGGGAGCCCTTCGTCACGATCACGCCGTAGCGCTTCACGTCCAGCTCCGCTTCGGAGGCGATGTCCTCCGCCTCTCCCAGCACGTCCACGCTGACGTCCAGCAGCGGCAGCTCCTCCGGCCGGATGGGGTCGAAGCGGGGATCCCGCACCGCGGCGCTGACGGCGTTTTGGATGATCTCCTCTCCCAGGCAGGAGCAGGTGGGACCGATGGTGCCGATGCAGCCCCGAAGCCGCCCGTTTTTATGGATGGATACAAAGGCTCCGGCCCGCCGGAGGCGCAGCTCCTCCGGCAGCCCCTCCGGCAGGGGGATGGTCCTGCCGCTGCGGACATAAGCCTCCAGAGAGGACCTGGCCAGGCTGACCCAGGGGTCCTCGGCCGCCCGCAGGGCCGCCGTCTCCGCCTCCTGCTTCCGCAGGTACTGCGCCAGGAAGCGGCGGCGCTCGTCCTCCCCCTCGGGGTAGAAGGTGCAGACGCCGTAGCCCACGCCGGTCACGTCCTCGTGGGAGAGCCGCTGCGCCCGGACGGCGACGCCGTCGAAGGCCCCGGCCATCATCACGAAGGAGCGGTGGCCGCATTCCGCCGCCTTCTCGCAGAAGCTCTCCTCAAAATCGAACAGCTCCCCGAAGGCGGCGCGGGAGCATACGTCCATGATCCGCGCGTCGTATTCCGGTCCCTCCGGCGCGTAGCCGTAGGGCCCGTAGCTCTGCAGCTTGTGGGACAGATCTCCGCTGGCCACGAAGACCGCCCTCCGGCCCAGCCTGTCCGCCGCCTCGCGGATCAGCTGCCCCATGGCGTAATGCTCCGTCAGCGGCAGGCCGGACAGGCCCACGCGCACCAGCCTGAAATCCTGCAGGAACTGCCGGATGAACCAGAGAGGCACCATGGTCCCGTGGTCCAGGTCCCTGTCCCGCTCGCCCAGGGTCCCGGCGGGAAAGCCCCGCGCCTCCGCCAGACGCTCGATCTCCCCGACCAGCTCCGCATCGTATTCCTCCCGGAACCGGACCTCCGGCGCCCGGAAGGAGGCGAAGGAGCCGGAAGCCCTGCGCCCGGGAGAAACATGGAAATAATCGGCATACATGACGGCGTGGGGGCTGGAAACGACGACGGTGTCCGGCTTCAGCGCCGCCAGCTCCCGGGCCGCCTGCTCATAGGCCTTCAGGGTCGCCTCGATCTCCTTTTCCCCGCCTCTGCCCACCTGGGGCACGATCAGGGGCGGGTGGGGGACCATGAATGCTGCCAGGATGGACATGCCGCGCCCTCCTTATGCCCGAAAGGCCGGATTGGCCGTGTTCATCATGTCCGGCAGCTCCACCTCGTAAAGATGCTTCAGCCGGAAGCCGTTTGCCTTGTATTCCTCGTAGTCGAAGGCCTCCAGCTCCTCCACGGCAAGCCTGTGGTATTCGTAAAAATTCGGCCACCACTCGTAGCCGGAGCCCAGATCGTTGGAGAGAAAGGCCTCGGCGATCTCGATGCCCATCTGGGGCGAAACATAGAAGGCACCCATGGCCAGCACATTGCAGTTGTTGCCCGTGACGCACCGGAGACCGGCGGGCACGGATTCCACCACCGCGGCGTGGACATGGGGGCATTTGCTTGCGGCGATATGGATGCCCATGCCGGTGCCGCAGAAGATCAGGGCCCGCTCGTATTCCCCCTCGGCGATCCTGGCGCCGACCCGGAGACCGACCCGGTGGAACATGTTTTCGGGGTCCGTGTCCTCCGGGCTGCGGACGCCCAGGTCCTCGATCTCCCAGCCCCGGCCGCGCAGATGGGCACAGACGGCTTCCTTCAGGGGATAGCCGGCGAAATCCGCGCCGACCACCAGCTTCTTGTCCCGGACGGTCTTCATATTCGGATTGCGGACAATGATCATGCTCAACCCTCCCAGCAGTTATTGGATCAAGCTTATTATAACACACCCTATAGCCCATAAAAAAGGAAAACCTTTGTGAAGGACCCTTGCGAGCCTATACCCGATATGGTATGATGTGCTCAGAACGAACCCGGCGCCGCCGCCGGGAAAGGAACAAGGAGGAAGAGGAATGACCCAGTGTATGGACAGCGCCGCGATCCACGCCCGGCTGAAGAAGATCGCGGGGCAGGTGAACGCCATCGACCGGATGATCGATGAGGACGTGCCCTGCGAGGACGTCCTCGCATTGATCAACGCCGCCAAATCCGCCCTGCACAAGGCGGGGCAGGTGATCCTGGAGGGTCACATCCGCCACTGCGTCCTGGAGGGGATCCAGAACGGGGACGTGGACGAGACCCTGGCCAAATTCACCAAGACCATCGAACGCTTTGCCAATATGGGCTGAGAAGCGCAGTCATCCCCTCCGCGGCGGCCGGTCCGGGCTTTCGCGGAGGGGATGGATTCATTTTGCTTCCGGGCCGCCCATGCCCATCTTTTCCGTCAGGTCTCCCAGGCTTTTCCGGTACTGGGCGGGGGAAATGGCGCCGTGGGCCAGAAAGGTATCCAGCAGCTCCTTCTGCCGAAGATAGAGCTGCTTTTTCTTTTCCTCCTTCGTGAGGGCGGAAAAATCCTCCCCCGCGCTCATGCTTTGGCCTCCGGCGCGTTTTCGGGATGCGCCGCAGCGGCCCGGAGGGGACGCCTGCGGACGGGCAGGTCTCGGATCGTCATAAGGGCAGGATTCCTTTTCGGTTCATCTCAGCGCACGGATGCGCCGGGCCATAAAGGCCTCCACCTGCTTCCACAGGGAATGGAGCTGCTTTTTGTGCCAGCAGAGCTTCTCCGTGCAGTTGGCGCATTTCAGGTAGGCGTTCGTCTTTTCGGAAAACCGCTCCGGATGGCGGTAGAAGGTGATCTCCCAGCGCATCAGCAGCACCAGGGAGAGGGCGAACAGGCTCCAGCTGTAGGTTGCCTTCACGAAGAACAGGGGCGTGAACATCATGGCGTAGTCCCAGTTGTAAATGCGGCAGGTGCTGCAGCACTTGTTCTTCAGGAACCAGGTCTGGAAGGGACAGAAGAAAAGGATGCAAATCATATCGCAGACGGCGTAGGCGCAGCTGAGCAGCACCATGATGCCGCTGTCGAGGATTCCGGTCATGTGCAGCACGCCGAAGACGCCGTTGAAGCAGATCCAGATCAGGGCGACGAGCATGGTGCCGTGATTGTCCTGCACGTCGATTTCCGTGTGACCGGTCTTGACGTAATTCCGGGCGAACTGCTTCTGGCAGCCGGGGCTTTCCAGCTTCGAGGGGAAAAAGCGGAAGACCATCTCCAGCACGTAGACGACCCAGATGACGGCCAGGATCACGGGCAGCCTGGCCAGATAGACGGACATGCCCTCTCCCATGCCGATGCGGTATGCGATATAGAAGACGACCGCCGTCAGGAACAGGAGGGAGCGGTAGACCAGCCGGATGTAGTGAAAGGTGCTGACGGCAGTCAGACGGATCCTGCGCTTTTTCACAACGGAAGCTCCTTTCCGGCCGGTCCTCCCGGATCCGGTCGATTTCCCGTCTATTATAACGCTTTCTGCGGCAGAAATCCACCCTTCTCCCTCCGGGACGAAAAAAGCTGCGGGGAACGGAGACGGGGGCCGGCGCGGGGCTGCGGCGGGCAGGGACGCGGAAGCTTTTCGCCAAAAACAAGGTTGAAACGGGGAACGTTTGCGTGTTAAATTTAAAATGGTGAAGTTTCGGAGGCGGACCGGACCGATCCGCCGGGGGTATACGGCTCAGAAAGGGGTAATGAAACGTGAAGGTCATCGCGATCAACGGAAGCCCGAGGAAAAACTGGAACACGGCGACGCTGCTGCAGTACGCGCTGGACGGAGCCGCTTCACAGGGGGCGGAGACGAAGCTGTATCATCTGATCGATTACGATTTCAAGGGCTGCAGGAGCTGCTTCGCCTGCAAGCGGATCGGCAGCAAGAGCTACGGGAAATGCGCCGCGCGGGACGGCTTGACCCCGATCCTGGAGGAGATCGATCAGGAGGCCGATGCGTTCATCCTCGGCACGCCCATCTACATCGGCGGCGCCACCGCCGAGATGAGGGCTCTGATCGAACGGCTCCTGTATCCGTACGCCAAGTACGACAAATTCCAGACGAACCTGTTCAGCAGGCGGATCCCGGTCGGTTTCGTCTATACGATGAACTGGACGGAGCAGCTGCTGAAATTCATGAACTGCGGCCTTCCGTTTGTGGAAAGCTCGCTGGAAAAGACGTTCGGACCGCTGGAAACCCTCTACTGCTATGACACGCTGCAGTTCGACGATTATTCCAAATACGACATCACCCTGTTCGACGTCGACGAGAAGAAAAAGCGGCGGGAGGAGCAGTTCCCGATCGACTGTCAGAGCGCTTTCGATATGGGCGTCCGGATGGTGAAGTATTACCAAAAGTAAGCTGATTCAGATCAAAAGGAAAGGATATGCCGAAAATGAGTGAAAAAGTGGTCCTGGAAGTACGGAATCCCCGTTCGGACATCAGCCAGGATGAGCCCCATCCGCTGCCGCCCCGTCTGGACACCCTGGAGGGAAAGCGCATCGCGGTCATGACGATCAAGCCCGACGCCGACATTTATATGGACCGCCTTGCGGAGCTCCTGCGGGAGAGATATCCCACCTCCACCTTCGATCGCTTCGAGGCCCGGACCGGCTTCTTCGTGTCCGTCGACCCGAAGCTTCCCGGATATGACGCCTATATCTACGGCGTCAAGAACACCGCAGGCTTCAACATGGAAGCCGCCCCCGAGTGGGAAATCAACGGCACGCCGGGCGTCACGCTCATCACGGACATCTTTGTCGGCCAGACCGCCCGTCATGCCATGTCCTACGGCGTCCCCTTCCGGCAGTATGTGGTGCCCTGCGAGAAGTGGTTCGACATCAGCGAGGTGGATGAATTCGTCCGGATGGCCGACAACTCGGTGGCCGACATCATCAAGCTCCTGACCGATCCGCTGACGGAGGAGGAGAAGCACCCGAAAAAGCTGGAGTACGACATCAGCGACCTGCGCTTCGAGGGGAGGGACTACACCGAGGCTTACGGGAAATTCCAGGAATATTTCATGGAGCACAAGTACACCGACGGCCTCGCGGTGGCGCCGCCCACCAGGGAGGCGGTGGAGGCGATGCTCGCCGGCACGAGCCGCAGGCCCGACGAGGTGCTGGCCGGCCATATGACGCCCACGCGGGGCATCGTCACCATCGAGAAGATCGCGGTCAACGCGGTCATGGCCGGTGCGAAGCCGGAGTACCTGCCGGTCATCATCACCGCCGTGGAGATGCTGTGCGATCCCAAGTTCGACGCGTTCCATCCCCTTTGCACCGTTACCTCCTCCCAGCTGATGATCGCGGTGAACGGTCCCATCGCAAAGGAGATCGGGATGAACTGCGAGCAGGGCTATCTGGGGCCCGGCACCCGGGCCAACAGCGCCATCGGCCGCGCCGTGAGCCTCTGCGTCATCAACCTGGGCTGGCTCGATTTCGATATCGACGGCGGCATGACCGGCAATCCCTCCCGGTACTGCAACCTGATCTTCTGCGAGAACGACGCCCTGAGCCCCTGGGAGCCGTTCCACGTGACCATGGGCTTCGACAGGGAGGACAGCACGGTCACCATCGAGGAGGTCATGCACGTCGACGGCTACTGGTGGAAGGATATCACCCATATGCCCTCCGGCTCCGTGTGGACCTATGGCCTGGAGAACGACCTCCAGAGGATCGCCGAACGGGCGCAGGGTCCGGTGGACCTGGATTTCGAAGCGGACAACAACGTCAACCACATCGACTACTATGACAAGTGGGCCACGACGGAGGAAGCGAAGCTCAAGAGGCTGGCCAGGAGCGTCATGAGCTCCAAAACCTATGCCCTGATCGTCTTCCCCGGAGAAGCGCGTCAGTTTGCGGCGGCGGGGATGAAGACCAAGGAGGACCTGAAGAAGTATATCGCCAACTACCGCAGATGCCCGTGGGAGAAGCTGACGCCCAGGCTGCAGGAGGCGATGACCGTGCTGGCCGAAAGCGGCGAGATGCCCTATCTGACGCCGGACGACTGCGCTCCCGGCGGATCGGTCCCCATGTACAACGTCGACAAGCTGGCGATCTTCGTTTCCGGCCCCATGGCGGGTCAGACGCTGGGGTTCTTCTGCATGGGCTCTTACGACAGCTATCGGGAGGATCCCCCCAAATCCCCCTTCTTTATCCGGAAGATCACCGGCGCGACCCTCACCGAGGCCGGCCGGTAACGGACGCCCGGATTTTCGGGAGATATAATGACTATGGACATGAAACTGTATTGCTTTCGGGTCGGCGCCATTCGGCTGTCACCGACGGAGGACGCGATGCCGATCTACGCTTATCTGATCGAACACCCCAAGGGCCGCGTCCTGGTGGATACCGGGGAGTCCTATGAGCTCCGCGATGAAAACGCCGTCATGAAGGAAGAGGAGACGATCGTTCCCCAGCTCGCAAGGCTCGGCTATACGCCGGAGGATATCGATATCGTCGTGATCAGCCATATGCACCTGGACCACGCCGGTTATATGAGCAGCTTCCCCGGGGCCGTCTTCATCGTGCGCAGGGAGGAGCTGCGGGCCGCCTGGTGGCCGGAGCCCTATGAGCACGGCTATTGCCTGCCGAACTATGAGAAGACCCGGGATTTTCGCTACATCCAGCCCGACCCGGAGGAGGACTACGACGTCTTTATGGACGGCAGGATCGTGCTGATCGACACCCGGGGCCATTCCCGCGGGCATCAGTCCGTCGTCCTCGATCTTCCCAACACCGGCAAGGTCGTCCTCGCCGTCGACGCCGCGCCGGATCGGGAGATCCTGGAGCGCGGGTATTCCGGCCGCCCCTGCGTGGACAGCTTCCAGGAGGCCCGCTCCCTTCAAAAGCTCCATCACCTGGCCGCATGCGGCTGCCAGATCTTTTTCGCCCAC
>JAEEGL014467206.1_pt1 | contig 16884 bp, 9 predicted proteins | sample 9134231 | NCBI WGS metagenome assembly JAEEGL01 (sample SAMN16246548, study PRJNA631951) | gut metagenome | biome: gut microbiome; feature: rumen; material: fiber-attached | host: Bos | place: Iran: Karaj | collected 2018-10
AACGACATCAACGCCCGCAAATCCTCCGCGGTACACGTACGGCGCGGTGATTATGCTCACGGTGCTCTCGGTACGCATCCGACACAAGCGGAGTTTTTTATTCTCGCCATACGAAAAATTCATTCTCTCGATCCGAATGTAAAGTTTTTCTTTTTCTCGGAAGAACCCGATTGGATACGGGAAAAGATTTTGTCGGCGTTGGATAAAGAGATCGCCTGCCGCGTTTGCGACCAAAACGACAGTTCGAAAGGCTATTTGGATTTATATCTCATCTCCCGATGCGACCATGTGATTTGCTCCCTCGGCGGCTTCGGTCACGCAGGTCGATTGTTTTCGTATAAAAAAGGTTATTATTTGCGCGGTATCGCGTCGGACGAGTGGCACTTTGATTGGTCACTGAAAACGTATGACGGCGAGAACATCGGGGAGGAAGTTGAAAAGGGAAGTGTGGATGTGAGAAATGGGAGTGGAAGTGAAAAGGCAGAAGTTAAATTTCAAAAAATGCCGTGATGTGCTCCGTAAAAAAGAGAAGCCTATATAATTTAAACGCAAATTTAAGGTGTACTTGGAAATCTGTCCCGGGAAAGGTTCGAAGCTCATAAAAACACAACTGTGAAATTATTGTACGAAGCCTATTGCACCACAATTTGTGCCGTTTGTGAAAATTGTACGAAGATTAAAGTGTCTTTGTGTATCTTTTCAAAAAATATCCCGATAAATTCCGCCGCCGATTAAGCAATCTTCCCGGTAAAACGCTGCCGCCTGACCGACCGCAAGGGCGCGTTGAGGTTTATGGAATGACAATTCCGCAATATCTTTATTGATCCAACGCCAGGTAATCGGCTGCGACGGATCCCGATAGCGCGGTTTCGTAAGCAAAATTTCACCATCTTTCGGCGGTTCTTCCAAAAAATTTAAAGAGCCGATGCGGGCGCGATTGGTGTATAAACCGCGTGTTTCGGGACGATCGAAACCAACAACAAGCTGTTTCGTTTGGTAATCTTTTGCGACTACAACGTAATGCTCGAAATCACAATTCGACGACAAGCCGATGCCTTTGCGTTGTCCGATGGTATAGCGATGCAAACCGCGGTGTTGCCCGAGAATTTTACCGTCGAGCGTTGCAATATCTCCGGGGGTATCGGGAATGTATTTTTCGAGAAAATCATTGATCGATACGCGACTGCTTCCGAGGAAGCAAATCCCCTGACTGTCTTTTCTTTGTGCGTTCGGTAAGCCGGTTTCCGCGGCAATACGTCGCACTTCGGGTTTTGTTAAATCACCGAGCGGGAAATGTACATTCTCCAAGTTCTTTTTCTTTACAAGACACAGAAAAAAACTTTGGTCTTTGTTTTTATCGATGCCTTCGTGAAGCGAAAAGGTGTCGTTGTGATTTACTTTTCGCACATAATGTCCCGTCGCCAATCCGTCAAAGCCTGCCGCACGCATGTGTTCGACCAAAATGCCGAATTTGATGTAGCGGTTGCACATGACGTCGGGATTTGGCGTTTGTCCCGAACGGTAGCCTTCAATGAGGTAATCGACGACTTTTTTCCGATAAACATCGATGAAATTGATGATTTCAAAGAGTATTTGCAGATGTTCCGCCGCCGCGCGCGCCGAATCGAGGTCTTCCTTCCAGGGGCATGCCTGCCAAAGTTCGGTTTCGTTTTGCCAGGAGCGAAAGAAAATCCCGTGTACCTCGTATCCCTGTTGTTTCAGCAGATAAGCCGCAACGGCACTGTCAACACCACCCGATAATGCGACGAGAATTTTTTCGGACACAGCCGTATTTTAAAGGTACCCGAACATGTCCGTCACTGAAAATACGATAGTTTTTCAAGAGAACCGCTCCGCCGTTTGTTTATCATCGTACAGTTTGTGTCAGCGATGTGCTTTGTGTGGAGGAAATTATCGAAAAAAATCGGGTTTCTTGTAAGAGAGTTAAAGATTTTTTGAACGGTTTTCAAAGGTATCGGTCTCTCTCTTATGAACGCATTTTTATTCATGTGCCCCGAGGCGTCCGCCAATGTCTCGGGGGCTTTCTATCACCGACTCAGTGAGCGGTTGTTTTTTTGCGGTGGGATAGATTTAGGTTTGTCGGTGTAAGTGCCCGAAATATCGGTTGCCAGGCAACGGTGATCATTCCGCACGCAGTTTTATCGGTCGCAGGGTGAACTTCATTCCGACACGGAATTTCTTCTGATTGTCGGGGTTCTTTGGATGCTTTGGGGGTTAAGTTTTGAAGCAAAGCACTTGGCTGCGACGAACTTCCGTCAATAATTCCAAAAGAGCCCTTTCCGTGGCGTAAAACCGTATCTTCTTATGTATTTAAAACTTCCGTATTCTCGGCTTTAACCCGATTAAAACGATCCATTCCGAGGTAGATAATGGGTGTTACAAACAGCGTTACGATTTGCGCAAAAATCAAACCTCCCGCAACGCACAAACCGAGCGGGATGCGTGAAGCACCGTCGGCACCGAGTCCGAGCGCAATCGGTAAAATTCCGAAGACCGTACTGACGGTGGTCATTAAAATCGGGCGGAAACGTTCGCAACAGGCATCCAAAATCGCTTCTTCCGGCAAAGCACCGTTTTTCTGTTTTTCAACCGCGAAATCCACCAGAATAATACCGTTCTTTTTAATAATGCCCATCAACATGAACAATCCGATGAAGGCATAGAGCGAACATTCGGCTTTAAAAAGCATCAGCGTCAGGAGACCGCCGAAGAGCGCAATCGGCAAAGTCGACAGTACCGTCAGCGGATGGATCCAGTGTTCGTACAGACATCCAAGTACAACATACATGACAAAGACCGCCACAAACAGCAAAAACGTTAAACTGCGCGTCGATTCGGCAAATTCCTTCGATTCACCGCCCAATTCCGCTTCGATACCGCCGGCACAAACTTCTTTCGTCGCATCGGTAATCGACTCCAGGGTTTTGCCGAGAGGTACTTTGCCGCTCAAATTGAAGAAAATATCGGCGGACGGAAAATTGTTCTTGTGAAAAACGCTCGTCATACCGACCGTCTTTTTGAAATTTACCAGCTCATCCATCGGAACGGAACGCCCCTGCGCATTCGGCGTATGAATATCGGCGATATTTGCAAGCGAACGCCTTTGATTTTGTTGCGAGGCGACAATCACCTGGTACTGTTCCGTGTCGCCTTTGATCAGGTAAGAATAATTGAGCGAAAAGGCATTTTTCAACGCGTTTTCCAGCATGTACGGCGTCATGCCGTATTGGAATAATCGGCGGCGGTCGTAGGTAACGTTCAGCGTCGGATCGTTGGTTTCGATATTGCAATTCAACGAGCGCGTATCAACACCGGGGAGCATCGCCAGGCGTTGCAACATCTTTTGCGCCGCCTCGTTGACGGCATTTTGCTCCAGCCCCGTTAGCGTTAAAAAGTACTTGCCGCGCTTACCGTCCGCCGTACTCGTTTGAACATCTAACACGGGCATAGGTTTCAACAAGGGTAAAACTCCGGGCACCTGAAACAACATACCCTGACACTCTTTACAAACGGTATCGATGTCGACTTTAATTTTCCCCTGCAACGATCGGCGTTCCTTCAAATCTTTCAAAATAATCAACACAATGCCCTGATTGGATGCCAGAAACTCGCCCATTCCCGAGACATTCATGGTCACGCGAACGGCGGGATGCTTGGAAAGAACCGCCTTAATTTGTTCCTGATAACGATGCATTTGTTGCGGCGAACTGCCCGTTTGCGCCATAAAAACGCCCATAATCGCACCGCTGTCACCGGCAGGCAGGAAGGACTTCGGCACTTTGATGAAAAGCAACACCATCCCGACGACGCAGGCGAGCCACAACAGCCAAAACAAAGGACGAACTTTGAAAACCACACGCAACCACTTTCGATATTGATCGAGAAATGCCTGTTCCAGCCAAAACGCCAAACGTTCAATGAGCGTTTTGTCGCCCCGGTTGTGTTTTTTCAAAAATCGCGCGCACATCACGGGTGTGACCGTAAGCGAAACAATACCCGATGCAAAAATTGCGACAATAATGGTGACGGCAAATTCGCGAAAAACGCGTCCGATTTGCCCCGTCATAAATACAATCGGGATAAAGGTCGCCATCAGCGAAAACGTCATGGAAAGAATGGTGAAACTGATTTCCGAAGCACCTTTAAAAGCGGCTTCCAAGGGTCCCATACCGTTTTCCATATGTCGCACGACGTTTTCCAAAAACACGATGGCATCATCAACCAAAAAACCGATCGCCAGCGTCAGTGCCATCAGCGACAGATTATCCAGGCTGTAACCGAGAGCTTTCATGGCAATAAACGTCAGCAACAGCGACAGCGGCATGGCAACGACGGGGATGATTGTTTCGCGTACGCGCCCCAGAAACAGAAAAATAACGGCGGCAACCAGCACAAAGGCAATGACAATCGTTTCCTTAACTTCGTTGACGGATGCCACAATACTCGCCGCTTCATCGTAAATGGGCGTCATTTTAACGGACGGCGGAAGCGATTGACGCAGATGCGGCATCATGGCGTTGATGCGTCGGGAAACTTCAACCGTATTGGCACCGGGCACCTGACTGACGGCAACAACGATGATTGCATCCGCATCGATTTGAACGGAATCCGCCCAAAAATGAATTTTAAAATCCTCTTCCTGCGTACCGTCTTCACACTTCGCCACATCCTCCAAATAAACGGGACGCCCCAGGTGCGTTTTGATCACAATGCGCCGATAATCTTTCGCGCGTGACAACTGACCGTTGGAAGCAAGCGTTAAGGTTTGCGTTTCACCCTTCAAACGTCCCATGCTCAAAATGAGCGTGTGGCTTTGAACGGCATTGATAATATCCGCCGTCGACAATCCGAACAAATGCAGTTTCCGCATGTCCAGATGAACGCGAACCGACCGCGGCACCCCATACACCTGCGCCTGCGAAACGCCGGACACTTTGTTTAGCTGCTGTCCGATTTTCGTTTTGGCATAATCGTATAAATCGAAACTCGTCATGCTGTCGCTCGTCAAAGCGATAAAGTAAATCGGATCGCTGTTCGGATCCTGTTTCCGATAACTCGGCTGACTCGGCAAGTCTTTCGGTAATTGCCTTTGCGCGCGCGAAATCGCCGCCTGTACATCCATGGTAGCGACATCCGTCGATTTATTCAGGTCAAACGTCAGCGTGAGCCTTGTGACGCCCAATCGACTTTCGGAACGCACTTCGTTCAAACCGTCAATCTGCATGAATTCCTTTTCGAGCGGACTCGCAACGGCATTCGCCATCATATCGGCACTCATTCCGGGAAATGATGCCGACACTTGAATAACGGGATATTCGACCTTCGGAAGCGCACTGACGGGCAACTTTAAGTAGGCGGCAATCCCGAGCAACGTAACCGAGATTGCCAACAAAATCGTCGCAATCGGACGCTTAATAAACGGATCGCAAATACTTTTCATACGCTAATATCTGCCGTCGAAAGTTGTTTTTCCGACGAAACAACGCTCCGTCGTTTCAAAAAAGACGACACGGCGATACCGAACGTTACAAAAACTCCGAAGCGGGAAGTTTGGATGTTCATTGTTTCGACGGATACAGCTAAACCTTCGTGTTTCACATTCTTCTTATTTGCGCAAGGACGGCGGTACATCGACCGTTCCGATTGCCTTGACCAGCATGCCGGGCGCCAAAAGCGCGTGACCGCTCGCAACCACCTGCTCATTGCCGTTTAAACCCTGCACCACTACCCATCCGTCGTAGGTTTGTTCCGTCATAACGGATTTCATTTCCGCCAAACCCTTTGCATTCACGACGTAGACAAAACTGCCGTGCGTTCCTTCATGAATGGCACTTTCGGGTATCAACATTGCATTTGAGACGGTTTCGTAACAAATTTTAAGTTCGACACCGCGTCCCGGCCAAAACTGCTTATTTTCGTTCGGGAATTCCGCGCGAAGTTCAAAGGTTCCCGTCGATTTTTCAACTTCGTTCCCGATCATGATCAATTTTCCCGCCTGTTGAACGGTCGGATCATCCAGTAAATGCGCTTCGACGGCGACTTCTTCGCGGTTCGCCTGCAACAAATCCCGCAAATGACGCTCCGCCAAAAACGCATCGGCATAAATCGGTTGCAACTGATTGAGTGTTGCGAGCGTTGTTCCGGCTTGAACATAAGAACCTTCGTCAACCGCCGACTTGCCGATTTCGCCGTCGAAAGGTGCCGAAAGCGTGTAATCGCCGAGTGTAATGCGCCGCTGACTGATAACGGCATTATCCATATCGATTTGCGCCCGGCTGACGGCAACGTTGGCTTTGTAGGTGTCATATTCCTGTTCGGAGACAAAATTTTGCGAACGCAACTTTTCGGAACGTTGCAACTGCAACACATTCAGGTCATGCTTGGCTTTATCCAACGCCAACTGCGCTTCCGCCTGTTGTAAAACGGCGTTCGGCGTGGCATCGTTGAATTGGAATAATACGTCGCCCGCCTGCACCGTTCCACCGTTCGAAGCTTTGATTTTCTGCAATGTTCCCGTGACTTTTGAAACAAGGGTAACGCTGTTTGCGGCGGTACACTGTCCGACCGTATCGATATAACGCTTCACTGTCGTTACGTGCGGTTTCACCGTCGAAACAGTTAAAACCAACGATGCGGATGCCGGAAGCGGTGCCTGCACTTGCGGTTTCCAAAAACGCTTGCGATTGAAAAACAGCCAAAAAACGACGGTTGTCAGCAAAACGCAGAGGAAAAATTTGAATTTCTTCATTGTTATTTAAATACTACGGATTGTTTTCGGTCGTTTCTTTCGAAACATCCGTGTTCAAATGCCCGGAAACATATGCCAGTTGTGCCCAGTGGATTGCCAGCGACGCCTGTGATTGAGCACGTTTCAGACGCGCTTCGGACAAGTTCTTTTGCGCCGAAAGTACATCCAAAATATCATTCAAACCCGAATCGTACCCGCTTCGAGACGCATTGAGGGCTTCCTGCGCCGCCGCTTCCAAAGCTTTTGCCGCCGTTAAGAGTTGAACCGCCGATTGGAACGCATGAAATTCCGACCAAACGTCGCGCAACACCTGCAACCGTTGTTGCCGTAATGCAAATCGCTGTTTCTTTAACTCGGCATATTGTTCCAAGGCTTTGTATTGCTTATCGAAACCGTCGAAGAAATTCCATGAAAGTCCGATGCCGACATTGTAATTATTCTGCCAACGGGGCGTACTCGGCGTATTGTGATGCAGACGGTTCAGCCCACCGCTGAGTTCAATCGCAGGATAACGAGAACGTTCCGAAGCGAAATGTGCTTTTTCGGATGCCTCAACGGCGGCTTCCTGTGCCAAAATATCCGCGCGGTTTTTCAAGGCGCCTTCGAGCAGGGTTGTGACTTCTTTTGCAAGCGGTTCGAAATCGTTGAAGGTAACCTCGATTTGGAATTCTTTCGAAACCGGCACGCCAACCGCCAGCGCCAACTCCGCACGACACTGCTCCAAAGCGGCTTCGGCGGCAATCAATTCATACTCCGCCTGTAATTTTTCCGCCTTTGCCAGCAAAACGGCTTGAGAACGCCCGAGTCCGTTTTGCATGCGGCTTTCGGCTTCTTTCAACGAATTTTCCGCATCCTCCAGACTGCTTTTGCGCGCTTCAATCGCCGTCACGGCGGCGGCATACTGATAATAGCTCTTCTGAATTGAAAATACCGCCGTTTGCAGAGCGTAATTAAATTGATAATTCGCGGCGGCAAGCGCACAAGCCGCACTTTCGGCGTTGGCTTTATCGGCACCGAATTGAAACAGTTTGTACGCAACCGTTAATCCGGGACCCCACTTATCCGTTGTTGACCCTTGCCCTCCCGAAAGAGCACCCGTTCGCGCATGCGTACCGCTCAAGGTTGCCGTTGCAGACGGAAAAAAAGGAACTTTGGCACGTTCCGCCGAAGATAAAGCCTTTTGCGCACTCCACCAGGCAACGCGTGTTTGCGGATTTTTCGACAAACCCAGTTCGAGCAATTTCGGAAGCGAATAAGGAGATTGAGGTTCAAAGGTCGGACGTTCCGTCGGTTCCGTTTTCGCCGGCAAAGCCGTCGGTTCCCAAACGTGCTCGGGATCGGAACTTGTTTTCAAAGCGACATCCTTTGTCGGAACCGAAGCACACCCGCCGAGGAACGACACAAAAACCGCAAGTACTCCCTTACCGAAAGAGTTGATTTTGTCCCGTTGCTCCATGGATACCTTTTCATGCTACGCAAAATGCCGCTTTCGGTCAATGCCGTAAGAGACTAAAAGCGGGAAAACGGAACAGAGAAAATAACCCGCGCCACTGATCAAGTTTATAATCAACAACGACAAAAAACGCTTATCCCTGTTTCCAAGTACCGCGCTTATACCAGATATAGAACCCGACCAGAGCGATGACTTGGTTTAATACCAACATTTGGGCATAAATGACGGGATTCCAATGCCAATACGTCACCGTCAGATACGTCGGGATGAGACAAACGCCCCAGTAAAGGATGACGTTGGCGGTCAAAATCACTTTTGCTTTGAGCAAAGAGAACAAAAAACCGTTGACGCAATAACGTAACGCATCGCAGGCAAAAACCCCGACGTACCACGTCAGAAAAAGGTGGGTTTGTTTGAAAAAGACGGCATTGGAAGCAAATTCTTTTGAACCCAAAAAGCCGATCAGAGGGTGCGCAAATAACAGCAAAAAGATAATAAATCCGACGACGAACATCGCAACCAAACGCACGCCCTGCCGGAGAACGGAAGAGAGATAAAGGCGTTGGTTTGCGCCGAGAAAGTTTGCACAAAGTGTTCCCGTGGCCTTTCCGAGACCGTCGGTAACGCAAAACATCAGATTATAAATCGAGAACGCCACGCAGTAAGCTTTGTAGTGTTCGGGGATGAGATTAAGAGCGAAAAATTGATACGCCAATGCCCAGCCGCTGTTGGAAAAGGAATAGGCAACGGTATTCGGAAAACCAATCTTCAAACACTGATGCACCACATCCCACGACCAGCGATACGTGTGAACGGCATAATGCGAACGGTATTTTTTGCGCAAAAACAGAATCAGGAAGATGGTGAATGAAATAATGGCGGATATATTGGTCCCCAATGCCGCTCCGCGAATACCCAGACTTGGAACACCGAGGCCGCCGAATACGAACCAATAATCCAGGACGCAATTCAGGAAACAAGAGGTCATAACCACCATCGGAATTTTGCCCGTATCGCCGCGTCCGACGAAAAATGCACCGATAGCACCGAAGCCGGCGAATTCAAACGGAAGCGTCAACAAAAGCATACGCAAATACGGTTCGCCGAGCGTTTCGATGGTATCCGCCAATAAATAATGCGCATTAAACGCGACAGGGATGAGAATTAAATATGTCGCAAACGCCAATGTTACCATCTGCCAAACGGCGGGACCGATTTCTTTGTATCGTTGGGCACCGTTCAGACGCCCGATGATGACTTCGGCGCAGGCAATCAACGCCATTAACGCGCCGTCGAACGTCCAAAACCACGGTTGCGCGGCAGAACAGGCATTAAAGGCTTCGGACGAATAACCGGCGAGAATAGCGCGATCGGTAAAAACCATGATCGTTCCCGAAATACCCGAGAGCATCAACGGCCACACGATCGTCCATAGTTCGCGCAACGAACCGGGTTTGTAACGCGTCAGACAAAAACTTTCCGAAGAAGCGGTCTTCATACGTTTATAATACCGCCGAATAACCTCCTTCGGTACCCGATGGGCGTCAACGACAAATACGCTGTCGTGCCGTTGCACGCAGAGACTTGTTGTGTTTGATGCGAAAAAAATTGTGCTTTCCGGTTCATGATTTTGGACATTTTGATCTCTTATTAATCTTTTGTTGCGTTTTTACAATCCCGCAGGCGGTTGCCTCGATTTCCGCGAACTTACTTTACCGTAAAACCTTTAACCTGCGATTGTTCCCCTTCCCCTCTTTAAAAAAACTCCTCTCTTGATAAAATTGAGCATACATTTGTTCATCGTTGCGTGAAATTTCCTTCGCGACGCCTACAGTTCGTACGTTTTTCCGATATCGGGATCGACGACGGAAAAATCGCTCTTATGCACTGACAACTTTTCAAAAAACCACTGTCGCGCATTCGCGTCGCCGTGCGTTAAAACAACGGTTTTTGGTTGTTGCGCCAGAACGAATTGATACAAATCATCCCGATCGGCGTGCCCGCTCAGGTCGAAACGTTCGATTTTGGCACGCACGGGTGTCGTGTAATTCAAATCTTCAAACTTAAAATTCCCGTTCGGCTCCACCCGTTGCAAGCGTCCGCCGGGCGTGTCTTCATCGCAGTGACCGACAAAACAAACGGTATTTTTGTTATCTTTCAGCAGACAAGCCGCAATGTTGTACGCCGGCGTGTGTTCCGCCAACATACCGCTGCTCAGCAGGTAAATTGCCGGTACGTTCAGCTTCGTCGTTTTCGGATCAATTTTCCGCTTCCGCAACTGTTTAACATTCAGCTGTTTGAGAATTTGCCGACTGAAATGAACATCCGGAAACCTTCTGCCCATTTTATCGAATGCGCTGACGAGCGACATGCCGAGCCCCGAACAGTAAATCGGACAATCGGGCAATTTATGCGCTTTTTTCGCCTGATAAAACAGCACCAGCAGTTCCTGAATGCGCCCCAAGGCGAACGCGGGAATAAGACAAATACCGCCGCGCTTGATCGTTTTTCGAATAATGCCCAACAGTCGCGTTTCTTCGTCGCGACGCAACGCCGTACGTTCGGTGTCGCCGCGGGTCGTTTCCAAAAGCAACACATCGGGATTGCCGAACTGCGGAATTTGTGCACCGCGCAACGAATTTTGGTCGGAGAATAAAATGTCGCCCGTAATAAATAACCGACGACCTTCGTATTCAATGAGAACGCTGACGGCTCCCAAAACGTGTCCGGCGGTATAGATGGTAACTTTCGCCGTTTGTCCGTCCTTTTCGAGGCAATAGGTTTTGCCGGGTTTCAGAACGAAAAATTTTTTTTGCAACGCCGCAATGTCTTCTTTACCAAACAGCGGATAGTCGGGTACGTCTTTCTCCTCCTTCTGCCGCGTCATCACCGATGCGGAATTTTTGAGCATCAGCGGTGCCAGCAAACTTGTCGGCAGACTGATCAAGATCTGCGCCTGCGGTTGTTGCTTTGACAAAATCGGCAATGCACCGAGATGATCCAAATGGCAATGGGTTATGAGAATGAAATCCACGCTGTTCGGCGACAAAGCCGAAAAACACGGCAGGGCTTCGTTTCCGAGTGTTTTCGGATCCATCCCCGCGTCGACAATGAAATGAAATGCGCCGAATTTGACCGATAAACAATTCGCGCCGATATCCTTTTTGCGATTTAAATCCTGAATAAAAAATGATGCCACAATAATGCTTCGGTCGTCTTAAATCCTACCCTTGATTTATATTCTACAAAACTTCAAAAAGAATGACAACGGAGCACGCCCCCGATTTTTCTTCTCAAAAATCAACTCTCTTCGTCCAAACGACCTTTTATCTCCTTCTTTTACATTTCTTTGGTGGAGGTGGCGGGAATTGAACCCGCGTCTTTTACAAACACCGCGAAAGCTTCTACATGCGTAGTCTCTCATGAATGTCCGAAGCAACGGCATAGAGACCTGCGTTGCCTCGTGAGTTGCGAAAAATTACGGCAAACGTCCGCAACATCGTTTGCTATACCCGCAAACCGGCGTTTTATCCCGAGCGGGCATCGGTATAAAACGCAGAATTGTCCAATCCGACAATTCGTTTTGATTTTCCTACGCAGCCAAGCGGAAACGCAATTTCTTGCACGCTTTGCGGCGACGGAAGCGAATAACATTACTGTTTTCACTTATTTTCCGACGGATTGATAACGAAGCCAACCGTCATCTTCGACATGCAACCTTCGTGTTACCTGCAAAATCGAATCCGGAACACCCCCTGTCAAAGAACACTTCCCTCCAGGATACGAAAAAATGTTGTGTCGTCAAGCAAAAACAGAGAATACATGTGTTTTCGGCGCCCAGTCCCCGCTTTTCGAATACAAAACGGAGCAAAACATGCGCACTTATTCTTTATAAACCCATTCCATACGTGCGAAACTGCAGGAAATCTCGCTTCGGGAACGTCCGGAATCCATCAGCATTTCATTCAGCGTGTAATGTTTGTTCAACGGCGATGCCCAACCCTGCTCCAAAGCTTCCTGCGGGATGTTCGTAACATCGCAAACGGTCAAATCCATGGAAACTTTCCCGACAATCGGAGCCGCATGCCATTTTTCGCCGTCCCAAAACCACATATTTCCGCAGTTGCTTAAACTCTTCGGCAACCCGTGGCTGAACCCCATGGCAACAATGGCGATTTTCGTTTCCTTTTTCGCTTCGTAAGTTCCGCCGTAGCCGACGCGGTCTCCGATACGCAAAGTTTCGATTTGGACGATCGGCGCCTGAACGGTAACGGCAGGGGATAAATGCAAACCTTTTAAAAACGGATGTTCATTCGAAAAACCGACGATGCCGAACAAAATCGCGCATCCGGTGCGAATTTGCGCCATCGGTTCGTTGTTCGGACGGATCATGTAAGCATCAATCACAACGCTGCCGGGAAGTTTAAAATGTGCCAATGCCCGCCTGTACCCTTCAAACTGACGGCGGTTTTGGTCGCGAACAATCGGCATGCGTTGCGGTTCGGCGCACTGTTCCGCCTCCTGGGCGCAGGCAAAATGCGTCATCATCAGCGTTATGCGGTCGCGTTGCATGCGTTCGGGCGTTAATTGTCCCCATTCGTCCTCCAAAATTCCCAATCGATGCATGCCCGTTTCTACCTGAATAATGGCATTGGTCGAAGCGGACGATGCAATACGCTCCCAGCGTTCCAGCTGTTGCAAACTGTTGAGAACCGGCGTGAGGCGATGCTCCAAAAACAGCCCTTCGGTGCCTTCAAAAATGCCGTTGACGACGTTGATTTGCAGTTTCGGGAACGCTTTTCGCAACAGAATGCCTTCATTGATGAACGACACATACACCGCTTCGCAACCGTTCTCGACCAACGGTCGAACGACTTCAACCAACCCCAACCCATACCCGTACCCCTTCATCATGGGGCACACTTCGACGTCGGGTGCCTGTTTTTTCAGTGCAAAATAATTATTCCGGATAGCGTTTAAATCAATCGTGATGCGCGGTTGCGTCAGGAGCATAATCTTTATTTAATTTAACGGAAAGCCGTCGTATTTTGCAACTTCCGAAATTAACGATTTTCCGCCGGTTTTAATCCCGTGCCGTTGAGAACAATCTCCGTTTTTCCGTCGTCACAAGCGAGTTGCAACGCACCGTCATCGGTCAGTTTGTCAAATCGTCCCGTCAGTTGCGTTTTTTTATCCTCGTCAAAAATTGTCACCTTTTGACCCAAATAAAGCCAATAATGCTTACTGCCGAATCGATAAAACAGCTTTTCTTCGTTGTAAAATACCTTCAAGCCGTTTTTTTGAACCAATGCGAGATTTTTCCAAAACAATTCCGCAAAACATTGTACTGATTGAAACAATTCATCCCGCGTAAAATCCTTTTCGCGATACAATCCGTGCCCCTTCGGGAACGAATTCAGAAATGATTTTACGGAGGCGGTCGGTTGATCGATATTCGAAAAATCTTCCAAATTATAGTTAATGCCGATACCAACGGTCACCCAATAACGCGTACCTTCGTTGCGAACCGCCGTCAGACAACCGCCGATTTTTTTTAAAATCCCATCGAAATCTTCAACCATGACATCGTTCGGCCATTTCATCTTAAAACGTTCCGTCTGCATCGTCTCCCGAGCCAAAAGTTGGCACGCCGTGTATGCGGCGATTTGTGAAAACGGCAGAATTTGATCGCAGTAGAAAATTAAATTAACGTGAAAATCCTCTTTATCTGAAACCCACTTGCGTCCGTGCGATCCGATACCGTTTGTTTGTAGGGAAGCAAAGAGGACGATTAGTTTGTTGGTTTTAAGCTTCTGCGCCCAAACGGGGCGATTTTCTTTTGATAGTGCTGATTGATGGGTGGACTGAATTAGAACGGGCTCTATGCGGAACAATACTGTTTTTCCCATCTCCATCACCTGGCAACTGCGTCATCAGTTGAAAAACCGATCTGCAAATTAAAGTCCTGTATTTTATTCAATTTCAGATCATTATGACACCGTACGGCAATCACCTGGCTTTTGGAGTACATCTGTCTCGATTAACTATCGCACATCGGGTCAACGAATAAAATAAATGGGATAGAAAAACTGGGAAAGGACATTTTTTTAGAACATATCAGGCAGCGACGAAAATGCCGGGAATGCTTTATACAGGAGCCTCTCTACAATGCGACCGCCTGATCTACAACCTGCCCTCTGCGAGGAACGCAACATTCAAGTGCCTCGGCCGTTGCTTCGCCTTCCGAGAAAAACCAATCCTCAAATGATCAAAAACCTATATTTGCGACGTTTTGCTCGACGAAGCGATTCTCGAGAGAGTTTCTCGACTAAGAGAAGAACCCAAGAAATCCCTTTGATGGTTGTTAAAATATGCGAGCAACTTTCGGAATCCACTTTCGTCCGCATCAATTTTTTCATTACCGTTAACCTTCCGTTCGGCAACAGCAACGGAGTAAAATCCTCCTAAAACTTCTCCAGTTGTATGAAAATGTCCGACCTCCATGAATGTCGCAACGGGTGCAAAATACGTCGAAAAATTAAAATTCAGAGGATCTGTTTCTTTACCTTCAGCGATTTTCAATAAATTGTCAAACACCTGGGAAAGCAACGATCTACTACCTCTACCTTTAAGTGTACAGTGAAGAACGCTGACGATCTCACCGGTGGTGCCGGATACACTACAATAAGTAGGTAAACCCGCATCATTAATAAATGACGCAAAAGAGGGTTTGGCTTTTAGTTTGGGAAACGCGCCAGAATTGTCTTCCTCAGCTTCAATCAACTTTTCATTCTGCAATAACTCTACAATTTTTTTCCCTGTATCTGTATCCAAGATACCCTCCAGGTCTTTCAACATTTCACTTGGAACCGTTTTAAGATTTGCAGTTTCCAGAGGGACGAACGAACCACGGAGGGCACCTTTTATATGCGGAATATTTCCATATTTTACAAAGGCCAATCCATCCTGCTTTGTATTCTCCTTGACGCCTGTATTTCCTATAGGCTGTGCGGATACACGCAACTCTTTGTCGGTACCATGCCGGCCGCGAAGCCCAATCTTCGTGTCACCCCATTTTATGAGAAAGGACTCTACCTGCCCTGCTTTTTTGGAGTCGAGGTTTTTGTCTGATTCGAGTAATCTGGCACCATCTTCCCCGAGCAGTTTATTGACTTTAACTTCTTGAAACATGGTCGTACCGCGCGCTGCTTGATTCAATATGAGCATTTCCTTGTTCTCTGGGCTTAATATCCCAATCTTTCCGAGGTTCTCTTTAGTGATACCCGCTTTTTCGAGTTCCTCCGCAATATCATTAAAAACCCATGCATTCAGGGCGCACTGTTGGAGGAAATTCAGCATCACTTCGACGCCAGATCTATCCAGAACAGGAGATTTTAAAAATTCGTCCAAGCATTTCAGATTGTTATCTAAAACCTTTAAATTACTCTTCACCAATCCTTCGTTACTGCAACTCTTTTGCTCCAGAATCTTTATGGTCTCTACCGCTTCCTGTTGAGCCTTAAGATCACTACCCTTTAAACTATCTTTAGCACCCTCATAGTCATTTTTATCGGCGTCTAAAATCTTTTTTGGAAATTGAAATGAGTTCTTCCACATTTTGTTAATTCCGCCGACGCCGTCGTTGTTAAAGCGACTTATAATATCGGCAATTTCTGCGATTGCGTGTCCCACTTTAGCCTTTTGCTCGTTAGATAAATCTTTCTCTTCGAATTTGTTTTTTAACAGATTTACACCTTTTTTTAAGCTTTCAATCTGCGTTTTAAATTTACTACTGATTTTCTCCTGAAGATTACCTTGATCCAAAAAATTCTCTGATGTTGTTTTTAGGTTCTCTGTAAGTCTTTTTTGAACATTCTTTGCCGACTGAGAACTGTTAAAAACAGCAGTGTTTGCGTTCTCACTAACGACACCAGATACTTGGGACTTAATAACGGATAACTGCGCCACATTTTGAATCTGAAGGTTGCTATTAGCAAAAGTAGCTCTCCGCCGTTCATTCACGCTGTTCGCTCCGTTCGTTCCGTTGGTTTGCAACGGATACTGGTTTGACGATATAATTAATCTATTATCTATTGTGCTCATATATATCACACGCTTTAAGTTACTACATTGCGATGGATTCTCCCGTTAAAAGGGAATAGACCGTTCTCCGACCCGACTCATCATCGTCCTCATAAAAACTCGCGCCTTTGAGTTTCTCCTGCATCTTCGGCGGCAATTTAGCTAAAACTTCGTCAGTAAATCCATCCTCCAGACTCATTTGGAAGCCCAACGGGTGACTCCCAATGGGAAGCCGATACGTAAGCATCGTATAGATCAGATCATAATAACGTACATCCTCTACTCCGTGCTTAACAAATTTCTTAAAAAAATCGCACACTACTTGGCGTTTATCTGGTATAGTCGCAAGAGCATGAAAAGCACTCCTACGTCGCATATATGTCGGCCACTCGAGACCTGCGTATGCGGTTTCCTCAATCAATTCGAAAGGAACGTTCGGATTCGCCGCCGCTTCCAAAAGCTTATAGAGAAGAATGTTTCCCATATCCATTGCTCTTACTCCATACCACCCTTTAGTCATGTCTTTAAGAACCCTGATAACATCCTTAAGAGACCACTTTTCCCAACCGTTCAATTCCTC
>JAEEGL014601872.1_pt1 | contig 16884 bp, 20 predicted proteins | sample 9134231 | NCBI WGS metagenome assembly JAEEGL01 (sample SAMN16246548, study PRJNA631951) | gut metagenome | biome: gut microbiome; feature: rumen; material: fiber-attached | host: Bos | place: Iran: Karaj | collected 2018-10
TATATTAAAACAGATTTTATAAAACTTGATTCTTTTTTAAAGCTTTGCGGAGAAGCAGCAACGGGCGGTGAGGCGAAAAAATTAATTTTGAACGGATCTGTAAAAATTTCTGGTGAAATATGTTATCAAAGAGGTAAAAAAATTTCTTCCGGAACAGAAATTTGTGTAAATGAAAACGAATATAAGGTTATAAAAGAATGAAAATTTTAAAAATGTCTTTTAAAAGGTACAGGAATCTAAAAGAAAATAAAATTGAATTTAGCCCGGAAATAAATTTTGTGTTTGGGAAAAATGCTCAAGGAAAAACAAACCTTATAGAAGCTATATGGATGTTTACCGGAGCACGTTCTTTTAGGGGAACAAAAGATGCAGATTTAGTAAATTTTAATTCTGATTTTGCAAAAATAGATGGTAATTTCTTTTTTGAGAATAGAGATCACGAAATAGCAATTATTTTTAGTGGTGGAAAAAGAAAAGCAATTTTTGACGATATTGCCAAAAATTATCCAACAAACATAATAGGAAGGTTCAAAACAGTTCTCTTTTCACCTGTTCACCTTTCTTTAGTTAAAGATGGTCCAGATTTTAGAAGAAGGTTTTTAGATTCTGCGATTTGCCAATTAAAACCCACATATACTAAAACAATTTCTAGATATAACCAAGTGTTAAAACAAAGAAATTCTTTTTTAAAAACATTTAATAACACCAATCAAAATCTGCAGCTTTTAGATGTTTGGGATGATACGCTCAGCGAATTTGGTGCCAAGATAATAAAAGAAAGACTTGAGTATTTAAAGTCTTTTAAAAATAGAGTTTTTTCAATTTATAATGATATTTCTGGCGAGAAAGAAAAAATAGAAGTAAAATATGTTTTTTCCGTAAATAAAAATATAACTTTGGGTTTATCTTTAGATGATATAAAAAAACTAATGATTTCTAAACTAGAAAAAGTACGTGAAACTGATATGAAAACCGGGTCAACTTCATGTGGCCCACATAAAGATGATTTAGAAATTTTTATAAACGAAAAAGCTGCAAAATATTTTGGTTCACAAGGTCAGCAGCGTTCTGTTGTTTTAGCTTTTAAACTTGCTGAAGCGATGATTTTAGAAGAGTTTTCTGGAGAACCGCCTGTGATTTTACTTGATGACGTTATGAGTGAACTTGATGATTTTAGAAAAAAATATCTTTTAAAAAGTTTGGGTGGAAGGCAAGTTTTTATTACTTCTTGCGATAAAAACGATTTAAAAGAATTAGAAGTAGGTAAGCTTTTTACAATTGAAAACGGAAAAGTTAAAGAAACAAAAGATTTTTAAAAGGTGATAAATATGTATTTGAATGTTGGCAAAGATTTTTTTGTTAATAGCAGTGAAATAGTGGGAGTTTTTGATTTAGATAAAACCACTGTTTATAAAGTTAATCGATTTTATTTGTCAAAAATGGAAAAAAGGGGTAAAATAATAAATATAACCGAAAACATACCAAAATCTTTTGTGGTTTGTTCATCAAAAAAAGAGAGCAAAATATATTTAAGCGGTCTTATGCCTTCTACAATTTATAAAAGAAATATAAGTGGCCAAAAAAATATAGGTGAGGTGAATTAAGATAAAGAATTTTAAATTACCAAAGTGTCCAATTTGTGGGTCAAAAGCATGGTATATTGAAGCTTTTTTAGCGAAAAACAAAACTTTTTTTAAATGTAAAGAATGTTCAAATTTTTTAAAAATTTTAATTAATCCAGGTGCTTTTAAACTTTTAGGTATAGTAGAGTTTTTATCTGTTATTATTTTTGCCGTATCTGTTTTTTTGGGAGGAAGGTATTGTTTTTTTGGGTTGATGATGATTTTTTCTTTGTTTGGTGTTTTTTATGTCTTTTCTCCTTTTTTTGTAAGGTTTAAAAAAACCAATCAAAAGAAAAAAACAAAAGAAGGTCAAGATGATTTAATAGGTGGATTTAAAAAAACGTCTGGAAAAGATACAGATACAGAGATTTTTAGTAATTAAATTTTAAATGGAGGAACTTTGTTTTGGAAATTAATGAGATTAGTCAAAGCGGTGGAAAATATGGAGCAGGTGAAATTCAAGTTCTAGAAGGTCTTGAAGCAGTAAGAAAAAGGCCCGGAATGTACATTGGTACCACAGGACCAAGAGGTCTTCATCACCTTGTTTATGAAATAGTAGATAATTCAATAGACGAAGCTTTGGCGGGTTTTTGTAATGAAATTAATGTGGAAATTTTGCCAGGAGATGTAATAAAAGTTACAGATAACGGTAGGGGTATTCCTGTTGGTATACACCCAACAGCGGGTATTCCTGCTGTTACAGTTGTTTTTACTGTTTTGCATGCAGGTGGTAAATTTGGCGGCAGTGGTTATAAAGTTTCCGGAGGACTTCACGGTGTTGGTTCTTCTGTGGTTAATGCTCTTTCCGAGTGGCTTGAAGTTGAAGTTAGAGACGGAAAAAACATTTATCATCAACGCTTTGAAAGAGGAAATATAAAATCTGATTTAGAAGTCGTTGGCCCTACGAGTAAAAAAGGAACTACGATTGTATTTAAAGCTGATCCGGAAATTTTTAAAGAAACAACTGTTTATGACTATGAAACACTGCAAACAAGACTCAGAGAACAAGCTTTTTTAAATGCCGGAGTAAAAATCACATTAAAAGATTTGCGTGATGGTGACAACGTAATTGAAGATGATTTTAAATATGACGGTGGTATAAAAAGTTTTGTTGAGTATATTCATAAAAAAAGAGCTTTAGAAGTTGTTCATGATAATGTTATAAATTTTTCTGGTGTTTTACCAGGCAACACAGCAAGCGCCGAGATTGCTTTTCAGTATAATGATAGCTACAATGAGTTAATTCTTTCTTTTGCAAATAATATTCATACAATGGATGGCGGAACACATGAAGATGGCTTTAAACGTGCTTTTACAAGAGTTATAAATGATTACGCCAGGAAATATAATTTATTAAAAGATGGTGACAGAAACTTTTCTGGTGAAGATGTAAGAGAAGGTCTTACTGCAATAATAAGCGTAAAAGTAAGAAATGCACAGTTTGAAGGTCAGACAAAGACACGTCTTGGAAATACAGAAATAAAAGGTTTGGTTGATGGGATTTTAGCTGATAAATTTACAACGTATCTTGAAGAAAACCCAGCAATTGCAAAAGCGATTGTAGAAAAAGCAATTTCAGCTTCAAGAGCAAGAGATGCTGCCAAAAAAGCAAGAGATTTGGTAAGAAGAAAAACAGCAATGGAAAGTGCTTCTCTTCCTGGGAAACTTGCCGATTGTCAATCGAATAATCCTGATGAAACTGAAATTTATATTGTGGAAGGAGATTCGGCAGGAGGTTCTGCAAAAAATGGTAGAGATCGTAAATTTCAAGCAATTTTGCCACTTTGGGGTAAAATGCTTAATGTTGAAAAAGCGAGACTTGATAAAGTTTATGGAAACGAAAAATTAATGCCTGTAATAACCGCTCTTGGTTGCGGAATAGGTGAAGAGTTTGACCTTTCTAAACTTAGATATGGAAAAGTTATAATCATGGCGGATGCCGATGTTGACGGTTCACATATTAGAACGCTTTTACTTACGTTTTTCTTTAGGTTTATGCGTCCTGTGGTGGAGCAAGGGCATATTTATATAGCTCAACCGCCACTTTATAGAATTTCAAAAAACAAAAAACATTTTTATGCATATACTGACGAAGAAAGAGATGCTATTTTAAAAGATTTAAACGGAAACACCGAAATCCAACGTTACAAAGGTTTGGGTGAAATGGATGCGGAGCAACTTTGGGAAACAACCATGAATCCTGAAACAAGAATTATGCTTAAAGTTTCTTTAGAAGATGCTGCTGCGGCAGATGAAACCTTCACTATTTTAATGGGAGATAAAGTTGAACCGAGGCGTGAATTTATTGAGCAAAATGCAAAATATGTTCAAAATCTTGATGTTTAACTAAAATTAATTATTTTAATTATAAATTTGCATTTTTTAAAATAAACATATATAATTTATAGTAAATTTTATAGATTAAAGGAGAACAAATGAAAGAAAACGATACTCAGCGATGTGTTGTTACAGAAGATTTATTAAATAATGAGGTAGATACAGATTTGTCTGAAGGAAGTTCCAATAAGATTTTTTCTGAAGATGAAGACGGAGACGTTCGAAAGCATGGGCAGATAGAAAATTTAGAATCTGAACTGGTTTTGGATGACGAAACCGAAGAATATGAAGAAGAAGCGACCGGTATAAAAATTAAATATAAACTTACTGGTGAAGAAGTAAAAAAATTTATAAAACACAGCGAAAGTTATAAACGGAACAAAGAAGCTCAAAAAAAACACACTATAATTCAACTTGTTGTTTTTTTAGCTATGATAGTTTTAAGTTTTATTTCTGGAAGTAAATATTATTTTTGGATTTCCGCTTTTCCGTTGGTTGCGCTATTTTTTATATGGTTTGTGCCGGTTATTAGTGTTAAAAATATAATAAAAAAAATCTTGCTTGAAAAAGAAATAACTGTAGAAATTTTTCCGGATAAAATAGAAGTTTGCAAAAATGGAACTGAAAGAGAAATCACTTTAGACGGTACGTGTGAATGTAGCGAGTATGATAATTTAATTTTTATTTCTTCTTTAGAAGGGAACAGTATAATAATTCCTCTAAGGGCAATTGAACCAGATTTTAGAGCAGAGGTTCAAGCTATGATTATGGCTGGTTCAAAAGCAAAAGATGAAGATTGAAATTAAATAAAAAAGTTAAAAATGTTGAATGATTAAGGGGTTACTTTAATGGATAATCAAGAAGAAAAGCAAATTACGGAGCCTAAAATAATAGATGTTGACATAGACAAAGAAATGAAAAAGTCTTTTTTAGCTTATTCTATGTCAGTAATAGTTTCAAGAGCGCTTCCTGATGTAAGGGATGGTTTAAAACCAGTTCATAGGAGAATTTTATATGCTATGTTTGAAGATGGTTTAAGTCCAGATAAGCCATACAGAAAGTGTGCAAATACAGTTGGTGATGTTTTGGGAAGATATCACCCACACGGTGATGCTTCTGTTTATGATGCTTTGGTCCGTTTGGCACAAGATTTTTCTATGAGATATATGCTTGTTGATGGTCATGGTAACTTCGGTTCCATAGACGGTGATCCGCCTGCTGCTTACCGTTATACAGAATCTCGTATGAGTAAAATTTCTTTAAAAATGCTTACGGATATAGATAAAGAAACGGTTGATTTTGTACCAAATTATGACGATAGAATAGAAGAACCCACAGTTTTGCCTTCAAGATTTCCAAACCTTTTAGTTAATGGTTCAACTGGTATAGCTGTTGGTATGGCAACAAACATTCCTCCTCACAATATGCGTGAAGTTATTGATGCAATGTGCCATCTTATTGATAATCCTGAAGCAGAAATTTCTGAACTTATGGAGTTTATTAAAGGTCCTGATTTTCCAACAGGTGCAATTATTATGGGGCGTTCTGGAATTAAATCTGCTTATATGACCGGTAGAGGTAAAATAACTGTTCGTGCAAAAGCTGAAATTGTTGAAGATAAAAATTCAAGATTTAAAATTATTGTTACAGAACTTCCATATCAAGTAAATAAAGCAAGGCTTATTGAAAGCATTGCAGATATGATTAAAGATAAAAGGATTGAAGGAATTGCACATATCGATGACCATTCAGACAGAAATGGCATGCATATTCAAATTGACCTTAAAAAAGACGCTTCTCCACAAGTTGTTTTAAATCAGCTTTATTCTTATTCGCAGCTGCAAACCACTTTTGGTGTGATTATGCTTGCAATTGTTAATGGTGAACCTAAAATTCTTAACTTAAAACAAGTTTTGGAAGAATATATTAAATTCCAAATTGAAGTTGTTACCAGAAGAACTAAATTTGATCTAAAAAAAGCTGAAGAAAGAGCTCATATATTAGAAGGTTTAAAAGTTGCGCTCGATTTTATTGATGAAGTTGTAGCAATTCTCAGATCTTCTAAATCTATTGCAGAAGGAAAGCAAAGACTTTCTGAACGTTTTGGTCTTGATGATGTTCAAACACAAGCAATAGTCCAGATGCCGCTTGGTAGATTAACAGGTCTTGAAAGAAATAAAATTGAAGATGAACTTAAAGCTTTAGCGCTTAAAATTGCTGATTTTAAAGATATTTTAGGAAGTAATTTACGTTTAAGACAAATTGTTAAAGAAGAAGCTTTGGAAGTAAAAAATAAATTTGGTGATGAAAGAAGAACCGCTATAGAAAATGTTAGCGGAGAAGTTGATATAGAAGATTTAATTCCAAAAGAAGATTGTGTTTTAACCATGACAAGGTATGGTTATATTAAGCGCCAGAGTTTGGATAGCTATAAACTGCAAAGACGTGGTGGTCGCGGCGTTTCTGGTCTTACAAGACGTGATGAAGACAGTGTAAACGAGCTGTTTATTATAAATAGTCATGATTATATACTGTTTTTCACTAATTTCGGTAGAGTATATAGGCTTAAATGTTACGAAGTACATGAGAGTTCTAGAACATCAAAAGGTACAAATATAGCTAATTTATTACCTATTTCTGCTGATGAACGTGTTACGTCGATGATTAAAGTTGAAGAATTCGAAGAAAATAAATATTTAATTATGGTTACAAAAAATGGCGTAATAAAAAGAACAAGTTTAAAATCTTTTGATACATCGCGAAAAGGCGGTTTAATTGCCCTTGATTTAGACGAAGGTGATGAACTTGCTTGGGTGCGCATGACTGACGGAAATCAAGAAATGATAGTTGCCACAAAAGAAGGAAAATCAATTAGATTTAAAGAAACTGATGTTAGAGCTGTTGGGCGTAGCGCAAGAGGTGTTAGAGCTCTTAGACTTAAACCAAATGATGAAGTTGTGGGAATGGTTATTGTTCAGGAAAATAAATTTGTTCTTACGGTTTCTGAAACCGGTTACGGTCGTCTTTCTTCTGCTGATGATTATAGGGTTCAGTCCAGAGGTGGGCAAGGTGTTACTAATTATCATACTGAAAAATATGGTAAAGTAGCGTCACTTACAAGTGTTAGCTTAGATGAAGATGTAATTTTAATTTCAGATAATGGAATTATAATCAGAATAGAAGCAAACACAATAAGGCAATGTTCTAGACCATCTAAGGGTGTAAAAGTTATGCGTTTGGTTGGCAAAGGAAAGGTTGTTGCTGTGGCGTGTGTACCGCACGAAGAACCTGAAAGTGAAGAAACAACCGAAGAAAATTTAGAAACACAGGATTAGTGTTATTTGTTAATAAAAAATAGGGGTTGTTTTTATGAGATTTAAAAGGTTATTAGCAGGAGTTATGGCGTTTGTATTTTCTTTAAATATGTTACATATTAATGTAAATGCTGAAGAAAAATCAGGAAAAATAATAGATGAAAAAGAAAAAACCGCTATTGTTTTAAAAAAAGAAGATATTACTAAAGATGAGTCTATTGACGAAAGCACTGCAAAAAAAGTTTTAATGAAAGCTGCAAATATTACTAAGAAAGTAGTGTCTTTTGGATCAGATTTAGGTTTATCTGTAATTAAAAAAATACCCATTATAATTATTTTTTTAATTAAGTACATGGCTATAGGTTGGTGTATTGTTTATGGTGGGGTACTTTGTTGGGCTTTTGTAGGGGAAAGAATGGTTGAAAAGCACACTAATAAAAAAATAAAAAAAATTTTTCTAAACAAAGATATGGGTATAGGCCATTAAATTTTGAAAATTTTAAAAAATAAAAATATTTTGATCGAATGAATTTATTTTCATTCGGTTTTTTTATTTAAAAAACAAAAAGTGGCTGATATAAGCAGTTAATGTTTTAAGTAAAAAGAAATAAAAATTTTTTTACTTGACATAATTTTTGGTGTATTATAAAATAAAACCCATAAACTTATTTGAAAGGATGATTTTTATGAGAATTAAAAGATTGTTAGCGGGGTTAATGGCATTTGTACTTTCTTTAAATTTAGTTCACATTAGTGTAAATGCTGAGGTGAGTTCAGATGATTTAAAAGAAAAAGAGAATGTTACAGATGTTATTAATGAAACAAGCAGGAGAGAAGTAACCAATGGGTATGAGGATAATGTTAGCGAAGTGGATATAGAAAGAGTTGCTAACGGAGTTGTTAATTTGTTATTTAAAGGATGGGATCTTCTAGTTGATTTTGGAACGGAAAAAATACCCAATTTAATTTATCATGGGATTAAGTATACAGCTATTGGCTGTTGTATTGGGTTAGGTATTATAATAGTTGATGACGGGTTATCTGCAAGATATGCGGTAGAAGCAATGCGATCAAAAGTAGAAAAATATTTTGAAGAAGATTGTGAGTAGGTAAAAAAACTCAGAAATATTTATAGTTTAAAATATATGGTTACATATTGATTATTGAAAGTTTTTCACCGAATGAATGTTTATTCATTCGGTTTTTTGTTTAAAAATCAAAAAATGAAAATTTTACTTGATATAGTTTTTGGTTTTTTATAAAATAATCACATGGATATTATATTGAAAGGATGATTCTTTGTGAGAGTCAAAAAATTATTAGCAGGGTTGATGGCATTTGTATTTTCTTTAAATTTAGTTCATATAAATGTAAATGCTGAAACAAATTCAAAAACATCAAGTAAAACAAGCTTTATTACTAATATTTTTAAAAAAGAAAGTGATAAAGAAGAAGCTACTAAAGATGATAGTGAAAGCATTACTGATGTAGCTTTAGAGAAGATTTCTGATAAAATTTTGAGAATATTATTTAAAGTTGGTAAATTTGTAATAAAAAAACTTTGGGTTGGAATTGAGTATATAGCTATTGGTGTTTGTATTGGTATTGGTGCTAAAATAGTTGACGAAGTAACACCTGAAAAAGGTTTATTGAGTGTGTTTTCCAGTGATGATGATGTTTTTTCAAATTAAGTAAATATGTATATATAGATCTGAACAAGCTATATGATTTGTTAATTGTTAGAAATTTTTATCCGAATGAATGTTTTATTCATTCGGTTTTTTATTTAAAAATTGAAAAATAAATAATTATAAAAATTAAAATTTTTTAAATAGAAAAATAATTTTTTACTTGATATATTTTTTTGCTTGTTATATAATGATGCTGCTAATGGATATTATATTAAGATTGGGGTTATGAAAATTAAAAGATTATTATCTGGTGTAATGGTTTTAGTGTTTTTTTTAAATTTAATATTTATTAATGTAAGTGCTAAAGTAGACTCAGAAGAAACTACAAATCAAAATGAAAAAGTTGTTGTTGTTTTGAAAGATAAAAGCAAAGAAGATTTTGGCGTTGTTAAAAGAATTTTGTTTTTGCCTGTGGATGTAGTAAAGTCTTTGTGGAACTTATTGATTCATGGATTTGAGCATATAGTAGCAGGATGTCTTTTTAGTTTAGGTAGTATTATGATGAGCAAGTTTATGGGTAAAGAGGATGAGCATCGTAAAGTAGTAGATGGATTATACAAAACAGGTAATGAGATTTGTTCTAAATTGAATGTACTAATAAGTAATAATGATGTAATACCGCATGGAAATTAGTTTTTTATCCGAATGAATATTTTATTCATTCGGTTTTTTGTTTTTTAATTAGCTTCCTTTTTATGACAAAAAATTTAGTTTTTTTGTAGTAGTCTAGTACTATAAATTATAAAAAGTGAGGTTTAAAGATGTATAAATATGAAAGAAAAAATAAAATTATAAGCCCTTACACAGTGAATTATAGAGCTCTTTATGGTTTAAATAGCAGTACTAATGATTTGGCAAATTCAAAATCAAAAATTTTTAAAGCAATAAACGGTAGGCATCACGCTAAAAAAACTAAAAATAGATTAATAAGATTTAGCCATGTGTTTCGTTTTTTATGGATTTGTATTTTTTTAATAGCATCTTCTATTTTTTTGGTTTTTGCAATAGGTTTTTTTGAAAAACTTGAAAATTCAAAAAAATTAAAGGACTACGATAATTTTATTTTGCCTGTAGTTATGCAAAATCCTGGCTTTTTTGATGAAATTAACCCTCCTGATGAACAAATGGTTTTAAATGCTGCAATTTGGGATTGTGCAATGAATATAAAAGATCCAGTTTATTTAGAAAGTGATGGTAGACTTGTTTTGTCAGAGAATGATGTAAATAAATCTGTTGAGAAGTTATTTGGTAGGTATATAAATACTGATAAAGTAAAATGCAGAAAAAGTGGACTATATACTTTTGAAAAAGAAGAAAAGTGTTATTTAATAGAAGCAGTTAGTGGTGTGGATAATTTTGTTCCGCGCACTACAGGTTGTTATAATGACGGAAAAGATATAGTTTTAAATGTGGATTACTTTTATCCGAAAGATAGTTTTGACAAAAATATGAATTTTTTGCCTGAAGGCGGCAAAATAGAAAAAAATGCTACTTTTAGGTTAAAAAAAGGTATAAAAGGTAATTATTATATTGCGTCAGTTAGCGATTAATTTTAGATAATTGTATATAGTAAAGCTAAAATTAGCATGGAATTTTCTTCACTGTCCATTAGTAAAATTATTAACACAACAATTAGTGTGATATCTGGATTTTTTAAAATAGTATCAAAAATATTTGGTATATTTTTAAATTTTTTGCTTTTTGAAAATGATTTTTTGATTGCATTTTCAGTGGCAATTTTAAAGTGTTTTGCTTGATTATCAAAAGAAGTGTTTTTGTTATTTTTTGATTTATTATACATTTCGTGTAGTTGTTTGATTGCTTTTTCTTGCATATTTGTGATGTCTTTTTGTGCAGAGTTTTGTGTTTTCATAGTTTGATTTACCTCAAAAAAGCCCTTCGTTTTTTAAAAACGGTAAAATTTTAATTAGTTTCAAAATTTTTTCACATGAATTAAGTTTTTCTTGCCTTTCTGCAGAAAGTAGCGGTTTGAGAGCTTTTAAAAATTTAGTATGTTTATCATCTTTTTGCATTGAAGATAAAATTGGTGTTAGTTTCATAACTGTGGAAAATATATCTTGTGGGAATTCAAAGTTAGATTCACTGGTTTCTTCTTCACTAGTTTTATTTTCGTTGGAAGACTCAGAAGTGTTTGTAAAGTTTTTTAATTTACTCATTATTTCTGGATCGCTTAGTAGCTTGGATATTTGTTCTGCTAAGTCTTCCATATGCTATTTATCCCCCAAAAATTTTTTAAGAAGCTCTTTTGCTTTAGGTGTAGAAAGGAGTTTTGATGTGGCTTCTTTACTAGAAAGTATTTGATTTATTTTTTTAGATTCTTTTTCTCCTAATTTTTTAAGCAAAACATTTATATTTTTGCTTGATACTGCTTCTTTAATGTTTTTAGGGTCAGTCCCTAGCTTTTTTGATGCTTTTTTTAGCATTTCTTCCAGTGAATTACTTTTTTCGCTAGTCATAAAAATCACCTCCAAATTAGTATTAAACTAAAAAGCTTAGCTTTTTAATATTTATATGATTAGAAGAGTTTTTATATGTGATTTTTTAAAAATAGTTGACATTTTTTGTGTTTTAAGTAAAATAACTATATAAGTTTAAACTTGAAAAAAGAAAATATAAACAAAAATACAGTATTGGGTGGTAAAAATATGAATATTGAAAAGTTTAATGATGTTTTTTCTGATTCGGAGTTTGTAAACAAAATTTTAAATGCGGAAACCGGAGAAAAAGTAAGATGGCTTTTAAAAGAAAGAAACTTAATTTTAGAAGAAGAAGATTTGGATTATTTCGCAGCTGCTTTAATAAAGTCAATAGAGAGCAAATATAAAGAAAGTCTTAGTAGTCAGAATTTAGAAAATATTTCTGGCGGGGTAGGCCAAAATTTAGTGGCTAATTATGAAAAACTTGAAAAGATGAAATTGGAAAAAGCAAACACATGGTTTGATTTTAGTAAGATATAATTTATTGAAAACTGCACTTTAAGTGTGGTTTTTATTTTTGAGCATAAAAAATCCACGTTGAATTAAAATATTCAACATGGAGGAGTATAAAATGAAAAAAGATATAAAAGTTGATGCTAATAATCCATAATTTAGCTTATTATTTATTATTATGAACATCAACATTCTTATTTTAGCTTAAAAAACAAAAAAAGTCAAATGTTTTTTTATTTTTTTTTTAAAATAAAAAAAGTTGGCGTTTCCTTATTTTCCCGGGCCGTCGCCAGCCAAGTATTTTCAGCACCACCGAGCTTAACTACCGTGTTCGGGATGGGAACGGGTGTACCCTCGGCGTCATCAACACCAACATTATTTATTATATGATCAAAACGCATTATAGTCAAGTGTTTTTTTAAAAAATTTTTTCAATCTATGTTTTGTATAGTTTTTGCGTTTGTTTATAATTATTTTTATCTAAATTTTACTTTGGCGATTTTTAATTTTTTTATTTCTTTAAAAAAGCTTTTGATAATTGATATATTATGGTATAGTAGAACTATGAAAAAAATATTTTTTAAATTTTGAATTTATAATGTATTTAAGGATAAAATTAAAACAACATTAAAGATAAAAGTTAAATAAAAAAGTAAAAAAATTAAAAAAATATTTCAAAAAAACAAAAAAATTAAAAAATTGTTTCTGCTTTAACAATGAATTTGTTGAAAATATTGTGGAAAATGAGGAAAACTTTTTAGAATATATTTCTTTACAAACCTAAATTTATGCTGATTTTTATTTTCAAAAAAATAAAATAAAAAATAAACATTATGAATGTTGAAAACGAGGGTGGTAATTGTGGAAATGAAAAGTCAACCAAAATTTGTGTTAAAAATTTGCAAAGTATCAGAAAAGGGAATTGTTCCCAAAAGGGCTACAAATGGTTCTGCTGGTATGGATCTTCATGCTTGTATTAATGAAAGTATAGTTTTAAATCCTGGAGAAAGAGTTTTTATTAAGTGTGGAATTGCAATTGGTTTGCCGGAAGGTTATGCTGCGTTTGTTTTTCCAAGAAGTGGTCTTGGTGTTAAACACGGGATAACTCTTTCTAATTGCGTTGGCGTTATAGACAGCGATTACCGTGGAGAAATTGGTGTAGGTCTTTATAATTTAAGTGATGTTGCTTATACAATAAATCCAAACGAACGAATAGCTCAGATGGTTGTTATGCCAGTGTGCATGGTAGAAACCGAAGAAGTTGAATTTTTGGATGAAACCGAGCGAGGTGCGGGTGGTTTTGGTTCAACTGGAAAATAATAAATAATTTTTTGAGATTTTAATTAGCGTGTTGTGGTATAATTTTATTTGGTTTTAAAAATATATAATTAATAGCTTTTAATTTTTAGGGGGAAGTTTATAAATGTTTTCAAAAGAGATAGGTATTGATTTGGGTACGGCAAATACTTTGGTATTTTTAAAAGGAAAGGGAATAGTAAAAAGAGAACCTTCAGTTGTAGCATTAGATGTTAGAAATGGTAATGTTTTAGCTGTTGGAGAGCAAGCGAAAGAAATGCTTGGCAGAACTCCTGGTTCTATTATTGCTGTAAGGCCGCTTAAGGATGGAGTAATTGCAGATTTTGATATTACTGCGAGTATGCTTAAATATTTTATATGTAAAACAGTAAGAAGTATGTTTTTTAGTAAACCCAGAGTAATAATTTGCATACCTTCGGGTGTTACGGAAGTGGAAAAAAGAGCTGTTGAAGACGCTGCAAGACAAGCAGGCGCGGGGATTGTGGAGCTTATTGAAGAACCTATGGCGGCTGCTATTGGTGCAGGGCTTCCTGTTTCTGAACCAACGGGTAGTATGGTTGTAGATATTGGTGGAGGAACTTCCGAGGTTGCGGTAGTTTCATTGGGCGATATAGTTACAGCTACGTCTGAGCGAGTTGCTGGGGATAAACTTGATGAAGCGATAGTATCTTATGTGAAAAGAAAATATAACCTCCTTATTGGTGAGAGGACAGCAGAGGATATTAAAATAAAAATTGGTTCAGCTGTTCCTTATGATGATGAAGGTGAAATGAGCATAAAAGGAAGGAATCTTTTAGATGGTTTGCCAAAAAATATAGTAATAACAGCCGAAGAAGTTAGAGAGGCGCTTTCAGAACCTCTTAGATGCATTATAGATGCAATAAAAACAACACTTGAAAATACCCCTCCAGAGCTTTCAGCGGATATTATTGATCGCGGAATTATGCTAACAGGTGGCGGTGCACATTTAAGAGAGCTTGATAAACTTATTTCAGAAAGTACCGGAATGCCGGTTTATGTTGCTGAAAGGCCGCTAGACTGTGTTGTTGATGGAACTGGAAAGTGCTTAGAAATATCTATGCCAAGAGAATATTACAGAGGTCGTAGATCACGTTAGTTTTGCAGCTTTTATATTTTTTTCAGAGGTGAAATTACTTTGAATTTTTTTAAAAGTAACCAATTTAAAATATTATTAGGAGTAATTTTGATTATTATCGGTGTTATTCTTTATAGCACTGTAAGTACTGAAGAAAATATTTTTATAAATGCTGTTTCTTATATATCAACTCCTTTGCAAAAGAGTTTTAGCAATCTTTCTAACGCTGCTCACGATTTTGATTATTATTTTAAAGAAAAAGATGAACTAAAAAATGAAAATGAAAAATTAAAAAAAGAAATAAGCGAACTTCGTGATACGGTTATTGATTATTATGATGTGAAAAGAGAAAATGCTCGTTTTGCTAAATATTATGAATTTAAAAATTCAAATAAAAGCTTTCAATTTGTTTCAGCTGCGGTAATAGGTTCTTCTCCAGGTGAATTTTTGGGTGAATTTATAATAGACTGCGGATCTAAATCTGGTATATCGGTAAATGATGCTGTTATAACAGAAAATGGTATGGTTGGGGTGGTTTCTCAAGTAAATTCGGTATCCAGTAAAGTTAAAACCATTCTTTCGCCTAAGATAAACATTGGTGCTTTAGATTCAAGAACAGGGGAAAGCGGTATTGTAAATGGTTCTACTGAAAAAATAAGAGATAACCTTGCAAAAATGAAATTTATTTCTTCACAAAGTGATTTAAAAAACGGTGATGTTATATCTACAAGTGGTCTTAGCGGTATGTATCCAAAAAATCTTAAAATTGGAAAAATTCTTTCTGTTGATTACGATGATTATGAATCTTCTTATTATGCTACAGTTGAACCTTTTGAAAATATTAAAGATGTAAACTATGTTTTTGTTGTTACGGATTTTCAGGGTAAAGGCGAATTAAATATAGATTTAAATAAATAATTTAAGGAGAGGTAATGAAAAAATACGATTTTCACTTAATTTTGCGTTTATTTATTTATATTTTTGAATTTTTTTTGCTTTATTCATTGGAACAAATTTCAGGTCTTGGCATTGAAATATACGGGGTAAGGCCTTTAATTTTAATCTCTTTTTTTGTTTCTGCAGTGATTTTTGAAAGCGAAATTACTGCACTTGCGTTAGGATTTTTTTGCGGATTTTTAGTAGATATTTCTTTTGGTACCATTTTAGGATGTTTTGTGCTTATTTTAAGTTTGGCTGGTTATTTGGCAGGTGTTTTATTTAAGTATTTTATAAAAATAAATTTATTTTCTGCCATGATTTTTAATTTTTTTGTTCTTGCGATTGTAGAATTTTTGAGGTTTTATTTTAATTATTTTAGATTAGGTTTTCATAACAATTTTTATATGTGGAACAATATATCTATTTTGGTTATATGCTATTCGGGAGTTTTATTTCCTGTGGCTTATTTTTTTAATAAATATATTTATTATAAGCTTAGTGAAAAACGGGGGTAAAAATTATGAGGTCTTTAAATATAAAAAGATATGTTTTTCTTCTGTCTTTCATTTTAGTTATTTGTGTGATTTTCATTTCGCGTTTGGTTGATTGGCAAATACTTAATTTTGAATATTATAAAACAAGAGCTAATAGTAGTAATATTTATTTTTTAAAAACAGACCCTGTTAGAGGGGAAATACTTGATTGTTACGGAGAAGGTTTAGCTGTTAATGATGCAGGTTACAAGGTGATACTTAATCGATTAGCTGTAGAAAAAAGTGAAGAAAACGATGTTATTTTAAAGACTATTGATCTTTTGGAATCACTTGATAGTGAATGGACTGATGTGTTACCAATTGGTATAAATGACGATGGTTTTTATTTTGTGGAAAATCAAGAAAGTCAAATAAAAAGTTTAAAAAAATTTTTAGGTGCTCAAGAAAGTGATTCTGCTGAAGTTTGTATAAATAAACTTTGTATTAAATATGATATTTCAAATATTGACCATAATGATGCGGAAAGAAGAATTCTTTGCAGTGTTAAGTATAATATAGATAAAAATAGTGGTGGATATTATTCTAAGTCTATTCCGTATGTTTTGTCTGAAAAAGTTTCCAAGAATGCAGTGGTGGTTATTTCTGAAAAATCAGAAGAGTTACCTGGTGTACTTATAAAAACTTCACTTATAAGAAAATATGTTAATGGATCTGTTGCGCCGCATATTGTGGGGTATACGGGATTTATGTCTAGCGAAGAATATGAGCAAAAAAAAGATACTTATAATATGGACGAGTTGGTTGGAAAATCTGGTGTGGAGCGGTTTTTAGAAGATGAATTAAGAGGTATTGGCGGCACGCGTATGGTGCAAATGTCTAATGCTGGTGGAGAGATTATAAATATTTCTGAAAAAAAACCTGCTAAAGCTGGAAATACAGTGTTTTTAACTTTATCATCAAAATTACAAGAGGTTGTTAATAAATCTTTGAAAGAAAATGTAGAAAAGGCGCGTAAAATTGCTTCAGATTGTAATTCTGGAGCGGCTGTGGTTTTAAATGTTAAAGATTTTTCAGTTTTAGCAGCGGCGACATACCCTAGCTATGATTTAACAAAGTTTATGGA
>JAEEGL013531081.1_pt1 | contig 16883 bp, 14 predicted proteins | sample 9134231 | NCBI WGS metagenome assembly JAEEGL01 (sample SAMN16246548, study PRJNA631951) | gut metagenome | biome: gut microbiome; feature: rumen; material: fiber-attached | host: Bos | place: Iran: Karaj | collected 2018-10
ATTGCAATTTCAAGGCAAATAACGGTTTTGAATATGCTTGTTACCGTATTGCCGCTTTTTTGCTGTTATTCCTTGTTACACCTGAGCCCTGAGCCCTGGGCCCTGAGCCCTCACAGATAAACTGAAATTTGAACGCCTTATTTGCTGCAGCATAAAACCAAAAAAGGCCGGAAGTCCATACGGATCTCCGGCCTTTGCACGATATTCTGCTGTATAAAGGATTGTGGTTTATCTGCTGCAGCCGCAGGTGCCGCCGGGCGTAAAGGGCGGGGCGGGCGCGTTCTCCTGCGCGGCGCCGGCCTCGGGCGGGAAGAACTCGGCAACGGGGAAGCTGATGCGGCGGAAGGCCTCGCACGGATCCATGGCCTCGTTGGTGCATTCCTTGTGCGGGAAGCAGAAATCGTAGGCCGGGATCAGCAGCTGCACGTCGCGCTCCAGCTGGATGATGGAAAACAGGCCGATGGTGACCCGCACGGCGCGGCCGTTGGGAGAATCCACGAATTCCCCGGCAAACAGATTGCGCACTGCTGCCGGAATACCGCTCAGCACCTCGCTGCCGCCGCGGCAGTCGCAGGCGCAGCCGAGGCGCGCCTCCAGACAGATGGGAGACGCCACCTGGATCTTGGCGCGGGGGTTGGTGGCGGTTGCGGAATTCTGCTGATCCACGGCAGGCGAGTATTCCGAAGAAAACACGCGCACGCTGCCCTCCGCACCGTAGAGGATGGCTTTTTTGGAGTATACGCAAAGGCCGTATACGGTCTGGGGCGGCGCAGCGGGCGAGGTGTAGGCATCCAGCGCCACCATAAAGAAGAACGTGGCGTCCACGGAATAATAGCCCGCGCTGAAGGGCACCTTTTCGATCTCGGAAAAGACGTTCAGCACCTCGCAGCTTCTGCAGCGCACCGTGGCGGCGCCGTCCACAACGGCCTGCGCGGGCGAAGTGAACCACACGCGCAGATCGGAAAGACAGTCCTTATCCGCGCAGGAGTCGTATACGCGCGCGGTGTCGATGCAAACGGCCTCGGTGATGCCGTTCGGGTTGCAGCCGGTATTGAGTCCGGCCGCGCCGGTGGGGATATCAGGCATAAAAGAACCTCCTGTAAAGAAATTGAAATCCGAAAACTTCAATACATCATACGGGATCCTCCGCGTTTCGTGACAGAAAAACCGCCGGCTGCGAACGATTTCCGCGAAAGAAAGAATTATATTGAAAATGTGTACATAATGGTTGCAAATCGTTCAAAAAAACATTATAATAATTCTTAACGGCGTCTTCTCGCCGTGGGAACGGAGGGATCTGTATGGCAAATTGCCCGAACTGCGGCAAAAAGCTGAAGCTGACCGACCTCAGTCAGTTCTGCCCCGCCTGCGGGGTCAATATGCGGTTCGTGAATTTTGAGGAGAATTTCTACAGGGAGGCGAAATACGCCGAACTGGCGCAGGCGCAGGTGCGCGTCAAATTCCGCCGCTTCAAAGGCGCTTTCGTCGGCTCCCGGCTCACCATCGTGCGGCTTTGCATTTCGCTGCTGCCCCTGCTTACGCTCCTGATCCCGAGCGGCGCGTTTCTTCTGAAACTGCCGTTTTACGAAAACAAAATCGATTTCGGCGTCTTCGGGCTGATCTCGCTGTTTACCGGCGGCGATCTCGGTTACGTTCTGGGCATGACGGGCTCCGGTTTTGCGGGCGCGGCGTTCACAAGTCTGCGCACGGCGCTGTTCTCGTACCTTGCCGTGGCTTTCTTCGGCGTGGCGGTGCTGCTGGCTTCGCTTTTGTGCTTTTTAAGCATCAAAAACATGCAGAAGGTGATCAGCGCCATCGCGGGCGTCGGCGCGGCGGTGACCATCGCGGCGGAAGCCCTGATCCTGCGGTTTGCGTCCGTTTATGCGGGCAGCCCCGTTGTTTCGGGGAAATTCGGCTTCGGCCTGCTTGTAACGGAAGCGGCGTTCATCGCCGTGATCGCAGTGAATCTGCTGTTGGATAAAAAGGGCGTGCCCGTGGAATACGGCGAAGGCATGGAGGAGCGCGCGCGGCTCTATAAAGAGCTGAAGGCCGGCAAAATCGATCTGGATGCGCTGCCGCAGCCGGTGGTGCCCACCGAAGAAACGAAAAAGATCGACGAGGAGATCGCAAAGGAAAAAGAAGAATACCGCAAAGCGCACGGAGAGGAGGCGGACGGCAATGGCGAATCCTGAAGTCACGGTACCGGATAAACGGGACATACAGCAGCAGGAGGAAGCGCTGGAGAAAAAGAATAAATGGATGTATCCCGTGCTGATCACCGTGCTTACGCTGATCTTCGCGGCCGGTTTCATTTACGGCATCCAGCTCGTACTGAATATGGAGGGCGCCTTCCCGCCCGTGGTATTAACGGAAGGCAAAACGAAAGCGCCGGAAACGAACGCCGAAGCTTTGGCGTACCTGAACGGCGTGGTGCAGACCGCGCTGGACGAAAAGCCTGCGGCGTCGTCAGAATGGAAGTTCCGCGTCAACGGCGATTCCATCACCTGCGGCGGCAGCGATGCGCTGAAAACCACGCTCGCGTTCCTCGCCGAACCGGCAGAGGATTATATTTCCGGCAAAGTGGAAAAGCAGTCTGTCGGTTTCGGCGGCGATTTCGGCGGTGCCCTTACGCTGCCGGAGATCACGGAAAACGATATCGTAAGCTTTACCTGCGATTATATCTATTACAGCTGCAGATCCTGCGGGCTGCAGAGTCCGGAGCCCGTGGAGTCCTGTGAAAGCTGCGGCAGCGACCGGCCCTACGATATGCATTACCGCGATCTGTATACCGTCACCGTAGAGCTTGCGAACACGCCGGAGCTTGCGCAAAGGCTGTTCGATCCGCAGCCCGAGGAAGTGGAGGCGGCCATCGCGCCCGCCATCGCCGATTTCGCGCAGCTCCATAACGTGGAAACGGAAAATACCCGGCTGTGCATCAGCTTTGTGACGGACCGCGCCACGGACGAACTGAAAAAGCTCGTTTACCGCAAGGAGGCGGCGGCCACCGCGTCCGTACAGTTTACCGGGGATTACGCTTCTCTCGGCAGCGCGGACTGCGGCGCGGCGTTTACGGAAGAGACCGTGTATTCGTTCACCTGGCCGGCGGTGGAGCTGAACAAGCATACGCTCACACTTGCTCCGGGCAAAAAGGAGCAGATCACGGCGGAACGCATCTGCGACGATCCCAAGGCCTATGAGATCACCTGGTCCTCTTCGGACGAGAGCGTGGTCTCCGTGGATCAGAAGGGCTACGTCAAGGCCTGCAAAAAGCTCGGCGACAAGCCCGGCAAAGCCACGGTCATGGCCAGCTATGAGTTCAACGGCAAAACCTATTCGGACAGCTGCGAGATCACCGTAAAGGTGAGCGTGGAATACATACAGATCAACAAGCACAATCTCACGCTGAAAACGGACGAAACCGAAACGCTGAAGGCCCGCGTGGCTTCAGATAACAAGGGCTTCGCCATGGAGAAACCAACGGTGCAGACGGTGAGCTGGTTCACCACGGACGAGAGCGTAGCCACAGTGGATGAAAACGGCTGCGTGACCGCAAAAGGCCCCGGCACGTGCACGGTCTACGCGCTTTCGGACGACGAATACTACCGCGCTTCCTGCGAAGTTACGGTCAAAGAATAACGAAGGGAGAGTGAGATTATGGCTGACGAGAAAAACGGAAAAAGCTTTGTGGAAGGCGTATTTTCGGCGGAAGATACCTCCGCTGCGAGTATATCCAAATCAAAGCTGAACAAATACAGCGATATTGCCACACGTATGTTCCATACCGGCGTGCTGAGCCCCAAAGAGATGGCGTTCCCGGCGATCTCGGACCTGGCGACCCAGCTCATGACGGCGCTGGATAACTACAGAATGATCTACTTTGTAAAGGTGCTGAAGATCGATCTCACTTACGTGGTGCTCATCGATATGCTGATCGCCATTTACAACACCATCAACGATCCGCTGATGGGCGCGCTTTACGACCGCACGCGTACCCGCTGGGGCAAGGCCCGTCCTTATATCCTGCTGGGCGCCATGCCCTTCTACGCTTCCACCGCCTTGATCTACTGCGGCGGGTTGTTCTTCGGCTCCAGTACCTCCAACGACCCGCGCAAGATCATATTCGTATTCGTGATGCTGTTTATTCAGGAGACGTTCTCCACCATTTACGGTATCCCCAGAACGCACATGCTCTCCATGCAGACGGTGAACCCCAACGACCGTATCGCGGTTGGCCTCTTACAGCGGTATATCGGCGGCACCGGCTCCGGCATCATTTATGCGCTGTTTGCGCCGATCATCGATTTCAACGAAAAGGGTTACATCAATTTCCCCATGCCCACGCTTTACGCCGTGGTTGCCATCATTGCCTCCAGCGTCGGCATCATCGGCAATATGAGCATGGCGATCAACTGCAAGGAGCGCATCATGCTCCAGCCCAAGCCCGCGCCCCTTTCCAAATCGCTGTTCTACATATTAAAGAACAAGTATATGCTGCGCAACACCATTGCGGGCTATTCCGTGGCATGGATCTCCAGCGGCGGCTATTCGTGGGACGTAACGACGCATCTCGAAATCTTCGGTGGCACCATTGTCAATTTCTTTGTGGAGCTGCCGCAGAATATCATCAATCCCTTAAGCGTTACGTTTATTCCCAAGTTCCGCAAGTTCTTCAAAAACAACAAAACGGCGCTCATTACGCTGCGTCTGTGGGATATCGCCACCTTTATCGTCATGGTGGCGCTTACGATCCCGTTTGTGGATAAGCGTCTGTTCATCTGCATCGTCTCTTCCGTCTGCCTTGCGCTGAACGCGGCAAACAACGGTCCCGCTGACGTGTTCGAGGCCGAGGTGGGCAGAGAGATCAACGACTATACGGAGTATATGACTGGCGAACGCCCGGACGGCACCATCAACATCTTTACGCAGCTGCTGGGCGAGCTGATCCGGCCGCTGAGAACGATGTTCGGCCTGCTGATGATCAAGTGGAGCGGCTTTGATACCACGCTGCCGCAGCTCCCGTGGGCGCAGGGCAGCAAGCTGATCTACCAGAAGGTGTTCTTCCTGTACAGGGGCCTCGGCATCATCGGCAAGATCGTGGGCGTGATCCCGTATTTCTTCTACGATCTGGTAGGGGAGAAGCGCGAAAAGATGTATATCGCCCTCAACGAGCGCCGCGCCCTGCTGGCCAACGAAAACAAGACCAACGAAGCGCTGGAGGAGATCATCTCCGGTATTTCCACAGAATCCTGAATCATCCGCAAACCAAAAAATCTCCGACGCGGCTGCGTCGGAGATTTTTTGCTCTGTTTGAAATGCTTCAAATTTCAGCTTTTCGCTGTGTCAGATTAATGATTAACGATTAATAATTAATGATTTTGGAAGGGCTCCGCCCTTACCCGATCATATATGTTTCAACCATAAGTTTCGCTTTTTTGATGCGGCGTCAGCCGCCACATTAAATCATTAATCTTAAATCATTAATCGTTAATCAAAGAGCCCGATAAATTCCCAATTTGTCAATTCTTTATTTGTACTGTGAAAAATCGATATTCTGCAGCTGTCCACCCTCTTCGCGGGATTTGTCCGCAAGGAACACGGTGAGATGTCCCGCCACGGAGTTCTCTATGGCGGTGCAGGAGACGGACTGCTTTCCGGTGCGTATGTATTCCACAAAGTCGGCGATCAGCGCTTCGTCGCCGCCGCCGTGGCCCTCGGTGTTGCAGTGCGAAAGATCCACCGTTTCATCTTCAAATCCGCTTTCGGCCAGCGCGCTGATCAGGGAGACGGTGTATTTGTCGTCATCCAGTACGCCGTAAAGCTCGCCCAGTGTGCCGATCACGTGGATCTTGCGCATGCTTTTGGCCGTGCCGCCGATCATGTTGAAGGTGCCGGTGGCGCCGGAATCGAAGTTGATGAGCACGGACTGGTGGTCCACCACGTTGTTGTCGCATTTGTAAATGCATCTGTTATAGGGGTTGCCGTTGCGGAAACTTTCCAGCCGGTCTTCCTCCGTCTGGTCCTTTTTGTGCTCCAGATCCGCCCAGGCGTAGCATTCCCAGCGGTTGGGGTGGGCCAGATACAGATTCTTGGAGGAATAGCGGCAGCTGTCCACCAAAGGGCAGTCGATGGTGCAGCGCGTACCGGCGTTTTCCGGCGCGTTTTCCGGCTTAAACTGGAAGATGCCTCCCACGGAGGAAACGGCCGTGGGCAGCGTGGGCTGCATCAGCCACATCATCAGGTCGATATCGTGGCAGCTTTTGGCCAGCAGCATGCTGGTTTTGCATTTATCGCTGTTGGCCCATTTGCCGCGCACATAGGAGGTGGAAAGATGGTGGTAGCTGACGTGTTCCGCCATCTGGATGTTGATGATATCGCCCAGCTTCCCGGAAAGGAGCTGTTCCTTGACCGAGAGGTAAAACGGCGCGTAGCGCAGCACGTGGCATACCATCACGCGGCTGCCGTGCTTTCTGATCACGGCCAGCAGCGCGTCCATCTCTTCCTTGCTTACGGCAAAGGGCTTTTCCAGCAGCATATCGTAACCGGCTTCCAGCAGCGGCACGCTGGTTTCATAATGCTGGTGATCCATGGTGCCGTTGATGGCCGCGTCCGCGAACCGGCCTTTTGCCGCCAGCTCCTCAGCGGTGGCAAAGCAGTTCTCCGCCGGAATGCCGTAGCGCAGGCGGCACATCTCCCGGCGTTCCGGGTTCGGATCCGCCACGCCCACGATCTTCAGCGCTTCTGGGTGGGAAAGGGAATAATCCGCGTAGATCACGGAACGATGTCCGCCGCCGATGATCACGGCGGTAATGGGTGCTTCCTCCATAAATTCTGCCTCTTACAATTATAAATTATTTAATCCTGAGCTTTTCCGCGGCTTCGGCGGTGCGCAGAAACGCGCCCGCCACGTTGGAGCCGGTCCTGCGGCCGGGGGAGACCGCCTCTTCGTAGTGCAGCGGCGCGAAAACGCTGCCGTAATCGTTATCCGGCACGATATAGGAGATACAGTCGTTGCACAGCCCAATCACGGCCATGCGGCCCCGCACGGCGCTGCAAAGCGGGGGATAGTTCCAGTGAGCCCCCGAGTAGCTTTCGTCCGCGCCGTAAGCGCCGCCGAAGGCGATCTCCGGCATCAGCTCGCCCGGGATCAGCGCAAAGGAGAGCTCCGTGCCGAATTCCGCAATGCCGATCTCGGTGGGGAAGTAGTATTCGTAATCCTTCCCGTCCTCGCCGTTCGTTACCTTCGTCATCTGATTGTCCACAAGCTTCAGTTTGCCCAGCAGCGTCATCAGCGCGTTGTCCGCGGGGATCAGCGTCTCCTTAACGATCACGTTCAGCACGGGCGCCACCGGCGCAAACGCGGCTTCATCGGCCTGCAGGATATATTCCGCAATGGTTTTGCCGTAATTCGCTATGCCCTGATGGTTCGTGAGCGCGTCCTTTACGAACATGCCCCGGTCCGTGGCCACGGCGGCCTCGGCTCCCTGGAAGAAGGCGGCTTCGTAACCTGCTTTCTCCAGCGTATCGCGGATAAAGTACGGGAAATCCGCGCTCACCTTCGTGTTTTTCTGCCCGTAGCAGGTGGGGTGCGCCGCCATGAACACGGCCATCAGTTTTCTGCGCTCCGTATCCTCCGGCGTAAAGCGCAGCAGCGTAAGCTTGTCGTCCGTAACGTAGGGCGGGCGTTTATCGTGCACGAACTGCCCGCAGGGGAGCGCCGCCGCGTCCAGCTTGCCCGGCGTCATATCGTTGACCGCGGCTTCGATCGTTTCGGCGGTCGTTTCAAACAGGTATTCCATAAAATCCGGGTTGCGTCCGGAAACGGCGTTCTTCAGTTTCTTTTCGCTTTTTACGGCGGACGGATTCTTTTTCAGCGCTTCGATCAGATCGCCCCATACGCCCAGCGTATCGATGCCGGAATGACAGTGCGTGGCGCTGATATTCACGGAAACGATATTCTTTTCCGCAATCAGCGGCTGCAGCCGCTGCCGGATTGCGCGCACGTCCGTATTGGAGATGCCTACGCAGTCGATCACGGCAAACACGTTGATCCCGCGGCCCGAGCCGTCGTCAAAGGCAAAGGCGCGCACCGACAGGTCCGTAAGATAGCCGCTCACCTTGTTGGGCGGGAAATTGAGATACCCGCCGAGATACAGTTCTCCCGCCACCCGTTCGGGCAGGATGCTGTCTTTGGCAAAGCCGACGCTCCAGGCGGCGCCTTCCTTCGGCGCGCTCAGAAAATAACCGCTGCCTTCCATAAAACCGGTGTTGTCGTACCGGTTCAGGTAGGGGACCGTTTTATCCGAAACCAGCCTGGATGCGCCGCGCAGCACGGCCTGCACGGCCGTATCGCCGAAATCGATGAGCTTCGATTTCAGTTCCTTTTTTTCGGCAAACGCAGTCGCTTTTTCTTTTAGGATTTTGATCGGGTCCGTCATACGCGTTCCTCCCTGTGTGTGATTCGGAATTCAGCCAATTGAAAGCCTGAAACAGGCTCTTTGATCTCCAGCCGCACCGTGCCGTCCTGCATGGCCGAAGCGGGGATGCGGTAATCGTACGCCGCAAAACGCGGCGGCAGCAGCGGCGGACACAGCGTTTCGTTCCTTACGGGCTTTTGCAGCAGGGCGCCGTTGACCAGCGCCGTGTGCGCGCTTAAAAACCGTTCGTCCGGCTGCAGATAGGTTACCGTAAGCGTGTATTCCGTGTTTTTCTCCAGCCCCGGGATCTCGGCCCGGAACGTGAAATGATCGAATACCTTCTGCAGGCATACGGGCAGCGTACCGTCGTTCACGTTCGGCCGGTCGCCCTGAAAATTCATGTAAAAATCCGGTTCCTGCGGCACGCCGAGGGCTTCCAGCCCGTCCAGCGCCACGGAAAAACAGCATTCGCCGGGTTTAACGTCGTTTCTGTGCACGGCGTTCAGCACGGTTTCTTTATTCTCCGCGGTCTCAAGAACGTGCGTAAACCATTCTCTGTCCGAAACCGGCAGATCCAGCGTGTCCAGTGTGGCGCCGCGCTCCCAGCCGGAGGCGCCGAAACGTGCCACGGAAAGCTGCATGCCCGCGGTATCGTATAAAAGCGCTGCCGTGCGTTCGATCTCCTCCCGCAAGCGCTGCAGTGGTTCACTTCGCGGCGCGCGCAGCGCGGCGATCGCGGCGTCCTTCTGCCCGGCCACGGCCAGCGCCTTTGCCAGCCCCGCGGCGGCGGTATCGGCCAACAGGCGTTCCTTTACGTATTTATCGCACAGCGCCCGGAAATAAAGCTGCCGCATGCGCCAGCAATCCTCGCCCTGTATCAGGGTTTTGGCGGCGTATAACGTAAAATCAATGCGTTTTTCCAAAGGGGAGCCGAGCCAGTTCTTTTCCAGAAGCAAAATCAGCGCCGCGGCGGCCTCGGGATCGTAACCGTATAAGTAAGCCCGCGCGTAGTCTTCCGCAATTTCTTCCGCAGTCAGGCTGTCGTCCCATTCCAGCGCGCACCACACGGCTTTGTTCACGTCGTCGTTTACGCCGTCGGAATACGTCACGCTGCCTACGGTATACGGGGAAACGGTTTGAAACAGCCGCTTGTATTCCGCGGGGCGCGGGTTGATGCTCTCGCGGCTTAAGCAGGCGGAGAAGGCGTAATGCCAGTCGTCCTTCTCGAAATGCACCGGATGCTCGCAGCGCAGGTTGTGCGTGATATCCGGGTAAAAGCGGATCGGATATTTCCCCGGTAAGCGCTTGTGCAGCTCGTCGATATTGAAAGCGCGGTTCGGGCCCGTGATGATGCCCGCAATGCCGGGCCCGGCGTTTTCCAGAGCCGCCAGAAAAGCCTCTCCCCACGCCGGCGCGTTGTGCGGCGCCTGCGCGGAAGGCCAGATCCTCGCGTGCGGATGGTATTTTTTCAGAATATCGTATATTGTATTGCAGCGGTCGATGAGTTCCGCGGCCGGCAGGCTGCCGGGATCGGAGCCGGGAATAAATACCGCGTCTATATAAGGTACGTCCCGGAACAGCGCCTCCCGTTCGGCAAGCTCCGTTTCTTCATCCCGGTCCGTGTTCGGGATCCACAGCGAAACGTTCAGCCCCAGCGCGTGCGCCTTTTCGGAAAGGATGCGCGTCATTTCCGGCCCGGAGTACCGCATCAGCGCGTTTTGTTCCGTAAAAGGGATGAACTCCACGGTATTCATGCCGAAGTACATCAGCTCGGTCATATACCGTTCAAAATCCTCCGGCTGCCACGCGTCGTAGGTGTTGGAGCAGGGACGGTACCCCAGCTGATGTCCCCGGATCGGCTTTTTCGGACGGTGCACGCCCGTATTATCATCGCGCAGAGAGATCGTCCCGCCGCAGAAAATTGCCTTTCTCAGAAACAGGCCGACCGCGTAGATCAGCCCGCGTACGCCTTTGGCGCGGAAACGGAAGTCCGGCCCGTCCGTGCAGATCTCAAAGGTATCCTCGTCCGCGAAGCCCGCGCCTTCCTCCAGCGCAAACGCGGCGCAGGGCAGGGGAGCGCGGCGGTCAAGTTCCGCGGCAAGGACCGCGGCTGCTTTTCCGGCCTGCGGGCCGTTTGTTTTTATATGCGCGGCTGCTCCCATCTGCCTGCTCCTTTTATGTTTTATCAAATTCTCATTTTATTATATCGCCGTATTTTAGTCAAGAATATTTGGGAATGTTTTCAAATGTTTTAAAATCTGCCGAACCGTAATTTTTACTAAACTGCGGCGCTCAATCCTGTTAAAAATGCCAAAAATCGGGTCAAAAAGCAAATTCGCGGAAATAATGGTTGATTTTCAGGTTGGTTTCCGTTATAATCGAAACGTAAAAATTTAATTTTTCGGAGGCAAACCCACAATGAAAAAAGTTCTTGCAGTATTTATGGCCATTCTGATGCTGTTTTCCGTTATGTCGGTCGCCGTGTTCGCGGAGGATACCGTAACTGAGCCGCAGTCATCTTCCGAAGAGACCGATACCACCATGATCCATTATCCGGACGGTCAGGGCACAACCACGAACATCATGAACGACGAAGGTCTCGTGTTCCCCTCCAACTGGAACCAGCTGAAGATGTCCTTCGTGTTCAAGATCGTTGAAAAGATCATCAATTTCTTCCTCGGCCTTTTCGGCGGCGATCTGGATATGAACCTGACGGACAGCGTTTCCGATATGGGCGTGTGGCTGGACGAAGCGATCTCCAACATCGAAGGCTCGCTGAACTGAACCGATCTTTTATGAAAATGAGGGCTGCTGCGGCAGCCTTTATTTTTTTGTATTTTGACGTATTCTTTCCCGCGTGTTTGTGCAAAATGATATATATTAAAAAAAACAAGTGAAATTGTTGACTTTGGTCGTTGATTGCTGTATAGTTAGCTAAAGAATTTTTTCTTTGCATTTTTATTCGTTCAGAACGGAGAGGGGCTGCATAATTGGAAAACAAATATCTCATCGAACTCAAGAACATTTCCGTTTCATTCGACGGTGAACGGATCCTTGAAAATCTGAATCTCTCGATCAAAGACGGCGAATTCGTTACGTTCTTAGGGCCTTCCGGGTGCGGAAAAACCACCACGCTCAGGATCATTGCGGGTTTTCTGCAGCCGGACGAAGGCGAAGTCCTGTTTGAGAACAAGAATATGAGTGGTGTTCCTTCCCATAAGCGGCAGGTGAACACCATTTTTCAGCGTTATGCGCTGTTTCCCCATTTAACGGTGGCGGAAAACATCGCCTTCGGTCTGAAGATCAAAAAAATGAAAAAGCCCGATATCAGAAAGAAAGTGCAGGAAATGCTTGCGCTCGTCAACCTGAAGGGCTTTGACGACCGTATGATCGACTCTCTTTCCGGCGGGCAGCAGCAGCGCGTGGCCATCGCCAGGGCTCTGGCCGTGGATCCCAAGGTGCTGCTTCTGGACGAACCGCTGGGCGCGCTGGACCTTAAGCTGCGCAAGGATATGCAGGTGGAGCTTAAAAAGATTCAGCAGAGCCTGGGCATCACGTTTATCTACGTTACGCACGATCAGGAGGAAGCCCTCTCCATGAGTGATACCATCGTCGTTATGGACGCGGGCAAGATCCAGCAGATCGGCACGCCTACGGATATTTACAACGAGCCCGTAAACGCCTTCGTGGCGGATTTCATCGGCGAGAGCAATATCGTAGACGGCATCATGCGCGCAGATAAGGTGGTGGAATTCTCCGGCCACGTATTCGACTGTCTGGATAAGGGCTTCGGCAAGGACGAAGCCGTGGACGTCGTGGTGCGGCCCGAGGACGTGGACGTGGTTCCCGTGGAAAAGGGCATGCTTACAGGCACCGTGACCAGCGTTACCTTCAAGGGCGTGCATTACGAGATCATTGTGGATATCGGCGGCTTTCTGTGGATGATCCAGTCCACGGATATCCAGCACGAGGGCGACGTGATCGGCCTTGAGATCGAGCCGGACGCGATCCATATTATGAAAAAATCCGAATATTCCGGTCTTTTCGGAGATTTCTCCAGCTTCTCGGACGAGTTCGACGAGCTCTCCGACGTGAACGCGGGGGTTTCCCGGGAGGATGACGACGATGAATAAAAGCGTTACCATAGGAAACAAAAGCGTAAACCTGTTTCCTTTTTCCTCGTGGATGGTCGTGTTCGTGCTCGTGCCCATCGCGCTGGTAATCTACTACGCCTTCACCGGGCCGAACGGCTTCACGCTGGAAAACCTGAAGTGGGTGGGCACCTACGGCAGCACGCTGTGGCTCAGCATCGAGCTCGCGTTTTACGCCACGGTCATCTGCCTGCTGCTGGCGTATCCCATCGCGTATTCCATGTCCCGGGCCAACGCCCGCGTGCAGCGCAACGCCACGCTCATCATCATGCTGCCCATGTGGATGAACTTCCTTGTGCGCACCTACGCGTGGATGACGCTGCTGGAGGATACGGGTCTCATCAATTCCGCCCTGCGCGCCATGTTCGGCATGGATTTTCCGGGGCTGCACCTCATCAACAACCACGGCGCCATCATTCTGGGCATGGTATATAACTATCTGCCCTATATGATCCTGCCCATCTATACGGCCATGACCAAGATCGGCACGTCTCTGATCGAGGCGGCGCGGGATCTGGGCGCCAACGGCGTGCAGGTGCTGGGCAAGGTGATCCTGCCGCTCAGCGTGCCCGGCATCATCTCCGGCGTCACCATGGTGTTCATCCCCTCCCTTTCCACCTTTATCATTTCCAATATCCTGGGCGGCGGCAAGGATTACCTGATCGGCGACCTGATCGAGGATTATTTCCTCGGCAACTCCGGCGTTGTGAACTACAACATCGGCGCGGCGCTGTCCCTTACCATTATGGTAATGATCTTAGTGGCGACCTTTATCATGAACCATTTCGATAAGGACGCCTCTACCAGCGGAGGTGGCGTGATATGAAAAAGATTCTGAAGGTCTACGATATCCTGATCGGTCTGTTCCTTTACGCGCCGATCTTCATCATCGTTTTCTTCTCGTTCAATTCCGGCTCCTCCCGCGCCAGCTTCGAGGGCTTCTCGCTGCAGTGGTACGCCGAGCTGTTTGAGGACGAGCTGATCTTAAAATCCCTGTATTACTCCGTGATCATCGCCGTGCTCTCCGCGCTCATTTCCACCGTGATCGGCACCCTGGCCGCCATCGGCATCAATTCCCTGAAGGGCTGGAAGAAGAGCGCCTATCTGGCGGTAAACAACATCCCCGTGGTGAACCCCGATATCGTAACGGCCATCTCCATGATGATCCTGTTCGTGTTCGTGCTGGGCAAGTTCAACAGCATGGAAATGGGCTTCGGCACGCTGCTGATCGCCCATATCACGTTCAATATCCCTTATGTGGTGCTCTCCGTGCTGCCCAAGCTCAGGGGCATGGATCCCAATATCTATTACGCCGCGCTGGATCTCGGCTGCCCGCCCGCCAAGTCCTTTATCAAGGTGGTCATCCCGCAGATCATGCCCGGCATCATCTCCGGCCTGATCATGGCCTTTACGCTTTCGCTGGACGATTTCGTGATCTCCTATTTCAACTCCGGCTCCACGTTCCAGACGCTGCCGATCACGATCTATTCCATGACGAAAAAGCCCTATAACCTCAAGCTGAACGCCCTTTCCACCATCCTGTTCGCGGTGGTGCTGGCGCTGATGCTGATCGTGAACCTCAAAAAGCCGAAAAAGGCCGAAAAGAAAGCGTAAGGAGGGGCGGATATGAAAAGAAAAGTATTGTCCCTCGTTCTGATCGCGGGCTTCGTTTTCAGCCTGTGCGCCTGCGCCGGTCCCGGCGGCAGCGATTCGGTACTGAACGTTTATAACTGGGGCGAATACATCGATCTGGACGTGCTGGATATGTTTACCGAGGAAACCGGCATCAAGGTGAACTACACCACCTATGCCAGCAACGAGGAAATGTACGCCAAGATCGTCAGCGGCGCGGCGTCCTACGACGTGATCATCCCCTCGGAGTATATGATCTCCAAAATGATCGACGAAGATCTGCTGGCGCCCCTGAACTTTGATAACATCCCGAACTACGAGTTCATCGGCGAGGATTTCAGGGGCCTCGATTACGATCCGGACAACACCTATTCCGTGCCTTATACCTGGGGCACCGTGGTGATCGTATACAATACGAACTACGTGGACGAGGAAGACGTGGCGGACGAGAGTCTGAACCTGCTGTGGAACGAGAAGTACGCAGGCAAGATCCTGATGTTCGACAACCCGCGCGACGCATTCGCGCTGGCCCATTCCAGGCTCGGCCATTCCATGAACACCACGGATCCCGCCGAGTGGGAAGCCGCCGCCGAGGAGCTGATCAAGCAAAAGCCGCTGGTGCAGGCCTACGTGATGGATCAGGTGTTTGATAAGATGCTCAGCGAGGAGGCCTATATCGCCCCCTATTACGCGGGCGACGCCATGACGATGATGGATGAAAACGAGGATCTGGCTGCCTACGTGCCCGTGGAGGGCGCCAACCAGTTCTTTGATTCCATGTGCGTGCTGAAAAACAGCAAGCACAAGGAAGAGGCCGAGGCCTTCATCAACTTCATGTGCCGCACCGATATCGCGGTGCTGAACGCCGAGGAGGTCTGCTACGCGATCCCGCAGGTGGCCGCCTTTGAGGAGCTGGACGAGGAGACCAGAGAGGATACCATGGTGTACCCGCCCGAAGAAGTGCTCGCCAAATGCGAGGTGTTCGTCAACCTCCCGTCTGAAACCCTTCTTCTGCAGAGCGATCTCTGGACGAAGCTGAAAACCACGTACAATTAAAAGCGATCCGATGCATATGAAAGAACCTGCTCCTTCGAGCAGGTTCTTTGTTGATGATTTGGAATTTTTCGATTAATGCGAAAAATGCCAAAGTGTTGAGTTTTGAGTTTTGAGGATCCTATTTTTTATGTACAACTTGCAATTGCAGCTTTTCTCAACACGCAATACTCAACACTCAAAACGCAGAGATAAACTTTTTGTTCAGCCTTCAATCGGGATTTTGCCCGAAGTGTTTTTTGCAGTAAGGGCAAACGGGATCGTCAAAATCGTGGATCGTGCCGCAGGCGGGGCATTTTACCTGCGGGATCAGCAGACCCTCTTCTCCGCACGAGGTACAGTACGTTATGCCCTGCGGCATCAGCCTGCCGCATTCGCTGCACTTCATGGCAACGGCGGCGCCGGGCTTTGCTTCTCTGGCGGCAGCGTCGGTTTTTGCCTGTTCGGATCCGGCCCACCGTGAAACGTAAACCTCCGGCGCAAAGAATTCCATCTTGCCGCATTTCGGGCAGACGTAAATATCCACGTCCAGCGAACCGTGCAGCAGATGGTTCCAGTCGTGCCAAAAGCTCTGCTTGCCCAGCTGGATATCCTCTCGCTTGGCAAACAGCATCTCCGTATCGCAGCGCAGGCAGCGCAGATTTCTGTCTCCCATCGCCTTACCCAATAAATTTGTAACCTGCCGCTTCCACGGCGGCGCGCAGCGCGTCGTCGCTGACATCCGCGGAAAGGGTGAGCACGGCGTTTTTCTCCTTGTGGCTGGGACGTGCTTCTTCCACGCCGGGAACGGCTTCCAGGGCCTGTTTTGCGCGTTTTTCGCAGTGCGGGCACATCATGCCTTCAATACCGATCGTCTTTTCCATGTTTGTTTCTCCTTTTATTTGTAATAATTCCGAATATAGGCTTCCACGTCCGCCCGCGTGCCCTTGAACGGCCCGGGCGTTTCCATTTTCAGCGATACGGTGGCCGTGGCCGTGAGCAGCGCCTCGGCGGGGGAGGCGTTTTTTCGCTCGCAGATATAGGCGGCAAAGGTGGTATCGCCCCGGCCGGTGCGGCCCGCAAGGCTCCTTGCTCTGATGGGGCAGGTGAAGATTTTGCCGTCGGCGTAAACGAGCACCTCGGTATTGTGGGTGATCACCACTTCCTTCGCGCCCCATTCGGCGAGCATTTCGGCGGCCTTCCGGCGGTCGTCGGTGCCGGTTAAAATCTCCGCCTCGGCCGCGTCCGTTTTCAGGTAGGTGATATAGGGGAGAAGCTCCTTCTTTTTCGCCCAGTCGGCAAAATACATCTCGCCGCCCTTTGCGCGGTCTACGTTGCGCAGGTACCCCTGCACGTCCACGGCCACCTTGCCCTTTTTGCTCAGCGCCGGGATCATATCGGGAGCGTAATCGCCGACCACCAGCCCCGCCAGATGGTAAATATCCGCCGTTACGTCCGCGGGCAGATCGTCCGGGCAAATGGGGTCGCCCTGCGCGGCGCACACCGAGCGGCGTTTTTCTTTGTCGGGCGTAAAATACGTGTTTTCCATCAGGGTGGTAGTTTGCCCGAAGCGGCAGTAAATATCCTCCTGCGGCAGCAAAAAGCTTTGCAGCAGGTCGCCGTCTGCCTGCGAAACGCGGGTGAACACGCCCGC
>JAEEGL015219074.1_pt1 | contig 16883 bp, 14 predicted proteins | sample 9134231 | NCBI WGS metagenome assembly JAEEGL01 (sample SAMN16246548, study PRJNA631951) | gut metagenome | biome: gut microbiome; feature: rumen; material: fiber-attached | host: Bos | place: Iran: Karaj | collected 2018-10
GCATACTGATAGACGGGGACGACAGTAAAGACGTGACCATCGAAAGCCTGCGGCGGAATATCTCTCCGGTGTTGCAGGACACGTTCCTGTTCAACGGTACCATAGCGGAGAACATCGGCTATGCCATGCCCGAAGCCGGCACGGAACAGATCGAAGCGGCAGCCAAAGCTGCGAACATCCATGACGACATCATGGCGATGCCGGAGGGATACCAAACGCAGGTCGGCGAACGCGGCTTGCGGCTTTCCGGCGGTCAGAAGCAGCGTGTTGCCATCGCCCGCGCGATACTGCGCCGTTCGCCCATAATCATACTGGATGAGGCCACCGCATCCGTGGATGTGGAGACCGAACGCCAGATACAGAAGGCCATTGCAGGCATCGCCGGACAGCGGACCATTATTGCCATCGCCCACCGGCTCTCCACCATCCGCAACGCGGACCAGATACTGGTCATAGAGGACGGGCGCATCATCGAGCGGGGCACCCATGCGGAGCTTGTGGCGCTGGGCGGCAGTTACGCAAGAATGAACGACATTCAGAACTCGACCCACGGCGGGATAGCCTAAGCGCGGGAAACGGACCGCGGACAGGTTTTCCGTCCGGTAGATTTGGAAGAAGGATATTGATCATGCAGATCACTCTGCAGATGTACCTGATAGTGCTGCCGATGGTGTTTCTGGCAGCCGCGATGGACGCCATCGCCGGCGGAGGCGGGCTGGTATCTTTGCCCGCTTATACGCTTGCGGGGCTGAATTACGACTTCGCGTCGGGAAACAATAAGTTCTCATCTATGTTCGGCTGCCTGATGGCGACGGTCAAATACTATAAAAGCGGGAAACTGCTGGTCGTTCCCGCCGCGATTGCGGCTGCGGCGGCGCTGCCGGGTTCATGGCTGGGCACCCGTACAGCCATGGCTGTGGGAAGCCGGACGATGCAGGTATTCATGGTGTTTGCCATTCCGGCCGTCGGGGCGCTGGTGCTGTTTAACAAAAAGCAGAATGACAAAACCGGTCCGGTCACCCGGAAGCAGTATCCGATGTGCGCGCTGATCGGCCTTGCGGTCGGTTTTTACGACGGTTTCTTCGGCCCCGGAGCGGGCACGTTTCTGATACTCCTGTTCATTCACTTGATCGGAATGGATATGGTTTCCGCGTCAGCCACCGCCAAACCTGTCAATCTGTTCAGCAACATCGGCGCCCTGGCGACAAGGATAGCCGCAGGGAATGTGATTTATGCCTTGGCGCTGCCTGCGCTGGTCTGCTCGGTGACAGGCGGGTGGCTGGGAGCAAAGCTCGCGCTCACAAAAGGCGCCGGGCTGATCCGCGTGATGATGCTTGTGGTGCTCGCGTTGCTGACCGTGCGCCTCGCCCTTCAGCTGCTGGGAGTGTATTGAACGATATCGGGCCAGCATGATCCTGCGGGAGACGGAGGATGACCCGATCGCCCGCTGATTTTCCCAAAGAGTTTTAGAAAAAACAGCATTCGGATCGCTCCGAATGCTGTTTTTTACCGCGGTTTCGATCATGTCACTCTTCGTACATGCCGTATACGGTGAGTATATGCCTGGCTATATCGTAGATTATGGAGTAGTACTCCATAACGATGTTCAGGCTCATGTGATGCAGGGGAAGCCCCTTCTCGTTATCGTCGTACAGCAGACTGCCGCAGCGCGGGCTTTCGGGTTCAAGGTTGAAGGCGCCGCTGTAGCCGATCTGCTTAAGAGCGGTCAGCACCCCGTCAAAGTCCACACAGCCCATCAGCGGCGGAAGATGCAGATCCTGCCGCCATATGCGGTAAGTCGAAGCGACCGGCAGCGAGCCGAAATTGTCCTGAATGTGCAGGCCTTTAAGATGGGAGCCTAAGCGGATGATGGTATCATACTGGTTCCCGTCTGCCAGACTCAGGTGCCCCGTATCGAGACATGCCTGGTACAGCGGATGGTCCACCGCGTCGATCAAAGCGCACATCTCTTCGCCGTCGTGGCAGTAAAACGGTTCGTCCCAGCGCCCGACGTTTTCGTGCAGCAGCGTGACGCCACTTTTTTCCAGCGTCGGGATGAGCTTTCGCACATAGGAGACGTTGAAGTCGAGATACTGCTTTCTTGTCATGCCCATCTGCCCGCCCGGATGGTAGACGAGGTTGGGAATGCCCAGCACGGCGCAGACTTCGATGGCGCGCCGCGTGCGCATGATGAGCGTATCCGTCATGCCGGGTGCGGCCGGTTCGCCGCTGGGCGCATGGGCGATTACGGGACGTACGCCGAGCTTTTCCATTTTTTCGCGGGTCTGAGAAGCCGTCTTCTCCCAGTCGGGCCGGAGATACGGGGCGTCCGCGCCGAACACACTGTAAAGGTCGTAATCTACGTACCTGAAGCCGCATTGGCGCAGGCAGCGGTAGTATTCGAATTCGTCGCACAGCTCAGTCCAGACGGAGCTTCTTGAGATCGATATCTTCATTTCAGCGCCTCCCCGGCAAAGCCGTAGACGTCCAGCATGTGTTCAACGATGTGCAGGCTCCAGCTGTGCAGCCGTCTTGTGAGCTCGGGCGGCATGAGCCTGAGCGGCGCGTCGGCGCGGCGGGAGGCGGACTTCGGAAACACGCGTGGCATGTTCATTCTAAGGTTGAAGCCGCCTGAGTACGCCGTTTCTTTCAGTCCCTGCATGACGCGGTCGAAATCGATATATCCCATCATCGGAGCCAGCCCCAGAGCCTCCCTTTCGGGATGTACTGCCAGAGGCATACCGCCGAAGTTATCGGACAGGTCGACGTTGAGTATCCGTTTTCCCAGCAGGAGGATCTCGGTATACGGCTTTATCTCGGCGACGCCGAGATTCCCTGTGTTGAGGCTTACCTTTAAGCGCTCCGGCTCTCCCAGCTTTTCAAGCATACGGATGAGCTCTATCGCGTGGTGCGTGTAGTGCTGCCCGAGCCAGGAACCGCTGTGCTCTATAAGCAGCGTGACGCCCGAGCCGGAGGCGGCAGCCAGCAGCCGCTTCAGGTATTCGAGATTGTTCTGCTCGTATTCATATCTGGCGTTGTCCTTTGTCCAGCCCAGCGGGATGACCGCATTGTTTACGCCGAGCGCGCCCGCGCAGCGCACAGCCTGCTCGACTTTAGCGTAGTCTTCCGCGGGATTGAAGCCGCTGACGTGGGCGGAAACGGGCCGGATGCCGATCTCATCAAGGCGGGTTTTCAGGCGTTTGGCCCAGGCATCAGGATCACTGTCAGCCCAGCCGGTCTGATTGGCGGGTGAAAACTCATAATCGGCGCAGTCAAAGCGGCACTGCTTCAGCTGCTCGAAGATCTCGGGTTCTGTCAGCCCGTATTCCCGCCAGATTGGGCTGATCGACGCGGATATAGTCATTTTTATCCCTTTCATGTTCCGGTCATTTGTGTCGGTCTATTGCGAATATCATTTACAGGCTTGTCGTAAAGCCGATCCAAGATCTGCCGTGGGTAGCAGGCTAAACCGTCACGGGGGAGACTCTGACATATTCGAAGTCTCCGCAGGGGGCACAGTACAGCCTGAGCCCCGGCTTAAGCGATTCAAACCACGCCTGCTGCGGGTTTGCCTGCCTCTGCCACTGCAAGCCGAGCCCGTCTGCAAAGTCGTCCGATGTGGTAACAGCTGCGGCAAAAGGCCCCATTCCCGATCATTATACCAGAAAACTGCTGCTAAAACAATTTACCATATCAAAACCGAAGAAACAGTATCAGCCAGCGCCGGCTGTGCAGGCGCGAAGACAAGAACCTGCGGGGGATCGCCCCGCAGGTTCCTGTCGGCTTTTGGTTCATTTATTCTGCTTTGATGTTGTTTAAGTCGTTCATCTCTTCCAGCAGCGCGTTCAGGCCGGCTTCGTCACTGGGCAGGTTGCTTATGATGCCCATGATGCCGCCGTCCGTATTCTCGCTCACCTGTGCCCACAGTCCGTCAGGCTTGTATTCCACGGCCTTATTGTGCAGGGCAGTGAACGCGTTGGACCAGATGCCGGTCAGCATGAACGCCAGTATGAGAGCCACTACGCCGATCACTATGGCGCTGATGCCGCCTTTGCCGGTCTTAATGCGCTTGAATATCGCAAGCCCTATCGCACAGGCGCCTAAAACTCCGGCAGTGATGCCGCCTGCGATGCCGAAAAGAAACGTAGCCAGAGCGGCGCAAGCCACCGCCAGAATGCCAAGAATAACTGCTATGATACCCATTTATTAAATCCTCCGTAAATGTTAATGTCGGTTATAGTATGACCGAATTGTCGTTTTGGATCTTTCACGCTGAAGGCCTCGCGCAGCCCACGCTTTGGTCTTCATTGTTTCTGTATCATTATACGGAGGAAAACCGGCGATGGCAGCAAGCCGCAGGATTTGTTTTGTTAAATGCAGGATAAGCGTATAACAGCGCCTGATCTCGAGATCCAGTTCATCCTCCCAAGCCGATACTCTGTTGTGTGATCAAACGATGCGGCGGCTGAAAAGGTGATGAGGGAAGCGTTCGAAGCGCGAAAGTATGAATGCAGGGCCGTATTTCCGACAGATAATGCTCATGAAATAAAAAAACCGCTTTGCGCAAGATTGCAAAGCGGAAACATACTATAATAACGGTGGTTTATAAACCGCCAAGCAGATTCACAACGTCCATGACCGCCGCTTCTGCCCACTCCCAGTCGGAGGAAGTCAGATAGTCCTTTGCAGCTTCTATACTGGAGATCGGGCGGTCAAAACCGGTGTAATTGCAGAAACTGACGAAGAGAGACAGAGTTTCGTAGCTCTTTGCATCGATGATCTGGGAATACAGCTCGCGGTTTTCGTCGGAAGGATCAAGCGAACTGAGCGTGCGGGCCATTTCCCAATAGTATTCGTCGATCAGGTTAAAAGCGGATCCGTACTCGTTTTCGGAAACGCAGGCCTGCCAGATCTTTGATTTGGACTGGGGCAGGAACTCCAGTGCCGCGATCTGCTCATTGAGCCCCGCGCCGTCGGCGCCGTTGCTGAGCTCCGTCATTATTTCAAAGACATCCTGCATATTGCTCCACTGACCGGCGGCTTCGGGGTTCTGCGCAAAAACCATTCCTTCGGTATACGTGTAATCGTACAGCGCTGCATACCGGTTCCTGTCGTACAGGTTGACCATAGTCAGCGAGCCAAATGTGGGATAGTAGGTTATTGTATCGATCACCGGCTTATTGGCTTTGAGATATGCGGCAAGCTCCTCAAGTGTCTCGAATTCGGGTATCCCGCTGCTGCTATTTTTGACGTAATCGGTCACTATGAGCGTGCTGTCCAGCAGATAGATGTTTTCGGCGACAAGCAGGATATCCGCTTCGGCAAGCGAGGCAGCCCTGAACATCGCCGGCAGTTTCGCCATTAAGTCGCATCTTACTCTGATGGCGGGAGAACCGACATCAAAACCGCTGAAACCGTCCGGGAAACCATCGATCATCGCGTCCGGATAGCCGGAATCCAGGGCGGTAAACTCCTTTTCCGGCGCTTCACGTTCCAAGATGACGAACCGCAAACTGCCGTAATCTATGTCGCCCTGGTTTTCCCAGTAATACGCGCTCAGGTCGTCGGAAACTTCGACGCTGCCGCTGTAGGAATCGAAATGAGCAAGCACGTCATCAATAGAAGGGAGTTCGGCTCTGCAGGCGAAAGAGACGGTGAGAATAAACAGAAGAATAAGGATGATGACTCTCTTTTTCAAGGCTGTGTCCTCCGTTTCTGTGTCGTTCGTGATCCCGCGTAAGTGAAGAAAAAGCCGGGTTTTCATAGAGGCCGATAGGCTCCTCTATTGTTAATTTTATTTTATCAGAGCGGAAACTTCATGTCAATATGTATACTTCATGCCTTCCGTAAAGGCAAACACGGAAACGGGCGCTTACGGATGAACGGACAGCATGTGCCGCTTATCGGGTTCCTGCCGATCTAAATATCTTTAGGCCGGTATGCGGCGTATTTATGCCAGAAGTACACGGGAACGGCGCTCCAGCCATGGCAGAGGCTGCCGGCTTTTGAAAAAGCGTCGCCTCCCTCTATCGTTTCCCAGAATGAAGTCGCGCCTTCCAGTATCATGCTGCCCCAAACGGACATGATATGCTTTTCGACGCATGTGTAGTATTTTTCCGGCTCCATCATCAGCGCGTCCAGCTTGTATATGTAATGGGACAGCGTCACCTTGGTGAAAGGATTCGCAGGGTCCGCAAGCTTTGCCCGGAGATCCCCGGCAAGCTCCTCAGGCACGAGCCCGGTCCACAGCGCCAGTGTCTGCACCAGCTCGGCATAATGGTTTTCGCCTTTTCGGGTCCGGTATGCACGCATTGTGTCATCCCAGAAGGTCTCGTGAAAGTGCGCGCTGATCTCGCCTTCGGCAGACGCGAAATAGTCGTCGGGGCAGACGGCGGCGTATGCCTTGAGCGCCGCGTAGAAGAACAGCGTGAGCGCAGCGTCGGGGATAGGGGTCTCGGCGGCGCCCAAGTGCCCCGCAAGACAGTCCTCCCATTCAAAAAAGTTCCAGTAGTCTTCGCCTTCGAACGGAACAGCTGCGCCGTCACGCAGCTGCGGAAGGAACGCCTTGAGCAGGTCGCGCATGGGCTCAGTGAATCGGTTGTACTTTTCTCCGCCGTATTCGACGAGCTCCCGGCAGGCGATCACCCAGGCTAAAGAGAAGGAGGGGATAGTCAGCCCCGTATGGGAAGGAGTCGTGATGCCGAACAGGCCGTCGGGACGCCGCGACGGGGGAAACAGCGCCCAGCAGGCGGCCGGATAATCATACTCGCCGAAAGCCCAGTACCCCGTCAGAGCCTGGTTGCGGGAATCCATGCCGTACATTGCCTGCTCCCGCCAGGGACAGTCCTCATAGTGCTCGTGCATGCACAGCCGGAGGGTATCTACGGATACGTCATAGATGCGCCTGGCCAAAGCGTCGGTCAGGAAGGAGGGCGCAGCCTTGACGGTCAAAGGATAATCTGCGGAACGTATGGAAAGCTGATAGAGCGTGAACGGCTCATCGGTGCGCACGTGCAATTCCATATAGCGTCCCGCGATCCGTTTGAGCCAGTTGGTGAAGCACTGCCTTCCCGCTTTGGCGGTGTAACTGAAACCGAAATGGCGCCCGCCGACAAAAGAACGCACGCGGCCGTCATCCAGGTGTTCACCGTAGCCGATCTCAAAAACGGTCCCTTCCCGGGCGTCCACTTCCAGCGTCGGGAAACCGGCCGTTTCCCGGCCAAGGTCGACGATCAGATACACGCCGTCATAGCCTTTTTCCGGGAGAAAGCGGTACGCGCCGGGCATGGGTAGCTTAGCCTCGGCGTAAGCGGGCGTTTTATAGGGTTCCAAAGCTTCGGCAAGACCTTCCGCGCGGCGCGGCGCCGTAAGGTCCGCATAGACAGCCTGCGCCGGGGTGCGCTCCGCTTCCGGATCGGGACACAGAAACACGCCCTGGCTCTTTATGACACCGGGTGCGGGATCCTGTATGATCAGCTTTTTTATGGGACGGGGCAGGAGCTGTACGGCGCGGTCTGATACGAAGGCGCGCGTCCACGGAGCTGGCAGTTTGCGCGCGTCATAACGGAAACTGAAGGACAGCTGGGGAGAAACGTTTTCGACGGGCCCGCTCATATAGTGCGGTTCGAAGCGGGCGAGGGTCTCGGGTCCGCTTTCCACCGTCTCCGAGTCCAGTTTCAGTGCGAAGCAGACTCCCGGCGCGCTTTTGACGCACTGGAAAGAGTCGACACCCTGGTAATATGCGCGGATAAGCAGCTCATTGTCTCCCGCGCGGCACAGCCCGGCAAGGTCAAGGGTATCGAAAACCTTGTAGTGCGGATAGTCGTCGTATTGACCGCAGTCGGCGAAGACTCCGTTGACGAATACGGCGTACTCATCGGCGGCGCTTATGTCCAGAAGCGCCTTCCCGCCTGAATACCGGAAATCCGCCCTGAACTCGGCGTATGTATTGACGATCTCCGTTTCTTCATTCACCCAGATCCACCGCATCGTTCACGTCTCCCCTGCCTATGATATATACTCTATTATATAATGGATCCGGCTTCTTATCAATGTGCTTATAGCCATTAATCGAATATAAACGGCATCGTCGTATCCAACTGTTTGCTGAGATAGAGATCAGGGCGACGTTCATGCGGTTGACAAAGCCAATGCTTAATGATAATATGACACAAAACGAACAGAGGATCGAGATCATCGAATATGACACACACTGTTTCTCCCCGCGACCTGGAACGGCTGCGCGGTCTGGCCCGCTTAAAGGCCGAATTCGCCAATTCTCCCGAAAACGAGCGCATCCTTGCCCAATGGGAAGCCCTGGCGCAGGGCAGGCGCGAAAGCCCCACCGTGCGGCTGTTGTTTTCAAACTTCATGGACGAGGTGGTGTATTCGCGCCTGCAGTGTGAGGGTGAACAGGCCCGAAAGGTGGAGGCCAAACTGCTTTCGTCGCTGGTGGGACGCGAGCTGTTCCAAGATGACACCCCGATCTCCGCCACCTACGAAATGACCCTGGACGCCTCCGCTTACCCTTTCGGGATCAGGCCTAAACTCACGCGCTCGCCAAACGGCAAGGGCTTTCACATCGAGCCTGTGATCGAAGACCTTGAGGAGCAGCTTGACGAACTGAAGGGCGGCGGCTTTCACATCGACGAACAGAAAACGCAGGACGCCGCCTCCTTTGTCACGGATCTGTTCGGCGATATACTGCCGGTGCGCATGGTGCAGCCCAGCCTGACCGGCGCCATCACAAACCCGCTGGTGCAGCTGATGAGCATGGAAAACTACTATGTATCCATGTACGACTGTCCGGACACGCTGCATGAGGTCATGGACATGGCGACCCGCGTATATGAGGAGTATTACGACGCACTTGAGGCGCGCCGTCTGCTTTGGCCTACCTGCGGGATAAGCCCCGTGGCGCAGGAGAGCTTCGCCTTTAACAGCGAGCTGCCGACCGACAAAGCCGAAAAGACCACGGACGTATGGGGCTTCCTGGAATCCCAGGAGACGACAGCGGTGTCTCCCGCGACCTTCGGTGAATTCGTGTTTCCCTATCAGGACCGCCTGGTGAAACGTTACGGGCTTCTCAGCTACGGCTGCTGCGAACGCGTGGACGCCATATGGCCCGACTATCTGTCCAAATGGAAAAACCTGCGCAAGCTCTCAGTATCGCCGTTCAACAATGAGGATCTGGTCGGCGAATACCTGCGCGGCAGCAACGTGGTGTATTATTCCAAGCCCCGCGCCGAGTATGTCACACAGCCCGGACCGATGGACGAGGAGGCGCTCAGGCGCTATTTCAAAGGGGTGTTCCAAGCCGCCAGCGGCTGCCTGCTGGAGATCGCCCAGCGCGAGGTGGGCACCATATTCGGCGATTTTGAAAGAGGCCGCCGATACGTCGAGATCGCCAGGGAATGCGTAAACGAATACTGGAAGCCCTAATTGATCGGCGCGACTGGCTTAAGCAGATGCCCGAGAGAACGTGGTCTTCCCGCTTTCTGCTATCGTGTATGTACTGAGTATAAAAACGACCCCGCGGGGCACATAGCCTCGCGAGGTATTTGTTTGGGTATTCGTCGGAAACTCAACGCACGGTTTTATTTGCGGATCCAGGCCGCCGCGCCGCGCAGGCTCACGAGGATCCAGTTGCCTTCGATCCTCAGTATCGGCAGTACGGTGTTTTTGTCCAGAAGGGCAACTTTGGGTGCGCCGGTGCTGTTCCAGGCGTAGGCAGGGGTTTTCGCATCCGTGCGGTACCAGGTGGGATCAATGGTGATGTAGGCGGAGTTTACCCAGCCGGAAGGAGAATTCTCGGAATCTCCGAGCACACAGTAAGCCCAGTCGCCGGACTGCTTTGTCACTATGATGCGGGTGCCATAGGGCAGGCTCTTAACGGCTTTAGCGGAAGAGCTGGCCTTTTCGCGCACAGTCAGTTCCTGGCACAGTACCACGGCCTGAAGACCGATCTGTCCCTGACCGAGGGGAGAAATAACTTCCGCCTGAACAGCAAACATGTTTCCGAAGGTAAGGGTCATAACGACCAGAATCATAAGCCAAGCTATCTTTTTCATATATTTTCATGCTCCTTGTTGAACTTTAATGTTTTTTGTGCAGGTCCTTTGGCCTGACCATATTGTTATACGAGGCAAAAGGGAGGGTGGCAGCGATTTGAGAAAAAATATTTGATAATATTTTGCGGACTGCAAAACGCCGTCCGTGACCGTCAGGTCAAAGCCGAAAAAGACTTTCCGGTTACCAGTATTCCGGCAGATCAAATGCAGCAAACATGCGCTGCGGGCAGGTTTGACAAGCCGGACCAAAAATGGTATGATTCTGCCTGTAAAAAAAACCTGCGGGCGTTTAAGGAAAGGTGTGTTGACTGTGTTTTGTCCTAAATGCGGCGCCGAATTGGTGCCCGGCGCTCGTTTCTGCTCCAAATGCGGCAGTGAAGTCGGCCTGGCTGAGCCGGCTGCCGGGACATCCGGCGCCCAGACATTTACCGTCACCTTCACCCGGGAAAAGCAGTGGTTTGCGATCAATCCCGCGGTAAAGATCATAGTGGACGAACGGGACGAGTACAGGATCGACAGCGGCGAGACCATACGCGTACCAATGACCGGGGGCATTCACGGCGTGACATTCAGGTGCGGGGTGCGCAACAAGGTAATACAGCTGGAAGTCGCTGGGGATCTGAGCGTGAACCTCAAATGGAACCGGCTGACCGGCAGCCTGGTCGTCAAATAAACCGAGCGAGGCAAGGAGGATAAGCCATGTTTTGTATAAAATGCGGAAAAGAGGTGCCAGAAGGCGCGGTTTTCTGCCCTTTCTGCGGCCAGAAGCAAGGCGCACCCGCAGAAGCGCCCGCTTCTGTTTCCGATGCAAGCGGAACGGCAGCGGGAGGCGCGGGTTATGCCAAGCCGGTAAACAGCTCTCCGATCAAAAAAGCGCGTTACAACATACTGTGCATCATCGGATTGGTGATAGGCGCTATCGCCCTGGTGTTCAGCTATATCCCGCTTGACCTGTTCAAGGTGCTGGGCATACTGGCGGGCATAGCCGCAGTGATAGTTGCGGCGATAGGCGTGGTAAGGTGCAACCGTACCAACGAAAACGGGCGCATCCACGGCGTTCTGGGCATAGTAGCCGGAGCGCTGACCATCATATTCGTGATAATAGACATATTGTAGCTTCCAAACGGGCATCGGACTTAAACCGGTCCCCGGAGCGGCTGCGGCCTGCGCATGCCATGGACCGGACCTAAGGGAATACCGGCAGATCTCTGTTTCCGTGTTTCTTTTCCGCACTTAAGTGGATGCGTGATCATATGAAATGAGAGGATACAGCCTATGAACAGAAAAGTCAGGATCGGTGTTTTCGGCGCGTACAGGGGAATGACGATGATCTCCGTGCTGCTTAAGCATCCGGAGGCGGAGCTTGTGGCGATATGCGACAAGTATCTGCCCGCGCTTGAAAAAGCCGGCAGCGCCGCGAAGGAAGCGGGGCTCAAAATTGCACTGTACGAGAATTTCGAAGACTTTTTCAGGCACGACATGGACGCCGTCGTCCTGGCAAATTACGCGAACGAGCACGCCACGTTTGCCATCAGACTGCTTAAAAGCGGACGGCACGTATTAAGCGAGGTGCTCCCGTGTGAAACGATGGCCCAGGCAGTGGCGCTGATAGAGGCAGTGGAGGAGAGCGGCAAGGTATATGCGTACGCCGAAAACTACTGCTACATGTGGCACACGTTCGAAATGCGCGAAAGATATGCCCGCGGCGACATCGGAGACGTGATGTATGCCGAGGGCGAATACGTCCACGACTGCGCCGCGATCTGGCCGAGCATCACCTACGGTCAGAAGGATCACTGGCGCAACAACATGTTCCCGAATTTCTACTGCACTCATTCCATCGGTCCCATGCTGTACATAACCGGGCACCGGCCGGTGCAGGTGACCGGCTTTATCACTCAGCGCAACGAGACCGTGCCCCCGCTCGGGCTGAAAAGCGGCGAATGCGCCGGGATAGAGATACTGACCCTGGACAACGGCGCGATATGCAAAAGCGTGCACGGCCACCTTAAGCGCGAACCCGGCAGCATCAATTATGAGATCTACGGCACAAAAGGCTCCATGGAGTCGGAAAGGTTCATGCCAAGCTACGCCGGACAGGAACGGGAAGCCGAGCTCCAGGTATACCGTGAGGGCGAAAAACTGTGCATAGGGACTACGGAGCGCTATCATCCCGGCCAGCAGGCCATCGCGGCCGATATGGCAAAAAAGTTTTCCACACACGGAGGCAGCGACTTTTATCCCACGCATTTCTTCATAGAGCGCATACTCGGGAACCCGGACGGCGAAAAGTATTCGATCGACGTATACCAGGCGGTCGATATGGGCATCTGCGGCTTACTGGCATACCGTTCGGCCCTGAACGGCAATATGCCGGTCCGCGTGCCAAACCTGAGAAACAGGGAAGAACGCGAAGCCTACCGCTTTGACAACCGCTGCACCAATCCTAAAATCGCCAAAGGCGACGATCTGCTGCCGTGCTATCCTGCCGGCAACATGGAGTATCCGGACAGCGTTTACGAAAACGTGCGCAGGCTCTGGCTCGAAGGCAAGAACGCATGATAGTCTTTTTCGGCATCGAATCACAAGCAGTTATCAGGGAGGTGCAAATATGCAGCTTGCACGTATGACATGGCCTCAGGCTGAGGAGTATTTCAGCAAAAACGATATAATCCTGCTGTCGGTGGGAAGCATCGAGTGCCACGGCAAACATCTGCCGCTGGGGACCGATACGCTGATCCCCCAGAAGCTTCTGGAGCTGATCGAGCCGTTGACGGACGTGGCGATCGCTCCGATAATCCCGTTCGGGGCGTGCGACAGCCAGACGGATTATCCCGGCACCGTCTCCCTCGGGCAAGATACGCTGTACGATGTGTTCACAAAGCTCACCCAGGGATATAAATCCCACGGCGTGCGCCGCTTTGTGGTGCTGAACGGGCATGGCGGCAATGTCCCGGTCCTGGACCGGGTGTCGCTGGACCTGCAAAGACAGGGCTGCATGCTGGCGCAGATGAACTGGTGGCTGATGGCCTGGGATCTGGATCCTGCGTGGAAAGGCGGGCACGGCGGCGCGGAAGAGACCGCGGGCGTGCTGGCGGTGGATCCCAAACTTGTGGACTGGAACAGCGTGGAGGATATGGTGCTCAAGCCCGTTTCGGACGAGCTTGAAGCGACGGGCTTTAAGACGGTGCGCTACAAAGGCGTGGAGATACCGCTGGTGCGTCCGGTCACGGATATCAGCGACAACGGCTGGATCGGTCCGGATCATCCCAAATACGCCACCGAAAAATGGGGCAACGAGATGCTCGAAGCCTGCGCGAAGTACATTGCGGACTTCATGGAGGCTTTCAGGCGCGCGCCTCTGCGGGACCGCAAGTAAGAACGGAGTGCAAAAAAACAAGCGGGGACCGCTGCCGGGCAGCGGTCCCCGTTTTTGCACAGGCAGAATGCGCCGATCCGCGTTTCAGCTTACGTCGAATGAGAAAACATGCGCTTTGTCGTTCCCCCAGGTCTCCGTCGGCACAAGGCGGATGCCCAGATACTCGCCTTCCAGCGGAAAGACGTTCAGGCGTTCGTAGTTGTTGTGCGTTTCGTATAAAACGGTCCATTCTCCGGAGGCGGTCAGACCTTCGATCCGGTATGCCCGGGTCAATGTTTTGGGCACGTGGAAATCCGGGCAATGCCACGGGCGGTTGGCGAGCATATTGTGACGGAACGGACGCCCTCCGATATGGGGCATGGTGTCGCGGTTCAGGTCGCTGTCCCACACGATGCGCGCCCTGCTGACGGCGCGTTTTGCTCCGAACAGATATGCGGCGCTGTCACCCAAAGCGAGCGTCACGCCGTTGTCGCTGTCATCAATGGGGCGGTCCAGACCGTTGCGCAGGTTTTCGGCGCTCTCTGAGGGGCACTCAAGCTTGGCACCAAGAGTCAGTTCGGGAACCTTTCGGACATGGAACGGCAGGTAGCAGTCGTCTTCCATCAGTATGTCCTGGAGTTCCCCGATGCTTTTCTCGTAAACGCCGCGGGGAGTCGTTTTGTCGCGCACCGCCAGATACGCCGCCGCGCCCACAGCCTGCCCCAGCGTGGCGCAGGTGCCCATTACACGGGTGGAAGAGAGCGCCCAGTGGGTAACGGATATATTGCGGCCCGCGCAGAACAGATTGTCGATGTTGCGGGAATACAGGCTGCGGTATGGGATGCCGTAAGGCCGCGGGGCAGGATAATTGACATTCGGGTGGTCACCCGAGTAGAAACCGCGCGGGTCGTGGTCGTCCATGGACCAGCCACCGTAAGCGACCAGATCGGGGAAATGCCCGCCGCTCTCAACGTCGTTCTGCGTCATTATCACGTCGCCCAGATAACGCCTGCTCTCGCGTTTGCCGGGCAGTATGCCGACCCAGTCCAGGCGCCAAGAGGCGTTTTTCTCCCTGTTTTTGGGCGCGTTTTTCACGTAATCCCACAGACCGTAGGCGATGCGCAGCAGTTCGTCGCGTTTTGCTTCCGTATCGCCGATGGAATCCGCGTCTCCGCCGATCTCCAGATACCAGAAGTTTTCCGTGGGATTGCCCATGTCGGGGATGCGGTGGGGCAGGTCATCGGCAGTGTAATGATATGCCCATTTCGGAGGAATGAACGTGGAGGGTCTGTCTTCCTGCCTTGCCTGTATCATGCAGCTCATACCCATCGTCTTGCTGTCGCCGGTCTCGGGCGCGATGCTTTCGCCGAATGTGCTTTTTGCCTCGCGGCCGATAACGAAGTCCGCGCCGGAAAGCGGCGCGAGCACGCTGTCGCCCGAGCAGTCCGCAAACACACGGGCGGTGATGGTATGATACTGTTCGGTGGTCATCTGCCAGCCGGTCACGCTTTTTATGCGGTCATGCTCCATTTCCAGCGCGTTTACTGAGCAGTTGAGCAGGAGGGTGAGGTTTGCTTCGCTGCGGGCAAACTCGTACAGTATGCCGTCCCACACGGAATAGTTCTTGTCCGGATTACGGTACAGGTTTTCCAGCATTATCTCTTCCAACAGGCCGGTCTCCAGCTTGTTTTCGCCGCAGAATCCCGCACCGCACACCCACATGCGTATCTCGCTGGAGGCATTGCCGCCCAGCATTGGCCTTTCCTGCACCAGCGCGGTTTTTACGCCGTGCCTTGCGGCTTCCACAGCGGCGCACAGCCCTGCTAGGCCTCCTCCGACTACGCAGAAATCCACGTCGTGGCGGATCGTTTTAAAGGCTTCGGGTTTCATAATATCGCCCTCCGATAAGTTCCGATAGTTTGCGGACCGGTTTTGAACGCTCAGTTTCTGCGGTGATTCAGCGCCGTATCGAACAGCGCTTCCAGGCTTTCCACCGGGGTGTCCGGCGTCGCGCCGTTTCCCAGCGTGAGCATGAAGCGGCCGTCCGCGCGGTCATAGGTGTCTATGAGGAAACGGGTTTCTTTCCGCACGTCTTCGGCAGTGCCGTAGGGTATCGTCCTCTGCACGTCGAAGCCTGCCCAGATGGTGATCTTATCGCCGTATGCTTCGGCGATATGCTTTTCGTCCATCGTGTATTTCTGTATGGGATGCAGCACGTCCACGCCCAGGTCGATCAGGCGGGGAATGAACTGCTCCACATTGCCGCAGGTATGCAGCCAGAAATGCATTCCGAGCGAGTGCACATGATCGATCACCCGCTTGTAATAAGGCGCGAAAAACTCGTTAAAAATATCAAGGCTGAAAAAAGTGGAATGCTGGGTCCCGATATCGTCGCTGGTGAATATGGCGTCAACGCCCAGCGTTTCCTTTGCCCGGGTGATAGCGCGGATATAGAAATCGGTCAGTTTTTCGAAAAGCGCGTGTACGGCGTCCGGGCAGAGATAGAAATCTATAAGCGAGTTTTCCATCCCGCAGATGCTCCATAATCGCTCAAAGAAGAAATAAAACCAGTAGGCGACCCTGTATCTTCCGTCTGACGGGGGAGACGCGGGGATCAGCCCCGGGTAATCTGCGCTCGGAAAGTCGTCAAGCAGGAAGCCGATCTCCGCTTCCAAGTCACCTATGACTCCGTCGTTGTCCAAGGCGGCGCCCTGGCTGACCGTGTCTTTGTAAGCCCAGCGGTAGGAGGGATCGTCCGGCGGAGCCGTATGCGCACCCGGAAGGTTCAGCGGGATCATCTGGGCGTCCATGGGGCATTGCGACAGCAGCACGGCTACGGCGGCGCGCTTCGTTTCGTCAAAACTGCCCGAGTTGATCCACACGTGAAACAGCAGCGGCACGCGTTCCGCACGCCCTTTTCCCTCTATGACCCTGATCAGGTCTTCGCGAAGCAACGGTTTATGATCCATCGAACCTTCTCCCGAGCGTGTTCATCGATCCCTGCGCCAAGCCGGATCTGATCATATTCTGATTATAAGATTAAACCGAATAAAGTCAACCGTGTTTTTCGCAAAAAAGGGAAATATCGGGGCAGACGGCTTATCGCGGGGCGCAGACCGGGGGATGGGGGAAAGATACATTAGACTGAATAAAAAACGAACGCCGCGGGAAACCGCGGCGCCCGTTTATGTGGAGCGTTATTACTTGATCTCGATGGTGGCGCCAACTTCGGCGAACTTCTTCTTGATCTCTTCGGCGGCTTCCTTGGCCACGTTCTCCTTGAGGGTCTTGGGAGCTTCGTCTACAACAGCCTTGGCTTCCTTTAGGCCCAGTTCGGGGCACACTTCGCGGACGACCTTGATGACCTTGATCTTCTCGGGGCCAACTTCCTTGAGCACCACGTCGAACTCGGTCTTCTCTTCAACAGCCTCAGCAGCGGCGGCGGGGCCGGCGGC
>JAEEGL010426587.1_pt1 | contig 16882 bp, 16 predicted proteins | sample 9134231 | NCBI WGS metagenome assembly JAEEGL01 (sample SAMN16246548, study PRJNA631951) | gut metagenome | biome: gut microbiome; feature: rumen; material: fiber-attached | host: Bos | place: Iran: Karaj | collected 2018-10
CGTCCGGATCATCCGGTCACGGATGAAAAGCTTGATATCGACGAGGACCTGATCGTTGCGGGAACGCCCGGAATGGACCTTTTTCCCGACATCCCCCAGTTTTTGGGTCAGGAGGAACTCGACCTGGGAATGGACATCCTCGATCCCATCTTCGATGACGAAGTTACCTTCCGCAGCGCTCCGGTAAATCGCCTGCAATTCCGGAAGAAGCAGGGACAGTTCCTCCGGGGAAAGCAATCCCCGGCTCTCCAGCATTCGGACGTGGGCCATCGTACCCAGCACGTCAAAAGGAGCCAGCATCAGGTCCAGTTCACGGTCTTTCCCGACCGTGAACCGCTCGATCCGTCCGTCGATTTCAAATCCCTTGTCCCAAAGTTTCATATTTCCAATCCATCCAAAAGTTTCACATAAATCCCGACAGCATCCTCCAGTTCGGAAACGCAGATATATTCGTCCGCCGTGTGCGACCGGGCCGAATCGCCCGGACCGATCTTGATGCACGGAAACGGACAGAGCGCCCTGTTGCTGAGCGTAGGAGATCCGAAGGACTTGAGTCCCAACTGCTTCCCTCGAATGACGGCGGGATGGTCTTCGGAAATCGTCGTCCCTTGCAGGCGCGTCGAACGGGGAACGACCTCCGAACGGACGCTCGCCCGGATGAGTCCCAGCAACTCTTCATTGGTATAGAGACCGTTCGGACGCACGTCGACGACGAAGCGGCACCGGTCCGGGACGACATTGTGCTGGTCCCCCGCCCCGATGACGGTTACGCTCATCCGGACGGGCCCCAGCAGCGAGGAAACCCGGCCGTTGAAATGCCGGAACCAGTCGATATCCTCCATCGCCGCGTAAATCGCATTGACTCCTTCTTCGCGGGCGGCGTGACCGCTCTTTCCGAAAGCTGTGCAATCCAGGACCATCAATCCTTTCTCGGAAATGGCCATTTCCATCCGGGTCGGTTCCCCGATGATCCCGAAAGCGACGGGACCCGTCTCCGGAAAAATCAGCTCGATTCCCTCCCTGCCGCTGACTTCCTCCTGCGCGGTCGCACTGTAGATCAGCCGGTAAGGCTGCTCCTTTCCGGACAGAATCTCATACGCGGCCAGCAGGGAAACCAGGGAGCCTCCGTCGTCATTGCTGCCGAGCCCGTAGATCCGGTCCCCTTCCCGGGTGGGTGAAAAAGGGTCCCTCGTGTATCCCGATGACGGTTTTACCGTATCGATATGGGCATTCAGGAGGACGGTCGGCTTGCCGCAAGGCGGCTCCGACTCGCACCACAGGTTATTCCCGGTCCGCCGGACAACATGCCCGCGCGCCGACATCCATTTCTGCAGGAAATCGACGGCAGGCCCTTCTTCGCGGCTCAGGGAAGGAATCGCGATCAGGCTTTCCAGCAGTCCGGTCCACTCACTCATAACTCGGAAGCGATCCGGTCCGCCTCATCCGTATGGTTGGCATAATAGACCCGGAGCGGGGTCGAAGAAACCTTGATGAATCCCTTCGCATCCTCCGAGGTCCATCCTTTCTGCATCTCCCCGTATTCGCCCAGTTTCGTCTTGACGAGGTCGTTCGGGCTGTCCACTCCCACGAGCGTGAAGGCGTAGGGGCGCAGTTCCACGATCACTTCCCCGGTAACGTTCCGCTGCGAACTCTCGAGCATCGCCTCGATATCCCGCATGACCGGCTCGAGGAACTGGCTCTCGTGCAAGAACATTCCGTACCAGGTCGCGACCTGCTCCTTCCAGTACTGCTGCCATTTCGAGAGGGTGAATTTCTCGAGAAACTTATGGGCCGAAATGATCAGCATCGCCGCGGCGGCCTCGAAACCGACCCGTCCCTTGATGCCGATGATCGTGTCGCCGACGTGCATGTCGCGCCCGACGCCATAGGCGGAAGCGATCGCTTCCAGATCTTTGATTGCCTGGACTTTATCGGTATACTCCTTCCCGTTGATCCGGGCGATCTCCCCTTTCTCGAAACCCAGGCGGAGGGTTTCGGTCCCCGTCTTTTCAACCTGTTTGAGATAGGCCGATTCGGGGAGGCCCTGCCTTGAATCCAGGATCTCTCCCCCGCAGATGGAAGTGCCCCAGAGACCTACGTTATAGGAATACTTGAGCTTCGTGAAATCGGCGAAATAACCGTTCTTGTTCAGGTAATCCACCTCTTCCTGGCGGCTCAGGGCCATGTCCCGGGTCAGGGTGATGATCTCCACGCCGGGTGCCATGACCAGAAAGGTCATGTCGAAACGGACCTGGTCGTTGCCGGCTCCGGTCGATCCGTGGGCGATCGCGTCCGCACCGATCTCATTGGCGTACCGGGCGATCGCCATAGCCTGGAAGATCCGCTCGGAAGAGACGGATATCGGATAGGTACCGTTCCGGAGCACATTCCCGAAGACCATGTACTTGATACTCTTTTCATAATACTCGGCTGCGACATCAAGGGTCTTGTACGCCTTGGCACCGAGTTTCAGGGCCTTCGATTCATTTTCGGCAAGCTGGGCCGGGCTGAATCCGCCCGTATCCGCACAGACCGCATGGACTTCGTATCCTTTCTCCTTGGAAAGATACATGACGGCGAAGGAGGTGTCAAGCCCTCCGCTGAACGCCACTACTACTTTTTTTGCCATATACACTACTGTTAGATTTCTTTGGTTGAGATTCCCTGGAATACAGGTTCCAGAAGCGGAACGGGAGAACCGCTTCCCTTGCGCATGATGACGAGGATCGTATCGTCTCCCGCAATCGTCCCCATCAGGCCGGGAATGGCGGCCGCGTCGATCCGGGACGCGACCATGCCGGCATAGCCCGGATGGGTCTTGATGACGGCGAAGGGATCGGAATACTCGATGCTGATGATGCTCGGATCATGCCCGCCCGGGACAAAATAGGCCCGGGCCGAGAACGGAAGGGTATACCGTGGAAGTCCGTCGGCATCCGTCCGTTTGACGATATTCATCGCCCTGAGATCCCTTGAAAGGGTCGCCTGAGTCGTATGTATTCCCCTCTGTTTCAGGGCATTGATCAACTCTCCCTGATCGGAAACCCGACTTGCGGAAACGATCTTCCGGATCGCATCCAACCTGTCCATTTTCGCTCCCATCTCTGTATAATTTTCAAATAATATGCAAATATACAACTATGAGCCGATTTATGCAAGGAAAATGCAAAAATATTTCATAAAATTTTTTGTAAATTTGCCGAAATTTTGATTTGAAGAGATGAAAAGAATCCTGACGATTGTCCTTCTGATGCTCCTCGGCCTCGCCGCGGGAGCGCAGGATCTCCATTGCACGTTCACCCAGAACAAGACCATCAGGGCTCTCAACAAAGAGACTTTCAGAAAGGGGTCCATCCATTTCAACGCCCCGGAGCACTTTGAAATGATCTGGTCGGTTCCCAAAGGGGAATACCTCACCATCAACGGGAATGAAGTCAAAAGATGCATCAAGGGTGCCGTCCTCAAGTTCGACGCGAATAAAAACGCCCGTGTGCGGAATATGCGCGATATCCTGCTGGACTGCATAACCGGCGAATATGAAAAGGCGGCTCGGGATTACAAGGCGACGCTCACCGTCGAGGAGAAGGGAGACATCAAGACCGTCGCACTGAACGGCATGACCAAGGATAACTCGAGTTTCTCCCTGGTTGTCGTCGACTATAACAAGAAGGGCCTCCCCGTCCGGATGATCCTGGATGAATTCATCGGTATCTATTCAGAGTATTTCTTCACGTATTAACGGGATTTGATAATAATGAAAACGGACTCTCCTGCGATCAGGGGAGTCCGTTTTGGTAGCCCGAAGAGGAATCGAACCTCTATTTAAAGTTTAGGAAACTTCCGTTCTATCCGTTGAACTATCGGGCCAACAAAAAAGTCGTCGTGCGACGACTTCTCGAAAGTCTTATTCAGCGCTCTTGACGATGATCTGACGACCTCTGTAATAACCGCACTCAGGGCATACCCTGTGGTACATAACGGTAGCACCGCAGTTCGGGCAGACACTGAGGGTCGGAACAGGAGCGAAGTCATGCGTTCTTCTCTTGTCCCTTCTCTGCTTGGAGAGTTTGTGTTTCGGATGTGCCATTGTCTTATATTTTAAATATTATCATTTTCCATCAAAAAGTCCTTTCAGGGAAGCGAAAGGGCTGTCCGCGTCTTCCGTTTTCCTTTCATTCCGACCATTCAGATACTTCAGCGCCTCCGGATTGCACCCGCCATCTTCGTGGACCCGCTGCATCGGGAGGGAGATGTTGATGAAATCGTATACGATCTGGCCAAGGTCCAGGTCTGCATTGGAATCAGGGAGCAAGATAATCTCGCGATCCCCTTCCTTGAGGTCCTCTTCGGATGCGGAAGCATCACCGCCGAACTTCACACTGAATTTCGGGAACGCTTCCACGGGAAGATCGAGATCCTCCAGACACCTGTCGCAGGAGACAGTCACATGGCCCTTCAGATCCACGTCGACCCCGATGTAACGGTTCGATTTCTCGACCGTCACCAGGACATCGACATCGGAGCCGAGGATTTCCGTATTGTCGAATGATTCAAAGAACTCTTTCCCCACCTTCCGTCGGAACTCCGTCCTTCCGGGGGTCAATCCATTCAGAGGTATTACAAAAGTATCTTTCATAACGGCCCAAACAGATTAAGGGATGCAAAGGTAATCATTTTTTTCCGAAAATCAATCCTCCGAGGAAGAATTTCTCTTCCTGTCGAGCGGATCGAGCAGAATCTTGCGCATACGCATGTGATTCGGCGTGATTTCGACCAGTTCGTCGTCCTGGATATATTCCAACGCCTCTTCGAGGGAGAACTTGATCGCAGGAGGGAGGATGACTTTTTCGTCGCTTCCCGAAGCGCGGACATTGGTCAGCTTCTTCGTCTTGCATATATTGATGTTCAGGTCCCGGTCACGGGTATGTTCCCCGACGACCTGGCCACCGTAGATTTCCTCACCGGGTTCGACGAAGAAACGGCCGCGGTCCAGAAGCTTGTTCATCGAGTAGGCGACGGCCTCTCCCGTCTCGAGGGAGACCAGGGAACCGTTCGTGCGCATCTCGATCTCGCCCTTGAAAGGCTGGTATTCCTTGAAGCGATGGGCGACGACCGCCTCCCCCTGGGTGGCGGTCAGCAGGTTGCTCCGCAGGCCCATCAAGCCACGCGTCGGGATCTCGAATTCCAGCAGGGTCCGGTCTCCGCGGGGTTCCATCCGCACGAGCGCTCCTTTCCGGCGGGTCGAGATCTCGATCGCCGCTCCGACGAACTGCTCGGGGACTTCGATGGAAAGGTCCTCGATCGGCTCGCAGCGCTGCCCGTTGATCGTCTTGTCCAGCACCTTCGGCTGGCCGACCTGCAACTCGAATCCCTCGCGCCGCATCGTCTCGATCAGGACCGAAAGGTGCAGGACGCCGCGTCCGTAAACGACGAACGAATCGGCGTTGATGCCCGGCTTGACCCGCAGGGCCAGGTTTTTCTCCAGTTCCTTGTCCAGACGTTCCTTGATATGACGGGAGGTCACGTATTTTCCATCCTTTCCGAAGAACGGGGAATTGTTGATCATGAAAAGCATCGACATCGTCGGTTCGTCGACCGCGATCGGCGGCAGAGCCTCAGGGTGCTCGATATCGGCGATCGTATCCCCGATTTCAAATCCCTCGATGCCGACCACGGCGCAGATATCGCCGCAACCGACCTCCTCGACATTCGACTTCCCGAGCCCTTCGAAGATCATCAGCTGTTTGATCTTGGACTTCTCGATGATGTCATACCGCTTGCAAAGGCTTACGGGCATGCCCGTCCGCAGCGTTCCACGGGTAATCCTTCCGACAGCGATCCGGCCGACATAGGGCGAGTACTCGAGGGACGAGACCAGCATCTGGGGCGTTCCCTCCACTTTCGCCGGGGCCGGAATCTCTTCGAGAATCGTATCGAGAAGGGCCGTGATGTCCCCCGTAGGCTGCTTCCAGTCATGGGACATCCATCCCTGCTTCGCACTGCCGTAGATCGTTTTGAAATCCAGCTGCTCCTCCGTTGCGTTAAGGGCGAACATCAGGTCGAAGACCTCTTCCTGGACCTCATCCGGCCTGCAGTTCGGCTTGTCGACCTTGTTGATGACGACGATCGGTTTCTTGCCCATCTCCAAGGCTTTCTGGAGCACAAAACGTGTCTGCGGCATACAGCCCTCGAAGGCGTCGACCAGCAGGAGGACGCCGTCCGCCATATTGAGGACACGCTCGACCTCGCCTCCGAAGTCACTGTGTCCGGGAGTATCTATAATATTGATTTTCACGCCCTTATATGTCACTGAGACATTCTTGGCGAGAATGGTGATCCCCCTCTCCCTCTCAAGGTCATTGCTGTCGAGGATAAGGTTTCCCAGATCTTCGGGACGGCGCACCAGATTGGCCTGGTAAATCATCCGGTCGACGAGGGTCGTCTTGCCATGATCGACATGGGCAATGATCGCTATGTTCCTGATTTCCATACACTAACTATTAAAAACTTGCAAAATTACGGAATTATCGCAAGAAATGCAGTATTTATTTTATATTTTTGCATCCAGTTTTGAAATCGTATGACTGAGAAAATCATCATTCTGGATTGCGGTTCCCAGGTGACCATGCTGATCGGCCGCCGCCTCAGGGAAATCAACGTTTTCTGTGAAATCCATCCGTTCAACAAGGTTCCGGTCCTCGACGGGGATGTCCGCGGGGTCATCATCTCCGGCAGTCCCTGCTCGGTCCGGGACGCCAACGCCCCCCGGATCGACCTTTCCGGGATCAAGGGGCGTTTCCCTCTCCTCGGAATCTGCTACGGCGCCCAGTATCTGGCGCATACCTGCGGCGGCAGCGTCGAAGGTTCCCTCGCCCGGGAATACGGGCGCGCCCTGCTCCGGGTGACCGATCCCGGCTCTCCCCTGCTGGAGGGCGTTTCCGCAGAGAGCGTGGTCTGGATGTCCCACGGGGATACCATCGCCCGCCTGCCGGAAGGAGCCAGGTCCATCGCATCGACCGCCGACGTAGCCAACGCCGCCTTCAGTTTCGACGGGGAGAGTACCTACGGCGTACAGTTCCATCCGGAAGTCTATCACACGGAAGAAGGGCTCCGGATGCTCTCCAACTTCGCCCTCGGCATCTGCGGATGCAAGGGCGACTGGACCCCGGACGCCTTCATCGAGACGACCGTCCGTCACCTGAGGGAGCGCATCCCGTCAGGCGAAAAAGTCATCCTCGGCCTCAGCGGCGGAGTCGACTCGACCGTCGCCGCCGTCCTGATGAACAAGGCGATCGGCTCCCAGCTGACCTGCATCTTCGTCAACAACGGTCTCCTCAGGAAAAACGAATTCAAGGATGTCCTCGCCTCATACAAGGACATGGGCCTCAACGTGATCGGCGCGGACGCCGCCCAGGACTTTCTCACCGCCCTTTCGGGCCTTTCCGAACCGGAAAGCAAGCGAAAGGCGATCGGAAGGGTCTTCGTCGAGACCTTCGAGAAATACGCCCGGCAGATCGAGGGGGCCCGCTGGCTCGCCCAGGGGACGATCTATCCCGATGTCATCGAATCCGCCGGGATCGAGGGCATCGCCTCCAAGATCAAATCCCACCACAACGTCGGCGGGCTGCCCGAAAAAATGGACCTCAGGGTCGTCGAACCGCTCCGGACCCTTTTCAAGGACGAAGTTCGTCGGGTCGGCCGCACCCTCGGCATCAAGGAAGAACTGATCGGACGCCACCCCTTCCCGGGGCCGTCCCTCGCCATCCGCATCATCGGGGAAGTAACTGAAGATAAACTGGATATCCTCCGGGAAGCGGACGATATCTTCATCCGCGGGCTCCGCAGCTACGACTGTTCCGCCCTGCACCTTCCCTCCGCCGCGGAGCCCTCCCGCGAGGCCAGGAACCTCTATGAGGCCATCTGGCAGGCCGGCGTCATCCTCCTCCCGGTCCGAAGCGTCGGAGTGATGGGCGATGAAAGGACCTATGAGTTTCCGGTCGCCCTCCGCGCCGTCGTCTCGACCGACGCGATGACTGCCGACTGGTTCCATTTCCCCTATGATTTCCTCGCAGACATCAGCAACGAGATCATCAACAAGGTCCGCGGCGTGAACCGCGTCGTATACGACATCTCTTCCAAACCCCCGGCAACGATCGAGTGGGAGTAGAAAAACAGAGGCTGGCCCAAAAGGGTCAGCCTCTGCTGTCAGAAACGGGCAGGACGCTACAGGGTCTTGAGCTTGATGTTTCTCCAGCGAACCTTGATGCCGCCTCCGTCATGGATCTGCAAGGCGATGCGGCCGTTGCCGGCACCGATCTTTTCGTCGGTGATGTCGACCATCTGCTGACCGTTGAGCCAGGTCTGGATCCGGTCTCCTTCGGCGAGGATGCGCATCGTGTTCCACTCCCCTTCCTTCAGGATCTCTTCCTTCTCGTCCGGGATCTGGATGAGCCAGCCGCGTCCATAGGACTCGTAGATACCGCCGGTATCATGTCCCTTCGGGGCGACTTCGACCTGCCAGCCGCGGACCTTGGTCCCTTTGACGGTCGAGCGGATGAAGACGCCGGAATTGCCGTTCGCCTCCTGCTTGAACTCCAGGCTGAGGTCGAAATTGTTGTAATACTCCTCCGTTCCCAGATAGCCGTAAGCCTTGTCCGGACCGCTCTCGCAGACCAGATTGCCCTCCTCGTCGACATACCAGAGTTCGGTTCCATAGGGCACCCAGCCGGTCAGGTCCTTTCCGTTGAAGAGAACGACTTCCTCGCTCTTGGCGGGGAGTTCCTTGATCTTGATGTTGCGGAACCAGGCCGGATAGCCGTGGTCCTGGAGGCAGATGACGCCGCGGCGGGCGAGGCCGTATTCCGGGGCGTTCTCCCACTTGCCGCTGTTCTTGCGAGCGAACCAGTCGGGGGTCCAGGCGTCGAACTCGACCGTAACCTTCCCGTTGAGGAGGTAGGTGACATGGCCGTTGTCAAAGATGATCTCAGACTGGTTCCACTCACCTGCGGGCTTGAGGTCACGCGTCTCGAAATCAGGAACATACATTGCGTAGTCGACCGCGCAGCGCTGCCAGGGTTCCAGGACGTAGCCGTCGTTCATCTCCGTGTAATTCTCGTCGTCGATGATCTGGTACTCGGGACCGGTGACATACGGGACCTTGAAATCAGGACGTTCCACGACATGGTAGAGCATGCCACTGTTGCCGCCCTTGGAGATCTTCCATTCCCACTTGAGGTCGAAGTTCTCGTAGGACTTGTCGGTAACGATGTAGCCGTGGCCGTCGTCACCTTTCCCGGTCGCCTCGATGGTCCCGTCGACGACGGTCCAGGGGCCGGTCAGTTCCGTTCCATTGAAATCGCGCCATCCGTCGAGGGTCTTCCCGTCGAAGAGCAGCTGCCATCCGTCGGCCTGCTCGGCCTTCGTCAGCGTGTTGGCCTTAGGGCCGCACCCGGAAAGGGCGATGGCCGCGGCAGCAACACTCAGAATAATCAATGCTTTTTTCATATCTTAAACAACTATAAGTTGATTCGCAACCACAAAGATAGTAATTCCCTCGCGGAATTACCAGACCCCTCAAAGTTAATCACTTTGCCCTTGATTTACAATACAACGAAAAAACCGGAGAACGATTCTCCGGTTTTTTCATGTCGGGATGACTCGACTCGAACGAGCGACCCCTACGTCCCGAACGTAGTGCGCTACCAACTGCGCTACATCCCGATTGTCAGTCTTGCGGGAAACTTAGGAAAGTTTGTTGATATAGACTGCGAGACCGCTCTTGAGGTTGGCGGCTTTGTTCTTGTGGATCACACCGATCTTGGCAAGCTTGTCGATCATGGAGTAGACCTTCGGGGCATTCTCCTCAGCGGATTTCTTGTCAGTGGTGTTACGCAGGTCGCGGATCGCGTTCCTCGTCGTCTTTGCATAATACTTGTTATGCAATCTGTGCCTCTCGCTCTGACGAGCGGCTTTCTGTGCAGATTTTGTGTTTGCCATTATGTTATTTTTTTATTTTTCTGGTAGTGGGTAGGAGAATCGAACTCCTATTGCGGGAATGAAAATCCCGAGTACTAGCCGTTATACGAACCCACCATTAGTTAGGGAGTGCAAAGGTACAAATTTTTTTTTATTGACCAAATAAAAATCTTTATTTTTTCCCTTTCTTCCACTCAAACGAAAAAAGCAGCGATTCCACCTCCCTCAGATACCGGCGCTTGTCATATTTCGGAGCATAGACAAAAGCTTCGAGGACAATGATATCTTTCCCGTCCTTGCTGTAGAACGAGTGAGAGACGAAGGGCCCCCCCATATAATCGTTGTACACCTCCCAGAAACCGCGGGTCTCCATGAACTCGATACCATGGTACTTCTTCGACAGGGTCGTCGGCTCGATCGCCATCGAGGTCGTCATATAGGTATTCTCGAACATTCCCGGGACATTTTCCTGCATGATCTCGTTACGCTTGGCGATGATGTTCTCCAGCGTGAAAGGATCGGATACGGTCACCGGATAGCGGTAGATCAGGACGGTCTGGTTCGTATACTGTTTCTCATCGGCGATCCAGAGGAAATTGTCCGTCTCCTTCTTGAGCCGGTATCCGCTCGGGAAATGGATGATCCCGCCCGTCAGTTTCTCGACCGGCTGGCGCAGCGACAGTTCCTCGTATTTGATCGAATTGGCGATGATCCGGCCTCGCTCGGCCTGTTCGAAGAACTCCCGGACGACATCCCCGTTCTCGGATAGGATCTTCACGGCCGAGGCGCGGTCGAAAGCATTGATCTGCGCTACGGACTGGGGACGTGCCCATTTATCCTGCTGGTAGACCATCCCCTCCTTCTGGAGCTGCGGATCGATATTGACGATCAGGATGTTCCGGTGGATCTTGAACATATTGTTGAAATTGCCCTGGGGCACGTTCGCCAGGGAATAGAGCGGTTCCCGCTGGGCCAGGTACGGGCAATCCGACGCGAGAAGGTCGCGGATTCCGGTGCCGAGGTCGCCTTCCCAGGAATCCCGGTCGATCACGACGATGACCTCCCCCGCCTTTCCGCTCACATTCGGGAGCAGGGCGGTTCGGGAAGCCTTCTTACCCGCGCAACCAACGAGGGCAAGGAGGGCCGAAAGAATGGCCACTAATCTATATAAGTACTTCATAACCATATATTTATCTTAACAATCTTCCAATATCGTTACCGAAGGCCAGCATCATCAGCAGAAGCAGGAGCAGCATCCCGATGACCTGTGCCACGGCCATGAACCGGTCGGACGGCTTCTTCCCGGTCAGCATCTCATAGAGACAGAACACGATGTGCCCCCCGTCAAGCGCCGGGATCGGGAGGAGGTTCATCACGCCCAGCATGATCGAGAGGATCGCGAGGATGTTGAGGAACTGGTACCAGTCCCACGCCGAAGGAAATACCTGCCCGATGGCGATGAAACTACCGACAGACTTGTACGCCTCCGTCCGGGGCGTGAAGACCAGTTTGAGGTCCCGCAGGTAACCGCCGATCGTCGATCCGGTCAGCTTCAGCCCGGCCGGCACCGCCTGGGCGAGCGTATAGGAACGCCGCTCGATCCCCGGCATGACCGTATAGACGCCGATCATTCCAAGCGAATCGACCTGCAGGTCCATCGAGAGCGTATCGCTTCCCCTGAGGATACTGGCAGGGACTCTCCCACCCGCATGCTCCCGCAGGATCTTTCGTGAATCCTGGACGAAGGGGACCTCCTCTCCGGCGAGAGTGAGGATCTGGTCCCCGTGGACAAGTCCCGCCCCTGCATTCGGGGACGAAACCATCACGGTATCGATTACGAACGGAATGGCAAGCTCGAACATGCCCGGGGTGTTGAGCACAGCCCCGATCATGGACTGGTCGATATAGATATCGAGGGTATCTCCGTCCCGGAGCACCGTCGCCTTCCGCACGTCGCGCCGGGCAAGGTCGGCCTGCAGGCTCCCGAAGTCCTCGGGCACATAATCGTCGAAAGCCAGGATCCGGTCCCCGGTCCGGAAGCCCATCTCGTAGGCCAACTCATTGACATAGATGCGGTTCCCTTCGTTCCGGATAAAGGCGCTCCCGTAGATCGCCATGATGGCGATGTAAAGAAGGATCGCGAAAATGAAGTTGTACAGGACCCCGCCCGCCATGACCAGCAGCCGCTGCCAGGACTTTTTCGTCCGGAACTCCCACGGCTGGGGATCGGAGCGCATCGACTCCATGTCCATCGACTCGTCGATCATCCCGCTGATCTTGCAGTAGCCGCCGAGCGGAAGCCACCCGATCCCGTATTCCGTCTCCCAGGAGGCAGCCTTCGGGAAAAGGCGGGTGAACCACTTCGAGCGGGTGCTGAAGAGTTTCTTCCCCCCGATATCGAAGAAGAGGAAGAACTTGTCGACCCGGATCCCGAAGATCTTGGCAAAGGTAAAATGACCCGCCTCGTGAATGATGATCAGGAGGGAAAGGGCCAGGATGACCTGAAGAGTCTTTATGAGTGCAACCATCTGCGGATCAATTCGTCGGCACGGCGTAAAACGACATCATTCGTTGTGAAGATGTCTTCCGGCGACGGTTCCGCTACAAAATCCACGCCATCGATACAGTCGGATACGATGCCTGAGATATCGTAGAATCCGATCCTGTCCTCCAGGTACGCGGCGACGGCCGCCTCGTTCGCGGCATTCAGGGCTGCCGGGACGTTCCCTCCCCTTCCGATCGCATCGAAGGCAAGGCCGAGGCACGGGAACCGCTCGAGGTCGGGTTCCTGGAAAGTAAGGGATCCGAGGGCGGCGAAATCGAGTTTCTTATTGTTGAGATACAGGCGTTCCGGATAAGTCAGGGCGAGCTGGATCGGTTCCCGCATGTCCGGGCAGCCCATCTGGGCGATGACGGATCCGTCCCGGAATTCGACCATCGAGTGGATGATCGACTCGGGATGCACGACGACATGGATCTTCGCGGCAGGGGTATCGAAAAGCCATTTCGCCTCGATAAGTTCGAACCCTTTGTTCATCATCGTTGCGGAATCGATCGTGATCTTGGCGCCCATGGACCAGTTCGGATGCTTCAAGGCCATATCCTTGGTCGCTGCGGCGATGCGTTCCCGGGGCCAGGTCCGGAAAGGCCCGCCGGAAGCGGTCAGATGGATCTTTTCGACCGGATTGCCGGCCGCTCCCTCGAGGCACTGCCAGATCGCGGAATGCTCCGAATCGACGGGGCGGATCCGGACGCCGGCTTTCTCAGCCCGGTCCATCACGATGGAACCGGCAGCGACGAGGGTTTCCTTGTTCGCGAGGGCGATGGTCTTCCCCGCCCCGATCGCAGCGAGGGTCGGACGGAGCCCGCTGAATCCCACCAGGGCGGAAAGGACGATATCGACATCCCCGGTAACGAGTCCGCAGACGGAATCCATCCCCGCATGGACCTCTGTCGTCGTCCCGGAGAGGGCTCTCCGGACTTCCTCCCACTTTGAGGGATCGCAGATGACGACATCGTCAGGTTTGAACTCAAGAGCTTGTTTTATAAGTAGTTCCGAACTTGAACGGGCCGTCAGGAGCGCCACTTCGAAGCGGTCGGGATGCAGGCGGACCACATCAAGGGTCTGCCGCCCGATCGACCCTGTCGAACCCAATATCGCAATTCTGGTTTTCATCTTAGAAACTAATGTATTTGGCCGGATCCACGGCCGTCCCCCGGTACCAGAGTTCGAGATGGAGATGGTCTCCCGTGGTCAAGGAACCGGAATTCCCGACAAGGGCGACCGGCGTTCCCGCCTTGACGCTCTCCCCGGTAGCCTTGAGCAGCTTCTGGTTGCGCTTGTAAACCGAGATAATGTCTCCATTGTGCTGGAGCACAAGGGTATAGCCCGTATCCTCGTCCCACCCCGCGAACACGACCGTCCCGTCCAGGACAGCCGTCACGACCGATCCGGCTGGAGCGGTAATGTCGAGATAGGGATGCTGCCTTGCATCATAACCCTGGGAAACGACACCCTTGACCGGTGTAAAGAAATGGACCCCTTCGATCGGAAGGTCGCGATGGATCCGGGGCACCTGGAACTGTTCTTCCTCCTGGACCCGGGCCCGCAGCAGGGAGTCCCTCGAAGCAAGGGTGGCGGAATCGGCGGTCTCGCGTTCCCGGCTGATCCGGCGGATCAGGCTGTCGAGCCGGACCGGCTCCTCGCCGGAGACGACCCGCTTGAGATTTTCCGTATAAAGTTCCCACTGGAGGATCTGTGTCTCCAGGGAATCGATCCGCATGGCGTTCTGGATGGCCTGACGCTTGGTCCGCGCATCCGGATAGCCCGGAATGAAGGTCCGGATCGGGGTGAAAGCGATGAGACAGAAGATTCCGACGAGCAGGGCGACGACGGCGGCGACCGCCGCCACAATCATGCGCGCCCGCGAGAAGCGGCGGAACCAAAGGACCTTGTGGGTCGTATCGTCGACTAGGGAGAGCCTGAATTTCTCTACTTGATTATCCTTAGTGTTATTCGGTTTCTCCATAAAAAATACTACATTTGCATTTATGGACAGACTGATCGGAATAGATTTCGGGAAAAAGCGCACCGGCCTTGCCGTCAGCGACCCCCTGCATATCTTTTCATCCGCCCTTGATACGGTCGATACTGCAAAGTTAATAGATTATCTCAAAAATTACGCGCAAAAAGAGACAATCGAACGCTTTGTCGTCGGATTTCCCGTGAACATGGACGGCAGTCCCTCGGAGGCGGCCTCCGGGGTCGAAACGTTCCTGAAACAACTGGAAAAGGCCTTCCCGGACATCCCCGTCAGCCTGGAGGACGAACGGTTCACCTCCGTCCTCGCCCACCGCATCATGATCGACGGCGGGATGAAGGCTTCGGACCGGAAGGACAAGAAGTCCGTGGACCGGATCAGCGCCGCCCTGATCCTGCAAAGTTACCTGGACAGGACGCGAGGAGCGGTTTTTGCAGTAGACCCGGAGTCCGTTCCTGAATCACGTTCCAGGAAGGTTACAAAACGAAAAAGGAGATAATATGATACAACCGATCTACCTGTACGGTTCGCAGGTGCTGAGAGAGGTCGCCGAACCGGCCGACCTCAACGACAAGGAAGGGATTGCGACCCTCGTCCAGGACCTCAAAGATACCTTGAAAGCTTCCGAGGGCTGCGGTCTCGCCGCCCCCCAGATCGGAGTCAGCCGCCGGGTCGTCATCGTCGACGGCACCGAGATGACCGATGTCTACGACTACCTCAAGGACTTCCGGCGCACCCTGATCAACCCTGAAATCCTCGAAGAGAGCGAAGAACGCTGCACCTATTCCGAGGGCTGCCTCAGCATCCCCGGGATCTACGCCGACGTCGTCCGCCCCAAGCGGATCACGGTCCGTTACCGGGACGAATCCCTGCAGGAGGTCACCGAGACCTTCGACAATTTCGCCGCCAGGATGGTCCAGCACGAGCTTTCCCACCTCGAAGGGGACCTGTTCACCGACCGGGTCGCCCCGATCCGGAAGAAGATCCTCGGGAAGAAGCTCGTCAGCATCGCCCACGGAAAAGTCCACCCGCATTATAACTCTAAAATCAAATAACACCATGGGAGCATTTCACGCATATGACATAAGGGGAATCTACAATGTGGATTTCGACAAGGAGACGGCCTACAAGGTCGGGTATTTCCTTCCGATCCTCCTCGAAGCCGACAAGGTCCTCGTAGGACGCGACTGCCGGGTCTCTTCCGACGAGATCCACGACTACCTCATCCAGGGCATCACCGATTCCGGTGCAGACGTCTACGACATCGGGCTTTCGACGACCCCGATGGTCTATTTCGGGACTGCCAACTATGGATTCAAGGCCTCTGTCCAGATCACCGCGTCCCACAATCCCGCCGAATACAACGGAATGAAAGTCTCCCGGAACGACGCCCTTCCGGTCGGTCTCGAGACCGGTCTCGGGACGATCAAGGAATGGATCGAAGAGGGGCGCCCCATGCCTCCGGCGGAAAAGAAAGGCTCCGTCCATCCCAAGGACATCCGCGGTGACTATATGAACTTCCTCCTCCGCTACCGGGGGGACCTGACCGGCCTCAACATCGCCTTCGACCTCTCGAACGGCATGTCCTGCCTCTTCGCCCGCGAACTCTTCGGGGACGGCCCCGCCTACATCTTCGACGAGATGGACGGACGTTTCCCGAACCATGAACCCAATCCGCTCATTCCCAAGAACGTGGAAGCTCTCCGCGCGCTCGTCCGCGAGAAAGGTTCCGACATCGGTGTCATCTACGACGGCGACGCGGACCGCGTCATGTTCGTCGACGAGAAGGCCCGGTTCATCTCCCCGGACCTCATCATCGCCCTGATGGGCCATTATTTCATCGAAGACCGCGGCCTCAAGGGCATCGTCCTCCAGGATATCCGCTCTTCCAAGGCCGTCGGCGAGTACCTCGCCCCGATGGGCGGAAAGATGCATACCTGGAAGGTCGGACGCGCCAACGCCGCCCTCAAACTCCGTGAACTCGACGGCGTCTGGGGCGGAGAACTGGCCGGCCACTACTATTTCCGGGAGTTCTTCTACTCCGACAGCGGTCTTCTCGCCTCGCTGATCGTGCTGTGGATCGTCGCTGAACTCAAAAAGAAAGGCACGACCCTCTCCGAGGCCATCGACCGGATCGCCCGCTACCAGAATTCGGGCGAGATCAACTACCGTGTCGAGGACAAGAAGGGCGCGATGGAAGCCCTCCGCGAGCATTTCACATCCAAGGAACAGGCGACCGCTTTCATGGACTTCGACGGATACCGCATCGAATTCCCCGACTGGTGGTTCAACATCCGTCCCTCCAATACCGAACCCTACCTGCGCTTCATCTGCGAAGCCACTTCGAAAGAACTTCTCGCTGAAAA
>JAEEGL012357000.1_pt1 | contig 16882 bp, 13 predicted proteins | sample 9134231 | NCBI WGS metagenome assembly JAEEGL01 (sample SAMN16246548, study PRJNA631951) | gut metagenome | biome: gut microbiome; feature: rumen; material: fiber-attached | host: Bos | place: Iran: Karaj | collected 2018-10
GGTAAGCTTATGTCGGAGATGTATTCGATGAGTCAAAAAAATTCTGTGACGTTTTCTGTGACGTTTTCTGTGACGTTTTCTGTGACGTGTCTATGGCATTTTCTGTGACGTTTTCTGCTCGAGTTTCAAAACTCATAAAAAGTCAGAAAACAGGCTTCCTTTCCATCATATTTCATTAAAAATATGTAACTTTGCAAGGTGATAGTCTTGGACATGCTGCAAAAGCATAATGGTGCCTGCTATCATATTATCCTCCCAGCCTGTTGACGTGTCAACACATAGGGACAAACATAAATAAAGCGTTTATTGACGCTTTGTTCTTTGGCTTTCAAGAACTCACTACTCTTTGAACGATATTCCAAAGGCAATGCAGCGATAGATGCTCACAGGTGTGCATTACACCTTCCTCACACCACTAGAGTGGTGGCGTGGGGTGGTTTTGCATATCGGCGTGGGGTCTCGTTGCTCGTCTTGAATATCTGGCAAGTAGTGAGGCCTTTGAAAGCGGGACGAGCACAATATAGGCTCTCACGCTTTTTTTGAATCTATTTGGTTAGGAGTGAGCCACTGCCAATAATTAAATAGCCCATAATATGGGCATTGAACTGGTAAATTGGCTACTACAAGATATTGCTTTTCAGGACACGAGTCATTTCACTGCAAATCACTTTGGCTTAAGAAGGGATATGATTTTTTAGCTGAAGGGAACGCATTCAATTCTCCTGATGCTGTCGTTCGTCTCGGCGTCGGAAAGAACATGGTTTCCGCTATTCGCTTTTGGATAAAAGCTTTTGGACTAACCATTAACGACACACCGACAGAACTTGCAAGATATATCTTTGCTCAGGATAATGGAGTCGATTCATTCCTTGAGGACATAAATACACTCTGGCTATTGCATTACAGCCTTGTGAAATCCAACGTTGCGAGTCTTTATAATCTACTTTTCTTAGAGTTCCAACGCGAAAAGAAGGAGTTCGACAAATCATCGCTGCAGTCATTCATCAAACGCAAATGCTCTGTTCCCGAGCAGAAGAATGTGTATAACGAAAACACGGTGAAGAAGGATATCAATGTGCTGCTTCAGAACTATATCATGCCCACATCATTAAAAACCATTGAGGATTTTTCCGCTTTGATGATTGGTCTGAATCTTATACTTCAGTTCCCCGCATCAAATATTGAGAAATCAGATAGTTATTATTTCAATGAAACTAAATTGTCGACTATATCACCTTTAGTTATTCTGTATGCTTTGATTGACATCAAGGGTGATGACAATACTGTGTCATTTGACAAGCTCAAAGACCTATCACTAATATTCTGCTTATCTGTTCCAGAACTGATAGAAATAATAAAGTCTTTAGAATCTTCATATCCGGAGCTTCACTACACAGATAACAGCGGCATTAAGAATGTCCAATTCACAGGTGCAATTGAGAAATTTGGAGTGCTGAACGATTATTACCACAATACGTTATGATTTATACTCCATCGGTTAACATAGAGCAAGGGATTGGCAAGGAGTTTAACTATATTGTGACTCCGAATTCACAGTCTGTTCTTGGGAATATCGTTTCCAATTACCGTTCCGGCCTTCACTCTTTCACTATTATAGGTACATACGGTACCGGCAAGTCAAGTTTTATACTTGCACTCGAACGAGATCTTCAGAACAATGGCGGATCTCTTATGAGTAACCCAGAAGTATTGAATGCTAAAGGATATGAGTTCCTCAATATCGTTGGTGATTATGCTCCACTTAACCTATTGTTAAGCGAAAGGCTCAATAGTGACTCGAAAAATGTATTTACGGCACTTAATACACTTTGCCAAAAGCTTAAGAAACAGAATAAATTTCTTTTGATCGTCATCGATGAATTTGGTAAAATCCTGGAACATGCAGCTAATAACAATCCAGAACAAGAGTTGTATTTCCTGCAGAAGCTTGCTGAGTTTGTGAATGTGCCGACAAGAAGAGTTATTCTGTTAACTACTCTCCATCAGAATTTCAGCACTTACGCTAATCGCTTATCCGAAACTCAGAAGAATGAGTGGAGTAAAGTTAAAGGCCGTTTCAAGGAAATCGTCTTTGTTGAACCTGTAGAACAACTGCTGTTCTTGGCTTCTAAGCAGTTGGGAGAGTCCAGAGAAAAATTAGCATCTACAGACAAGAAACGAGTGTCTTCGTTATTGAAGCTTGCTCAAGAATATCGCATCATATCGCAAGACATTAAGCCGGGTACCATTGAACGGTTGTTTCCACTAGATGCAATTTCATCTGCCTGTCTTACGTTGGGCATACAAAGGTATGGTCAGAACGAAAGAACACTTTTCTCGTTTCTTGCTTCACAAGACGAAACTTCTATTAATGCATTCCAGGATAAAGATGGTTTGACTTTCAATGTTTCAAAAGTCTATGACTACTTGTCCTATTCGTTCTATTCTGTGTTAAGTGAAGCTAACGCAGATTCTATGGAATGGCGATCAATGCGTGTTGCCGTTGAACGAGTAGAAAGTGGCGTAATAGACTCATCACTTATCGACGGCTGTTTAATGTTGGTGAAGACTATCGGCATCCTCAATTTATTCTTTAAACAGATCAAAATAGACGATAATCTTCTTGCTAACTATGCAAAGAATGCTTTATGTATTGATAACATTGCTCCATATATCAAGAAACTGCTCTCGCAAAAAATCATTCGCTTTGCGAACTATAAGTCTCAATACATATTGTTTGAAGGCACAGACATTGATATTGAAGATGAACTTTTCAAGGCATCTACAGTAGTACCACTACCCGTCATAAGTGTAGCAGAAATCTCTCCTTTTGTCAACCAAAAAGCGACACTCGCTGAAGCGTCCTACTATCGTACCGGCACGCCTCGGTACTTTGAATATCGTGTCGTTAATGAGCCAGCGGAGATCCAACCAACAGGAGATATCGATGGTTATATTAATCTGGTTTTCCCGCTTTCAGACATAAAGCAGGATGTTGTTGATTTATCATCTACTATTGAGTCAGCAAATATCTATGTGTATTTCAACAATGCCGATGAAATCGTAAGCCATCTATATGAGATTAAGAAACTGCAGTATTTGTTGGATAATGTGATTCTGGAGGATCGCATAGCAAAACGGGAAGTTGAACTTCAACTCCAACATGAGTCGAAGTTGCTTAACGAGAGCATTAACAATAACATCTCAAACGGAAATGGCTCTGTTTCTTGGATTTACAAGGGGAAAGAATGCCAGGTAGCAAGCTATAAGGACATCAATAAACTGCTGTCGAAGGTTTGTGATGAGGTTTATTCTCAGACACCGATTATTCAGAATGAGTTATTCAACAAGCAGAAACTTAGTTCAGCTATTTCACTTGCCCGTGTTAGTCTGCTCGATGCGATGCTGCTTCATAACGGTGAAAAAGACTTTGGCATCAGCGAAGACCTGTTCCCTCCTGAGAAGACGATTTACTATACGCTCTTCCATAAAACGGGAATACACAAACTTGACGATGATGGTGCCTATATTTTAGACGATCCATCAGATGACGGCATAATGCCGTTATGGAATGTGTGTTGCGATTTCTTGAACAACAGTATAGAGAAAGAACAGAAATTGAGCATTTTAATCAAGACCCTTAAAGAGAAACCATTCAAATTGAAACAAGGTGTCATTGATTTCTGGATTCCCATATTCCTGTTTGTAAAACAGCAGAACTTTGCATTGTATAAGGGCAATACCTTTGTGTTAAACATTAATAAGGAGGTTTTTGAGCTGATTCAGAAGCATCCGAATGATTTCAGCATTAAAGCCTTTGATGTGACGGGAGTCAAACTTCAGTTTTTCAGGAAATATCGTCAGTTCCTTCGTCAAAATGATGAAATTAGCATAACATCAGATTCGGTCTTGGCCACAATAAAACCGTTTTTCAACTTCTATAGAAGATTGAACAACTATGCTAAACATACACGGAAATTCAATAATCCATATACGGCAAAATTCCGCGACATCCTAGCTGACGCTAAAGATCCTGCAAAAGCATTCTTTGAAGACATACCAGCAGCATTTGGGTATAATAGCCTTGAAGATGAGAGTTTTGTTGAACAATATGTTGATCTTATCAGGAGTGCAGTTCACGAGCTTAATGCATGCTATGACTCGTTTATAGACCGGATAGAGAATTGTGTGAAAGAGCATATTGGGGTGGATCCAGATATGGATTTTGAGAACTACAAATCTCTCATTGATAAAAAATATAGCTCAGTCAACAAGGCTCTTTTGACTCAAAAAACCAAATCATTTGTTGAACGCCTACTTTCACCGAGTAGTTCCAAAAAGGAGTTTTTTGAGAAAATTGGACTTGTGGTTTATGACCGTCGCCTTGATTCAATCAAAGATAGCGAGGAGGAACGATTTATCTATGACCTGTTATACCTATTCAGTGAGGCTGAAAGATACATATCGTTAACCAATGTTGTTGATGAGAATACTGATACAGCATTCAGCTTCGAGCTTGCCACAAGTAGAGGGGCCTTTAAGGCATCTCAGACATACTCTTTACCGAAGACCAAGCGGGATGTTGCCAATAAAGTAGAAGAGAACCTCTCCAAACAATTGTCTGGAGATAAAGATTTAGATATTTGTGTGTTGCTTAAACTGTTAAGTGAGAGATTATAGTATGGTTAGGCATGTTTTAGGCATATCGGGAGGCAAGGACAGTGCAGCTTTGGCTATTTACATGAAAAGTAAATACCCTGCGCTCGACATCGAGTATTACAACTCAGATACAGGCTGCGAACTGGCTGAAACAGAACTCTTGATAGAAAGATTGGAATCATATCTTGGGGGTATCACACGACTAAGAGCAGCTGAGGGCAGTCCGGAACCGACACCATTTGAGCATTTCTTGAAGGCATCTGGAAACTTCTTGCCTTCACCTCAATCCCGATGGTGTACTAAAAAGATGAAGCTTCAGGAGATGGAGAAATTTGTGGGTGATACGCCGACCATCTCTTATGTCGGCATCCGTGGTGATGAAGATAGAGAAGGTTATGTTTCTACTAAACCGAACATCCAGTCTATCTTTCCCTTCCGCAAGAACATTTGGAGTGTTGATGTCATCAATAAAGTTTTCCACAACTCAAATCTGGATAAGCTGATCTCGTTGTATCAACTGTTTTGTCCCCAGGACAAGATGGATGAAATCATGAGCGTCGTCAGCAAGCCACTAACAAAAGAGTTTTTCTACAAGAAAAAGACGGAATCACTCATGGATCTCGATGTAAAGTTGTTCAATAAGGTCATATTTGAATTTCTGAAAACGACAGAAATGCCGGTTGGACAACTTGACGAATTCCCTCTGATTGACAATGATGATATTCTTGTTAAAGATGACATCTTTAGAATTCTGGAAGATAGCGGAGTTGGTGTCCCTGCCTACTATAACCCAATCGTTTTTGAGGTTGATGGTAAAAAAGGAACATACAACCGAAGTCGCTCTGGTTGCTATTTCTGCTTTTATCAACAGAAAATTGAGTGGATTTGGCTTTATGAGCAGCACCCCGACTTGTTTGCTAAAGCTATGACTTTCGAAAAGGATGGCTATACTTGGAATCAAAATGAGAGCCTAGCTGACCTGATAATGCCTGAACGTATCAGGCAAATCAAGTTAGATGCTATAGCCAAACAAGAGGCAAAACGCCAACAAGGTAGCTGTCGTTTAATCGATATGTTGGATGATGACGATGATAATTTCTGTGCTAATTGTTTCCTCTAGCCTATGTTGAAAACAGATATTATATGGCCCGCAAGCTGCCGTTTTAAGTCGCAGAGTGAATGGGAACCGGTTGGATTCTTCTCCGAATGTTTGTGTAATGCTACCACATTCGACTTGATGCTCGGTTTCTTTTCATCTTCGGCTATTAATGTGCTTTCTGACGGATTCGCCACATTCCTGTATTCTGGGGGCAAGATGCGTCTGATTATCAATGATCTATTGTCAGAAGAAGATAAAGATGTCATTCAACAAGGAGAAGGTGAAACATTATTGCCAACCTTCGATCTTAAAAACATCGAGAAACTAAAAAACACGTTGTCCTCAAGGGATATTCATTTCTTTGAATGTATAGCTTGGCTCATTCGTAACAACCGAATTGAGATAAGAATAATAGCGCCCAAGAAAGGTCACGGTATTGCTCATACTAAATGTGGCGTTTTTGATGACGGTATTAATAAGGTTGGTTTTGATGGTTCTGTTAATTTCTCTCGTTCTGCACTTCTAGAGAACAAGGAGAGTCTAACGGCTATATGCGATTGGAACGGTAATACTGAAATTGCACAAATCGCAGATATTGAAACCGAGTTTAATAGTATTTTTTCTGGTAATGATGAATCTGTTAGATACATCAAAGCTGATGAAATACGAACTCGTATTACAGACTCCTTCAAAGAAAAAGAATTAGAAGAATTGCTTGAAGACGAACTCAATCAGCTTGACAAGAAATCAACAGATTTGCCTGTTACTGTCCTTCATGCCCTTCGAAACGCCAAAGATAAAGTACAAAAGGCAGTTGATAGTTATCACTTGAAAGAAGCTGAGGATAAATCCAAACCTCATTTCCCATATCCGACAGGGCCAAGACCTTATCAGAACGAGGCTTTCGAGAATTGGAAGAATAATCGGCAGAAAGGACTTTTTGCAATGGCTACAGGTACAGGCAAAACTATCACAGCCCTTAACTGCCTCCTTGAAATTTATAAAAGAAATGGCTACTACAAAGCTATTATTCTTGTCCCAACAATAACTCTTGTTGATCAATGGGAGAAAGAGTGCCAGAAATTCAACTTTAAGTCCATTATTAAAGTGTGTTCTAAATACCCTGGATGGCGAGATGAAATTGATAGCCTTAAACTACGTGAGGACTTTAATCCATTGGGCAGAGAATGTAACTACATCATAATCTCCACATATGCATCGTTTGGACGGGATAATGTTTTCAATTTTTTGAATTCATTTTCGAAGAAGCAGGTGCTTCTTATAGCTGATGAGGCGCATAATATGGGATCTGGCAAAATTCTCAATCGCTTAGGGGCGATCAATTACCTGCGTAGAATAGGCTTGAGTGCCACCCCAGAACGCCAATATGATGAGAAAGGCAACTATGCTCTATCTAAATTCTTCGGTAGTGAAGAGCAATTTACGTACGAGTATTCCATGGAGGAAGCAATCGAGAACCATGTGCTTTGTCGATATAAGTATTATCCTCATATTGTTCGATTAACGAACGACGAGATGTCACACTATATTGAGCTTTCTATCAAGCTTGCTAAAATGTTCAATTTTAACAAGAATTCATTTCCAGAAGGTGATGAAATAGTGAAAACTCTATTATTGGCTAGAAAACGGATCATTCACAAAGCGGCTAATAAACTCGAGCTTTTTAAACAAATCATTGAAGAGCGACTCGCCGAAAAGGGTAATCTAAAATATACATTAGTATATGTTCCAGAAGGGAACAAGCCTGATGACAATAATGCTGATATTTTTGATTCTAAAGATAGCATAGATGACGATGATGAGACTCTACACCTCATCGATAAATATACTTCTGTTGTCAAGAATGCCACCCCAAATACAACTGTTAAGCAGTTTATCTCGGGAAGTAAGGAACGAGATAAGATGTTAACCGAGTTTGCTAATGGTGATTTGGAAGTTCTAACATCCATGAAATGTCTTGACGAGGGTGTTGATGTTCCACGTAGCGAATTAGCAATTTTTTGTGCTAGTACAGGGAATCCGCGCCAATTTATTCAGAGGCGTGGTAGAATCCTTAGAACACATCCGGCAAAGCATATGGCAATTATACATGATATGGTTGTTGCACCAGAAATTGATGTGAATTCTGAGAGTTTTGAAATGGAGAAACGCTTATTAGAAAGCGAACTCAAGCGAGTAAGAAATTTCGCATTACTCTCAGAAAACATCGATTTCACTGTGAATGAATTAGATAATGTTTTACAATATTATAATTTAACAATCTTCTAATATGGCTGCATACATTAGTAATATGGACAAGGTTTTGCGGGCTGTTCTGATTGACGAAGAATTGATGAAGTTCGGAAAATATACAGAACAAGACATCAAGTCAATTTATCAGTCTGCCGATAGTGAAAACCATGTTATCGCAACAGTCGCCAAAATCATCCTACGTGATAATGAAGGCGCCTCGACCAATGAGATTTATAATGAAATTAGTGGATTCCTAAAGAAGAACGTATGATAATCAAGCGAATTAGAATTAAGAACTTTAGAAGTTATTATGGAGACATCACATTCGAGTTGTCTCAAGGGCTTACCCTTATCATAGGCGACAACGGTGATGGGAAGACCACATTTTTCGAGGCTCTCCAATGGCTATTTAACACGACGGTAGATACGCCAAGTATCCATCATTTCTCGGAGAAAAGGAAGTCAGAACTTGAGGTGGGCGAAACCGAAGAAGTTCTGGTGTCAATGGAGTTTGAGCACAACGGAGCAAAAAGTGTCGAAAAATCATTCACTGTTGAACGTACTGGAGAGAATACCTTCCGGGCACAGAAACTTTCTTTTAAGGGATATGAGGAAAATGGGTCTGAACGAGAGGCCGTAAATGGCAAAAACCTGATGAACAGATGCTTTGATGCATACATTCAGCGATATAGCATGTTCAAAGGTGAATCAACATTGAATGTTTTTGATGACGCAACCGCTCTAAAAGAGTTAGTAGAGAAATTCTCTGATTTAAAGAAGTTTGAGTCCTTCGTGGATATGGTAAACGAATTTGAAGGTAAAGCAAACTCCGCTTATCTCAAAGAATGCAAGAACGATGAAAAAGTGGCCAAAAAGGCAAAACGTTTGGAATATGAATTAAGAGACATAGAGGGACAGATCTCTGATTTAGAGAATGATATTAAAGGTTATCAGGAATCTATTAATGTCTTTTCCGGAAAGATTGAAGACTTGGAAAAACACCAAGAAACCAGTGAGAAGTATCGTGATATCAAAGATCGTATCAAGTCTCTCACAGAGAAACGAAATCGATTCAGGGGTAATATCGCATCTGAGAATTTCAATATCAATCTTCTAGATAAATTCTGGATACTTTGTGCTTATCCTGATGTGCTCAAAGAATTTCAAAAGAAAAGTTCAGCTTTCAGCAAACTAAAAAGAACTCAAAATGAGGCATTTATCCGCGAACAAGCAAAGAATGAAGGCAAGAAAGAGGCCATCGATGAAATTAAAAAGTTGGCTAATGGCTCATCTATGCTTCCGTGGTATCTTCCTGACGAGCAGACTATGGAAGAAATGTTACATGATCATATCTGCAAGGTTTGTGGAAGAGTCGCAGAAGAAGGCTCAGAGGCTTATGAGTTTATGACTAAGAAGTTAGATGAATACCGTTTGCAGTTGGCCACGAAAGTAGCTAAAAAAGACGAAGAACCATCTAAAACAAAACTATTTCATACTGAATACATTGAAGAGCTACATAACCTAAGTATTTCTTTAGGCGGCAGCAATGCCAAGGAGGTTTCCCAGCTAGCTTCAGAAATCAACGACAAACTCGAATTGATTGAACGCTGGAAAGGAGATGTAAAAGATTTGGACGAGAAAATTCAAGAAGCTAACGATGAGAAAGCTCGTCTTCTTATTCAAGCTGATGGCGTTAGTGAAGACATGCTTGAAAAGTCTTTCGCGGATTTGAAAGGATACTTCGAATCAAAAAGTCGAGCAGAAAAACGCATTATTGAAGCAAGTGGAAATCTTAAAGAACTAAAAGAAGATCGTGAAGAACTTAAGCGAAAATTTGAAGAGCTAAATCCCTCAAGTGGCCAGGTGAAGATATATAAAGGAGTGTACGAGGTTCTTAATAGAATTACCAAGGCTTTCGAGGGCGCTAAAGAAAAGAATCTAAATCAGTTCCTTCAGAACCTTGAAGAAGTGGCAAACACTTATCTCCATAGATTGAACGCCAATGATTTTCATGGAAAGGTTAGACTTGTTAAGACTGTGGAGAATTCCGCTGAGATAAGGTTGTACAGCTCAAATGGTTCTGAAGTCAAGAATCCATCTGGTTCACAAAAGACAACAATGTATATGTCAGTTCTCTTTGCTATTTCTGACTTGACCACGCTAAAACGTGAAGAGAACTATCCGTTGATATTTGATGCGGCGACATCATCTTTTGGCGACAGTAAAGAAGATGAGTTCTATAACATCATTGATAAGATACAGAAACAATGTATTATAGTAACTAAAGACTTCATTACTAAAGGCAAACTTCGCCTCAATGATATTGAGCATTTGACTTGCTCCGTTTATCGTATTAAGAAGCGTGCTGGTTTTGACCAGGATGATTTATCAACCATTTCTACAGAAGTTGAAAAAGTAAAATAATATGGATAGCTTATATGACGTTTGGGCTCGCAGAAACCCAAATTGGGAAATCAAGTACCAGGAATCAATCATAGATGCATTCTGTGATTATGGACGAGGATCTACAAAATATCAAGGCGATCGTGGTAAGATTTTCGGCGCCGGATATGAGATTTTTATTATAGCTTTCTTTATTGGTTTGTATTACAATCAAAGAAAGCCTTTGGTTAAAGATACGTCTAAGGTAAAAACCTTTGGTCAAGCTATCCAATATTGGGGCAATCAAGAGAATCGCCTTGGAAGGACATCTTATGGTAAAATTCGCAATTATATTTTTGCGGCTTTGATTGCTAGGACTGATATTAATTTTATCGATCTTGACAAGAAGGAGATTACAGTTCGTAAAGCTGTTGATGAACTGATGAAAACTATGGAAGAGTATGCTAATTTTGGTTTCGATTTCATCTCTGAGAAGATGGAAGAAAACCCTGACTACTTTTTCAAAGAAACAGCTTTTCTTCGCATTTTCCTGCAATTCATCAATCCTAAAATGATAAAAGAGTCATCGGATGATGATGCACCAGACGAACTCTAAGACTGAATGTGCCTCAGATTGCGTTTGCATTCTGGGGCTTTTCGATCTCCTTCTGGATTCCAATAACCTTGATTTTTGTCCCCAAAATCAGGGTTCTTCCACAGTTTTTCGTACTCGGACGACTTTTACAGTTGCATGCTTCAATCCTCTATGACCGATCTTGCAATGAATTTGATGCTGGCACCATAGTGGAGTTTGTTCAAGATGAATTTGTGATGGCAACGTGTGAGTTTATCTCAGGATGGATACTCTCGGCCATTTGATCACTGTCAGTTGTTTTATCAAGTCTTCCTCCAATTCTTCTAAACCATACTTCTTATACCATTATCAATTCTTTTTTTGTTTAAAACCTTCTTTCAAAATATTCAGGAAGATTTCGTTATGGGCTTTTGCATCTTTTATAAAAGCATCTATAGAAAGGATATATGTTCCTACCGTATATTTTGTATCATCATCTAATGATTTTTTCCAAGAGTTCTCTCTGTAATACAAATAATCTTTAGAGAACAACGGTGTATATTCTCTATTCTCCAAGGATAATCTAAAATCATCGTTAAACTCAACTATTCCATAAAACCACATACGTTGGATTTTATTGGGATAATAGTTTAATAACTTTATAGCACGCTGTTGTAATTGGCTTTCAACCTCTTCGGTTTTTGCGAGAGTAATACCTCTTTTTTTCAATTCAATAATTACAACATCTACCGATCCATCTTCAGCTTTTTCGGGATTATCTGAAAATATGATTGCTATGTCTGGCCTTCCATCATCCTCAATACTATTTGCCTTTTTAGTAATCTCATCTAGGACTTCGGTCATCGTTCTTTCGCTCATAGCAGTTGTATATGTCATATATTTATTATCTAACAACCAGAGGTTATGGGTATAGATACTTTCCATGTTCCCATCTTTTAAGATGGAACGCTTAGGCAATATCAAATTGTGCAAATCTGCTTCTGAATTGGCTGCAGTATATTGTTCTACTTTAGAAATGATTTTCTCTCGATATAGAATATATTCAGCTAAGGTTCTGGATGAGACATCTAAAGCTTTATCATATTTCTCTTCATCTAAGGATTGAGCTTCTAAGATCGTTTTTTGGTCACGCAAAAATAGTTTCTGGGCTTCCTCAACAGATTTTGATCTAGATATTATTCCCACTTCATCTTTGTTGAAATATCCCAAAAGATGCGGATATGTTTTATCTAATGATTCTTTTGTTTTATCGTTTCTCTCTTTTACAGAAGGTAATTGAGTTTCTATTACTTCTGCAATCTTTTTTCTAAATAATGTTTTCAGTGGCTTTAAAACAGATTCATTTAAAGTCAAATTCTGACGAGAAGGATCTATTTTACCGTTTAAAATTGTTGAACGCAATAGAAAAATAAAGTTATAACCAAAAGAAGGCAAATTCTCCAAAGATATAATATCGTCAACAACCTTTGTCCGGTTATCTACACAAAAAGCTGTCATGAGAAATGTAGCTGAGGGACTATTGGTTTCCTGGATTGCATAATCCAAATAGGTGTCTGCAAACAATTCAATTGTATTAGAATCTATTTTGAGTGTGTTCATTTCTGGAATATCGTTGCTTGTAATTGTGGTTTCGAAAGCGCCGATAGTGATATTCTTTCTATGAGCAACATCTATCTTTATTTTAATTTGAAATTCTTTTCCATCGCCAATTAGCAAATACAATCTAGGATAAAATTCTTTTAGGAGTTCTTGTTTTAACCTCTCTGGCATTATATCAGAATAGCTGCTGAGTCTTTTCATGGAGCATTCTGTAAAGATAAGTTTTGTTTCTTGTCTTGCATCAGAAGCTTGAGATATTGACATGTCAGTATTATTCTCATCAAAGCTATCATTAAATGTAAAAGTCCGAAGTTTGCCATCAAAGAGACTGCACACCTCTATTTTGTTGAAATAACTTAAGTATACTAACCTGCCAACACCTTGATGTGTCTCTTCTTCAACTTTTAGCAATTCACAAAACTTATTGTATCTATCATCTGTAAAGCCTTCGCCATTATCAATAATTTCAATTCTCAATGTTTCTTGCTTATCAAAAGAATCAATAAAAATATTGATGTCAATTCTATTCGCATTAGCATCAAGGGAATTTGCAACAGCTTCTTTGAACACTTGTATCAATGACGGGTTCTGAAAAAAGAGCCTAACTGCTTGTTTTGTATTTACTCGCATATTTTAATTATGTTCACTTTTATAATTACTTACCTTACTTCTTTCTGTTCTTAAATTTATACCACTCACGGGCTTGCCGTCGATTAACTTTTTGACACTTTCGGCGAGTGATAGTTTATTATTAAAGGATTTTGCCTTCAGCATCATAATCTATTTCCAGCAGATCCTTGATATCAACTTGAAGCAACTTGGCGATTTCTACGAACTGCGACATGGATGGCTGTATCTTATTTGTCTTCCATCGGGAAACCGTCATGTCGGTAACTCCCATTTGCGCAGCAAGCCATCGGTTGGTGATTTGCTTGTCAGCCAACACCACTCTGATTCGATTATGGTAATCTTTTTTTGCCATTTTAATCGTTTCTAGTCTCTACTCATGTGCAAAGATAAACAAATTTTGTTAAACCATCCAATATTATGTTGAAACCTATCTCATTTTTGCGCATTTCTTGCTCGCAAGATAGTTAAGCGAACCCTTGCCACCTCTAACGTGTGCTAATTGAAATTGAACATACTTACTAAATCGATGGTCAACTTTTTTTATGTTATTTCGAAGAATGCTTTTCTCGACTTTCTTTTAAAAACGGCTTAACGTCAATTAAACGATGTTCTTCTAGCATCTCTTTACCAGGGAAGTCCACATTTAAGTCTTTTCTCATAGCAGTATTAATATTATGAAGAATCTCGTTAAATTCATTGTGCAGCTTTATGCTTTCTTCATCATTTTTCTGGTTCAATGCTTTATGGAAAAGTAAGACTTTTGTCCTATATTCTTGTAAATGGCTCACTAATTCTTCACTTCCAATAACATACACTTTTGCTAGTCGTTCGTTTATATATACTTCTAATAAAGGATTACCATTCTTAGCGTATGGATTAGTTAAAAAGAGATTATATAATTCACCTATTAATGATGTATATAACTGATAACGGGCATGTAGCCTTGGCTGTTTAATGAATGAAGGCGATGCTAAACCACTCGCTTTAATTATAAGATCCATAGTTTTGACAATAAAAACTTCGCAATGAACTTTTGCCATCATAGCGTGGATAGATTCAGGATGACGACTTTGACCATTGGATTTCACAAGTTTTGACCTGCTCACCAATTCTGCGTTTTTATGGGCAATGCCATTACGCAATTTAGTCAATTCTAACGCAAAGTCTACATCATCATTACTCCATAAAGACCAGTCTTTAAAATAGCTTGCAATGTCTTTTAATGTTTTTTTATCAAACGCATCAGCAATAATACTTTTAGCTGTATCATTGATAGGAAGAATATCATTTAAAGCATTTAAGCAGTATCTTTCCAAAATGCCTTGCAATTCTATGATAAGTGCAGAATTGTTATTAAGCAAATACAATGAATATGCTGTATCAAACACCATTGCAGAAAAACCATCAAACAGACCTCGTTTAATAGATTTAGGCGGATATATCTTATCTATTTCATTTATCAATACTGATATTTTACTATTTTTATCTTTCAATGCCTTCTCTATATCATCTACAATGGCATTCAATCTGTCATTCGCATCCATTGGCATATTCGCTACCTTTTCTGTCAATAACCTTTCTGCCTCTCTTTGTCTACTGTTAGGATTAGTTTTAGCCATATTCGTCGTGATTTATATGTAAAAACTATAATTCGGATTCAAATTAATATATTGTGCCTTTGTGTATTATTTTTGATCTCCTACTTCTGATTCGGATTCGGATTTGTTTTGATTATCTATATTAATAATATCCAATGTATTATCTAAATAGACTCTTGGATTACCTGATACATTTTCTCTAAGGGATTTAAGCCATTTACGAGCAAAAAGTCTAATATCACCTTTTTGGTAATTACCTTTTATATTATACCATGCAATATGATAATGATTCGATTTGCCTTTCTTTAATGGAACTTTAATATCTTCAATTGCCATATATTTTTCATTTTTGGCCAATGAAGATGAGATGACAGCCTCCATGGATTCATGAAAGACAACACCATAGTAACACAATTCCTCCTCCAAAAGATAAGCGTCTACTAAAGCCTTTCCAAAGAACAATTGATTATCATTATCAAAAACCATATCACCTTTTGCTATAGCCCCTCTTAACGCAAAACCTGTTTGTAAAGCAGTTTGCATTAAAATCGTTGCAGCTTTGCTAATTCTGTTTAAATCATCAATAGTGGTATCACGAGAGACTAAAACAATAGAATCAGAGAATTGGGCCATTTCGATCAATGTATTACCTAGCTGACCACCATTCAACAGGGGCTTTAACTTTGTGTTTTTAGTTTTAAACAGTAATAACTGTTCTTTTAGATCTTCAACATCAACCCTATTAACTCTCTCCTTGAACCCCATTATGTCAAGATAAAGAACAAATTTTTCCTTTCTATTAATTGATCCCATATAATCTACGTTTTAATGTCCCACCTTAGCCAATAGCAAAGACTGTGACTCTGTTTGTCTCTCGTTTTCTGTAATCATCTCTTCAAATTATATTTGAAAATGAATAAGCCGTTCATCATGTGCAAAGATAAACATTTTTGGCGAATTACCAGTCTTTCTGTTAGCGCTTTTTATGTCAACTATTCGGTTTAGAATGACTCTTTGTTGTTGGATGGTATAAACTAAACATATTCTTTCCTCATGAGCATAATGATGTTCTGGCTGAAGTGACAACATTTTCTTATGTCGACCTCTTGATTATCTTGCTTTTGACATTTGTTGGTTCTCTTTTCCTCCCGATTGGTTCATTTTTGATGGCGTTGAGCTTGTGAGATCGGGGAGCTTGCTCCACCGAATAGAGGGTTATAAAAACGAGCAAAGGGAAGGGAGTTTATAAAAACTCTTAGCCTAATAAGAGTTAACTTTCGTTAACACTTTAGGCTACCTCTCCTGAAGGAGTTCCTACGGGGAGCAAGCTCAGGCAGAAGAGGGTAAAATACTTGTCAAGGGATGCCCTTTTGGTTCTAATTCATCCTCATGAATCATCCTCGATTAGTTCGAGGTCAAAATCATCTATGAGCTGCTGAATGGCCGGATTTCGTTCAATCATTCGAGTCAAAACCATCTGCTTGGTCTCCTGCATCAGGAGGAAATCTGAGATGTCAAGACCCGCTTCACGCTGTTCGTCGGTTGCCATCTGATCCAACACGTCAGAGATTGTGACACTCTTGCAGATGGGTTCAAGGATTTTCAATTTCTCGATCCATTTGTCTATCGCTCCAAGATCTGGCATGAGAATCACATCCCTTCCACGAAGCACTTGCATCGCATCTTCATTGAAACATCCGTTCTTGCCTCCCGTTGCCAGCCAGAGAAAATCTGGCATGAAGTGGGATGCTATCAGACAGGTCTTCTCGCTCTCCACCAACATGATTGTGGAAGATGATTTGGTAAGCAGATGTTCACCAAACAGGCATTGCTTCAGATTGAAATCAGGTAGTTTCAATTCTGAATGCACCCAGCTGACTTGCGGATGTGGTTCTTTGATACGATGCCCGTCCTTTGGATTGTAGCCCATCATCTTTCCTGCTCGGACATTCCCGTCCCTATCAACTTGCCAATAGACAGCTGCTCCTCCCCATTTCTTGACGGTACCGACCATATAGCGTTCAATCTGATTGTTGGCACCCTCCTTCCCGATAGTCCGGCACAGGA
>JAEEGL012409929.1_pt1 | contig 16882 bp, 32 predicted proteins | sample 9134231 | NCBI WGS metagenome assembly JAEEGL01 (sample SAMN16246548, study PRJNA631951) | gut metagenome | biome: gut microbiome; feature: rumen; material: fiber-attached | host: Bos | place: Iran: Karaj | collected 2018-10
GTTTGTTCTTGTACTGACCAACATGGATATAATGAATTAAATTATGATTCAGTTCCATCACAAGTATGGTTTGATAAATATATTCGTCATTCAACAGTAACAGATAGTACAGGACATACTCTTATTTTACATGAATATGGTAGCCGCGCAAATGGTTATGGGTCATATTCATTTAGTATTGAACATACTCCTGAATGTAAAAAATGTTGTGAGATTTATGATTAAAGATTATTTTAATGGTGGTCATTTGATTGAATGTTTTTGTATTACACCATCAATCAATTTTAATTGGATGCACAAGACAACTACAACTCCAATGTCTTGGGAATTAAATTTTTCGTGGTTCTTTTGGTATTTTTCGGTTGGTAATGTTAAAGTAAATTTGAAGAAAGCAGGATATTAATATGGAACTTAATATTGAAACATTAGATAAAAAAGTATTTAAAATTGCTCTTGATGAAGAGTGTGAACGTCAGACTATGAATCAAAACATGGTTAAAGCACAAATTAAACGTGATACTAGATTTGATGGTGACGAAGATTTTATTAAAGAAGTAGATAGACTTAAAGAATCATTTAAGAAAATATCTCGTAAAAGAAAACCGGTCTTTGAAATTTCTGATGAGGAATTTAAGTTTCTTGAACGATTGACAAAAAATCAGACAATTATATCAAATAGCAGAATAAAAGACTGGGAACCTGATGGTCTGATGACAAAATATTTTAAGAATAGATATCTTCAAGAAAATAAAAACGCTACTGAAGAAACTTATGAGGAAACAAGATTAAAGATTATTCAATATGACAAGGATCTTAAAACTTGTATGAAAGAATTATCAAATATTCTTGGTATTGAATATGACCCAGATTTAATTTAATATGGAAGATATAAATAATAAAAGTTATGAAGACCGTATAAAAGATATAAAAGATAATTTATATCTCGGTGGCGGTATTGGACAAGCAAATGTATTGCTTGATATTATGATGAGTCCTTTTGGTGGTAAAGAATTTGGATATGCAGATATAGATCCTGCACACGTTCTTGTTAGTGTTGCACAACAAATTAAACAATTGATTCGTACAGTTAAAGATGGTGGTATAATGCCAATTAAATTATTTGAAGCTGTCAAGTTAGGAAAGGTTCATTATCCTTATGCATGTCTCGATAATGATTTGAAATTTTGTGTTAAATATTATGGAGAAGATACATGGAAAGATATTCTTTATGTATTTCCTTATATAAATAGTACAACTGCATTTGATATTACTTTTAAATATGATACAATTCATCAAACAGAAATTTAATTATGACAATAGACGAATTATTTAATATGCCTATTCTTGAAATGAAAGAATGGCTTAAAGAGAATTATAGAGATCCAATAGGAACATATAAAGATGATTATTGGTTCACAGATATTAAAGAGTGTTTTGGTGTTGAATTTCCAGAAGGTTGTGGGTGGCGTATAGTACCATGCATGTCAACATATAGAGATAAAGATAATTCACCTCTTGATAAAATTAAGACAAATCATTATGATACTCTTAATATTGCTGTTACAAAAGTATCTAAGTATGGAGAATGCTTGACTTATATGTTGAGTGGTAATTTTACACATCACGATGAACGAAAGAAATACGCAGATGGAAAGAAACATTTTGGATTTACAGAATATATTGATAGAACATATAAGTTCAATTTAACTGCAATATCTGCTAATGAAGGATATGGTAATAATTCAACAAGTTCTCATGTTTATATTGGGGGTCCTGATATTGTAAATAATTCTGAAATTGGTGTTTATTATCAGTTACGCGATGTTCATGATTATAACAACAAATGGATGAATAAATATAAATTCATTGATGTTAATGATTCAATTGAATATAAGAGCGCTCCCATTTTAAGAAGTGTTGATAAGAACAAACATTCATTAAATGAATATGCTAACAAAATTGAGGAATATGCTAAGAAGATTCAAGAAATTGGATTGAAAGCATATAATGATAATAAATCAATTGTAGATGATGCTGATTTTATTAAAAAATGTAAGACTGTACATTTAAAGTCAAAAGAGATTTTTGATTTGTGGCTTGTACTTTATATTGAAAATCAAAATGTTACTTTTGATGATGTTATAGGTATGTGTCGTCTTTCAGAAAGTAAAGAAAACATTATCAAAGAATATGTTGAGAAATGCAAATGCAAGGTTATTGAAAAAGACTGGAATGACAAATGGACATTAACTGAATATCCAAGTTATAACTGTTATCATTTGTGTTTGCTTTATGGAAAGAATTCATTTACATCAACATCAGGGTTTAATGGATATCTTAAAGATTTAGAAAAGACTCGTACAATGTACAAGTCATTAGATGGATATAAAGATACTATTAAGAACGCTAAAGCTGATTATAAAGATAGTTATAAATTGATGGCACAAATGTTTGAAAATAAACTACTTGATGTCTATGAAGAAATACGTGAGAAACTTGAAATAATAAAAAATGGATATCTTGAAAAATCAAAAGAAATCTATAAAGAAATTCATGATAAATATCCTGGTGTAAATGATATTGATGTTGGTATTTTTGAAGACGATATTGATATTGTAAACAATATTCATAAGGCATTTGAAAAGACTGCTCCAAAACTTATGAAGAATGTTGATCCTAAATATAAGGGATTAAGTCATAAGAAAATTGAAACAAAAACAACAAAAGAGAAGGAAGATGATACTGATTTCTTAAATCTTTGTAAGAAGATGTTTGATGCATCTCCAAGTTTGGATAAGATTATTTATTATTCAGTTCATAAATCATATGATGCACCTTATGAAATATATGAATCTGATGTTGAATGTGGAGGAATTGGTGATGATGCAATTTATGATTATGAAGAGAAATATGGAGAAGGATCATTTAATGATTGGGCTAATGAATTTGAAAGATTGATACTTGCAGGCCCGTCTGATTATCATTCAATTGGTTCTGATTTATATCCGGGAGAAGAATACAATTTATTTGTAAATAGAAAACTTGAGTATGATGAAGGAACTGAATATACTGGATAAATTATCGTATATTATTTGAATTTTATAAATTAAATACTATATTATATTTGTAAAAATCAAATAAATATGAGTAAAGAACAAGCATTGAATTTAATATTTAATTATTTCAACTCCCAGCCCGCTAATGGATTTCGTATTGATAGCGGGCTGGGAGTTGAATACTTTCATTGTCATTGTGCAGATGTAATTCGTGGTTATATCATTGGGTGTTCAGTTGATAAGAAAACAAAGAAAATCAAGTTCTTAGTTGATATGACAGAATACAGATATGATGGTCAATGCCGTCCTAGTAAGGAGGTAAAAATTGGCCAGGTTTTGGTTCCTGTTTCTAAAGTTAACAAAGATGAGGTAATTGGAGTTTGCAAATTACTTAAATTGATTTAATATGAAACTGCTTAATATTGAAGAAGCTCTGCATGAAATGAAAGCAGGAAAGGTGATTTTAATTGTAAAATCAATGAATACTGCTCGAATAAGACGAGATTTGAGTGAAAGCCGTATTTGGTATTGTGGAACATTTATGACTCAGAAGAAATTCAAAGATATGTTCGGTCCAAATACAAAATTCGGTCGAGATGGATTTTATCTCTATGATGAGTGGGTTGAAGAAGATAAGAAGAAACGTCCTTGGAAATATCCTAATAATTAATTAATATGCATTATATAGCTGAACTTTTTAATTGTAATGAAGATTTGTTTTATACAATTTACGATTATCTTCGTTTTAAGAAACCCGAGAAGTGGAACTTTATCAAGACTTTAGATGATTTTAGTTTTGTTGATGTTCCTGAGATGAAGGATCTTGCAACAGATGCTTGTAATTGGCTTGAGACTTTTGTTCCTTCAATTAACGGATATGATGTAGATTCAATTGCAAAGAATACTTTGTATTATATGACTCTTTCATATATGAATAGTCATGTTGAATATTACGGAACTCCTACTTATAGTTGTCGTGATGCTGAAGATCGCAAGAAAGTATCAATTAAGACAATTGAATGGCTTCGTGATTGTATTAATAAAATAGGTTAAGATGATGATATATTGTGGAAATAATCCAATTATACTTCCAGGATGCCCAACACCAAATAATAATGATAATGGGAATGAAGATATAACATGGAAAGATATTATTATTTCACTTATAATTATTGCAGTTGTTAGTATTATAATTTATAAACTTTTAGAATATGGCTTATATCATTAGTGATTCAGAACTTGAACGTATTTGTGAACGTTCAGAACAAACATGTAATTGTGATTGTTATCATTGTGAAGCTTATTGGGCAAATTATAGATATCATAACGATTAATATGAAACAATACGAATTAAGAGATCTTGAAACTGGTAAGGAATATATTGTTGCTTATCGTAACAAATATAAATGGATTCCTTGTGTTGTAAAAGTTGTAAAAGAATATACTGTAAAGTTTATTCGTCCACAAAATCAGACGCATTCTCCAATTGAGTTTGATGTGGAATATACAATTGCAAACTTTTGGCACGAACATCGTGGAATTGACTTGTTTGGAAATAAATTTAGAATGCTGAATACATTTGAAACATTTGGATTGTGTCAAGCATGGTGTGAATTTGAAAATAGTATAAACGAATATATTGAAGATAATGGAACACAATTTTAAGAATTATATTAAAGTAAAAATTTTCAATGATAATTGGCATTGTGAAGAAATTGAAGATTACGAAGTTACATTTGATAAATATAAAAGAATTAATGTAATGGGTCATGGTTCATATAATCGTTGGTTTGAATATAAGGGGCGTTCAATTTCTCAATTAAAGAAAATGCTTGATGAAATTACAGTAAAACCAAAAGGAGAATACGTTACATCTCTTGATTGGAAATATAAAGATTGTTTTCTTGAAGTAATTGATATAAATATACCAGATAATCCTAAAGAGAATGAAATTTTTGATAAGTTTCCAGATTTATATCTTGGTTGCTGCGATGAAGCAATTATTTTTTTATTGCCTGAATTAAAGAAGTTTGTTAAAGATAATATTGTAAAGGAGCCTAATACGGTTGTAAATTTTCCTGAAAGAATTCATTTGGAATTTCCTCGTTGGAGTTTCTTTAATATTGAAGGAGAATATGGTTATAATAAAACCGGAAAGCCACGTTGTAAGTTGAAGCATTTTAGTTATAACCCAGGTGGAAGATTTTATTTTAATGAAAGACATAATTTTACAAAACTTCAAAATCTGATTAAGGAATATGTTGAAAGCTAAAATATAATATTCTATATTATTTATGTATGGTTGTTTAACATAAACATCATTAAATTATGTGGGAAGAGTTTTATGATTTTTTAGAATTTTTAACAAATAAGACAAAAAGATATCCATTTAATTTACATTTTACAATTGAAATGGACCAAGATCTTTATGATTTTACAAGAGAGATTGGTTTTATGCCAGAAAATGGAATATTCAAATTTAAAGGAGCAACATTTGTTTTAGGATAACTATTATTAATATAAATAAGAAAAATATAACATGGAATTTTTAAAGAAGAAGTGGTATTTAATTGTTATTGTACTTTTACTTTTATTTGGAATGAATAAGTGTGCAAGTTCATGTACAAATTCAAATATGTATGAGGATGCACAAAAGGAACATGCAGAATATATACAGAAGATGGATTCTACTGTAAAGGTTCTTAATGACTCAATTACTGTTTTGAATACAAAGATAACAGTTTATGAAGAGAAAGTTGCTGGATTAAATAACGCGTTATCAATTCAAGAAGAAGCAAATAAGCGTATTTCTGAGGCAAAGAAGAATATTAATGTTAATGTTAGAAAATAATGGCAAAACAAAGTTCAATTGAACAGTTCGGACAAGTTATTGAAAATTTATCTAATTCAATGTTTAGAGTTGAGTTAGATAATGGTGTACCTATTCTTTGTCATATTTCTGGTAAAATTCGTGTAAACAATATTCGTATTATGCCAGGTGACAGAGTAAAGGTTGAAATGAGCCCGTATGATTTGACAAAAGGTAGAATTGTTTTAAGACTTAAGTAATATGAGTTTAGTTGCTGGATTAAACAAGGAGGATATGACTTGTTGGTGTCCTGCCTGTGGTGATATTGTTGATGTAGAAGAAGATGACTTTGAAGGTAATTATGTATTTGAATACAAAGAATATGATGTAATTTGCCCTCGTTGTCATCAAATGTTTTATGTATCTGAAGGATATAATTAATGAGTACAATTAATTTAAAGAAAAAAGGCGCGGAATATTTCAATTCATTAGATGATAAAACTAAACAGTTAATAATTAATGTTATGCATAGCACTGTAGATATGTGTAATGATTTTAATGCTGAAGATAATCATCCAATAATGTTTTATGAAGGCGCTGCATGGTGGGCATTTCGTATGGAAATGTTAGGTCATATGTTAAATGACGAATTTTATAATGTAAGAACAAATCAATGGGAGCCGTATGAAGATAAAACTTCTTAAACAAATTCGACAGCAAGTTGCTAATAAATATCAAGTTACACATACAAAAGAAAATGATGGTTCATATAAATGGAGAATACAATGCGGTCCCAATATGTATTTAGAATATTGTGCATGGGATGAAAGGGAAAAGGCAGATGAATATATGATTTATTTGTGGCAAAAAGAAGCTGCTCAATATTTATGGAATCATCGTAATGAAAGAAATAATAAACGTAAACATTATATTTGGTAATTATGAAAGTTACAATTGATACAAAAACCGGTGAAGCTAAAATTAACGGTAAGTTAATTAAAGATGCATCTGAAAATAATAAGCAGCTTGCCCGTATTGCAATGAGTAATGCAATATGTGATAATTATCATCTTTCAGATTATGAAGAGGATTGTATGTGGATGTCTTATCGTTATTGCATAGGACGTCATACAATTGCAGCAAGCATGCATGCACCTGCTATTTGGAAACATTGTAAAGGCAGGATGTCTGATGAACGTTCTTTATTTACTGCATTTGACATTAATAGAGAAATTGAATCTTCAATGGTATTTATTAAGCCTTATTTCCATTTCCCATTAACATCTCTTAATCGTATTTATACATCTGCTATTGATATTTTTTGTCAGTTCTTGGAAGATTATAAGATTGAAGATATTGCTGATTTAATTAAATATAGAGATGTGTATGTCAAGTTATCAGATAATGATCGTGGTTATACATTTGAAACTGTAATGTGGGAAGAATGGCTTCGCCCACAAGTATTAGATATTGTTTCAAAGTATTACGGTAATGATGCAATGTCTGAAGACTTCGCTTGGAAGTATTTTGAAAGCTGGGCATCTGGTGAAAAAATGAATCAAGAGGAAATGATTAAGGAATTCGAAAGAATTACAAGAGATATGCCAACAGAAGAAAGATATTATATGCATGATATTGAAGATCTGTTTGTATGGAATGATCTTGTACATTGTTTTGATTATGAACATCATCATAAATCAATTTTAACCGACGGTTCTGAAGTTGAATGGTTTTGGTCATGGACAAACAAAACAGTTCAAAAGGAAGACGGATATTATTACAGAACATTTGGATATAAGAAAATTCGAGTTCCAGTAAATGAATGGAATGGAAGTTATTCTTCATATATTCCAGATGAATCAATTAAAGAAGATATTTATTAATCATTTTAATAAAATTAAATGAGATATTTATAAATCATTTTAATAGTTTTGAATCATTTTAATGCCATTTAAAATGATTCAAATTTTTTCTAATGTTATGAATTACAATACAGACGATGCATTAAATGCAAAAGTTTATATGATGGAATATAAATTTTTAGATGAAACTCATAAACTTAATACAGGTATAATTGGAAGATTCTTCGAAAAGATATTTGGAACGTCAGCATATACAGATATTGAAGAATATTTGCAAAATAAATATAATTTATCATATTACAAAGCAACGGAAGTACTATATTATACTAATAATGATAAATATATTTACAATCCGTTTAAATGAAAGACGATATATTAGGAGCTATGGGTCCTCAAGGACCACAAATTGACCCAATGACATATCCACAAATCACTTGTGATAAGTGTGGTCATAATACTTTTAGAAGAGAAGTTATAATGTATAATATTCCAGGTGTTGCACTTGGTGCTGGTACTGGAGATATCCCTTATCCAATTCCTGTTTATGTTTGTGCAAAATGTGGTACAATTATCAAAGCAGTAAGAGAAGAAATTGAAGATGCTGCAAAGAAAGCAACTGAAAAGAAAGAAGCAGTAAAAGGTACATCATTAATTTTATAACTATGAAAATTAAAACTCAAATTTGTAATGGTAAAAAGGAATTAGAAAAATTCCTAAATGACGAACTTGATTATAAAATGTTTCGTCCTGAGTCAGTTATATTAGGAATAACACAAGATAGAATGTATTATACAGTTATTTATAAAGATTTAAATGATGAATGAATTTTTGAAAAATAATCATCCAAGTGAATTGGATAATAAAGAATTGAATAGTTTTAATACAAGTGAAGAAATTCCTGAAATTAAATTATTCAATAGAGATGGTGCTAATCTAAGATTAGTATCTGAAGATGGTTTATTATGGAGATTCAAAGTAGATAATGAGCATAAGTATGTACTTGAATATATGCGTTATGGACTTGAAAAGGATAATAGAACAATTTGTATGATAGATCCTTCAGGTGGTCCATATATGACCATTGGAACAAAAATTGGACAAGATTTTGTCATTGATGCATTTGTTGAATTAGATGGTGAATGTTTAATTCATACAAATCGTCTATAATTTGTATTATTAATAAAATATTAAATTGGAAATGAAGTTTACGAAAAAAACTATTTACATTGGGCTTTTTTCGATTCTTTATTTAATTGTAGCATTCAGTTCATTTTTTCATGCTTGTGCATTCTTTGGTTTAGCAAACAATTCATGGATGTCAGTTATATTGGCATTCGCTTTTGAGGTTGGACAAGCTGCTGTATTGTTTAGTTTATTGACATCAGAAAAGGATAGAAAGAGATTTATGCCATGGACTCTGATGTTTATGTTTACCTTAGTACAGGTTATTGGTAACGTATATAGTTCTTATAAATATATTGTACTTAATTCAGTTGATAATCTGAAGTATTTCAAAGAACCAATATTTATATGGACAAAGAATTTACCTGATGACCAAGCAACTGTAATAATTGTATATCTTGTAGGTGCATTACTTCCTATTGCTGCATTATTACTTACATCTATGGTAACAAATTATTTATCTGACCAAGTAGCATTACAAAAAGAACAAGAAGAATTAGAACTTGGAGAAGAAGTTGGAGAAATCGAAGATGATGATTTGAATGTTGAATTAGAAAAGAAAGATGAAGAAATAGCTAGAATTAGACAAGAACTTGAAGAATTAAAACAATCAAAAGAAAATACTGATGAGACTGAAGAAGACGAGGAAACACTTCACGACGACGGAAGCAATGATTCGTTACAACAAGAGGATGAAGATGTTGAACAGTCCGAAAGTACAAAGAATAAGAATGGTGATGAGGATTCAATCGAACATATCGAAGAGCCTAATGGACAAGAATCAGACACAGGAGAATCTGAACCCGGAGTGGATGATACATTATCAGAAGGAACAGGAGTTGAAGAAACAACAGAGGAAGAATTGGTTGAAGAACCTGTTAAAGAAAATATTCAAAAGAGAGAATCACATTTTATAAATTTATAAAAGAAATGAGGAATCTATGATTCCTCATTTTGTTTTTCATATTTTTTTAATTTATCAATAATATCATATAAATCATTAATATCTTTACCAATATATAATCCACCTTTATATGCTCTAACTAATTCCTCATTTTTAATTATAAAAAAATTACTTGAAGGATTATCCATAACAATTCGACGTCTTGCAATTTTTTTACAAATAAAATGATTGTTGTTATTAAAGAAATGACCATAAATAGGAACATACTTATAATAATCTGATAAAACTTCTGATTCATTATTTTCATTACGTTTATGTGTTACAATATGTTTTCTATATATTGTATAAATATTTGGAAATAAATCGAAGTTATTTATTTGATATAATCTATCTGTATTCATAAATTATAAATTATATTGTTGGACCTGCTACAAATGGGTCATCTCCTTGGCTTACATATAAATGATCATTTTCTATATCATACAATCCTATTTCGTTTGTTGCTACTTTTTTCACAGGTATTAAATTTCTTATAGTTTGTCCTCCTTTTGTAAATTTCAAATAATATAAATCTGCTTCACAAAATCTGAATGGAATATTAGATCTATTATATGCACAGAATAAAGTACATGTAGTATTACTTACTTGAGATTGTGGTATATTGTCTAATGTTTCAGAAAATTCATATATATTTCCACATTCTGCACCAGATATCATATCACCTTTACCTCTATAATATGATAAACATTTAGAATCATATTTTGCATCACCGCCACGTTTTACAGAATTTGTAAACGACCATTTTGCTTGCAAATGAATATTATTATAATTTGTTGAGTATATTCTTAATATAAAACCAGGCCATGGAGATTTCTCTGGTTGAGATCCAATTAATGTACCTAATCGTGTATCACTACCTAATCCAGCAGATGATTTACCTTCTCCTTTAATATTAAATTTAATATCAATCTGTATATCATCAGTATTTTCCATTAAGTGACACCCTAAGTCAATATATTGTCCACCTGTTTGTGTACTACTTATATATTCAAGTTGTTTATATTCTTGCATGAACTTAACTGTATTTAAGTTGGTATCAAGATAAATATGTGGTGTTACAAAATTAGATTTTTTATAAGCATCTAATAATTCACCGTTATTAAATTTTTTAATATGCTTCATAATAAAAAATATTTATTTATTAAAAATAATTAATGTTAATATTCTATATTCAATTGTAAATATATGTTAATTTAATATTAATGGAGCTTCCATCACTTCAATTATCAAAAAACTGGAATAAAATTGATAAGCCAATAAGTTTATTGAAAGATAAAAATAAATTAATTATTGTTGGCTATGTTTGTATAAAAGATTTAGCCAAAGAGAGAGGTATTAGAATAATTAATAGTATTAAAGAATATTTAGAAGCAAGTTTTGATGAGACAGTTAAAGTATTAGTTATGCCTGTTTTATCTGAAGATAAACAAGGAATTGAAGTTTTGAATCCCGTATTTGCTGACAATAACTTACTTGGTAAGTTGAATGAATGCTATGAAAAAATATTGAAAATATTGGAAGAAAAATCACTTAAAAATGATTGAAAGTATTATTATTAAATATAAGGATTTGAAAAAATTCTTGTATAAATTTGAACATTTTTATTTGATTAAACTATTTTAAAATTAATTAACAGAAGGCAAGTATTACTTGCCACATTTGAAAATATATTTGAGATTTTTTTATGAGTACATTTGAAAACGATTTTTTAGGTTTTGACCCTTCACAAATTGACGCATTAGGTCAAAATGGTGAAACACCAAAGGCAAGTAATCCTTTGATTTACAAAACACGTCCAGCTGATTCTAAGTCAGAAGATGGCAAGTATCACTGCGTAATTAAGATTATTTATAATCCATTTAACCCACATCAATCATTAATTGAACAACAATCTTATTCATTAGAAGACAAGAACGGATGGTTCGGAGTAGTTAGTAAGTTAACTAACGGTGATAAGTCATGTCCTATCTTCAAAGCATGGAAGCGTTGTCACTTTGCAGATCCTAAGAAGTATGCTGAAGATCCAGAAAAGGCAAAGTTTGAAAAGATTCTTTACAATCAAGCTGCATTGAAGAAAGACGGTGGTAATGAATTATTTGACAAGCGTTATGCACGTTATGTATTAATTCAAGTTCTTGAAGATGACAATCAACCTGAACAAGTTGGTAAGTTCTTATTCTGGAAGTGTCCACAATCAATTTGGGATCTTGTAGAACAAAAGACAAAGCCAACAGACCCAAAGAAGGCAAAGATTCCTGTAATGGACTATTTGTTTGGTCGTTCAATTGATATTACTGTAACTCCAGGTGAAGGTAATCCAGGTGACGAATCTTACAATCGTCAAACAAAGTATACTGGAGAGATTTCTTACAAGTCAGTATGTTGTCTTGCACCTGATGGTTCTCCATTACTTAATGATGATGAAAAGACAGTTCTTAAGAATTATGTTTCTGCAATGGAGGAAGTATGGGACAGCAAGGATCCTGAGTTCCGTAAGACAAAGGAAGCTGAAATTCGTGCTGATGTAAATACTGCTGAATTAGGTAAGATTTACAATAAGGTTCTTGCACAAATGAAGGAATGGTGTCCAAATCTTCTTGACGAATTTGGTTACAAGGATTGGACTCCAGAAGTAACTGCTCGTGTTGAGAATTGGATTAAGATTGTTCTTTCAGGTAACGATCCTAAGACATATGATCCTGAACTTGGCAGTGGTGCTTCTACTACATCAGGTTCTGTAGATAAGGGAGAAGCTGCATCAAAGACAGAAGCTCCAAAGGAAGATCCATTCCCAGCAGCTACTGAAGAATCAGCAACAGATGACCTTCCATTCTAATTGTTGGAATTATATATTTGTTATGCAGGGCTTCGGCTCTGCATTTTTTATTTTAATACTTTATTAATTTTATTAAACTATTTTAACAAATAATTCTATATTTTATTAATAAATACATAAAAGTGATTTATGGAAGAAGTAAAAGAATATGTAAGTAAAGATGTTGAACAAGAAGCACTTGAAGTTCCAACAGTACAAGTAATGCCTGAGACAGGTACAATTATGGATGCAGTACAAATGTCTGAAGAGAATAATAAACAAAGAGAAGCAATGGAAGCTGCAATATCAAATGACCAAATGAAGAGATTTGAAGCAATGGCAAAAGCATGGCAAGAAGCTCATACGCAAAAGGTTAGAAAATTTGATAAGGTAGGTCGTAATGATCCGTGTCCATGTGGATCTGGTAAAAAGTTCAAAAATTGTTGTATGAACAAAAAGAATTGGAATGAATTAGTTCCTGTAAAAAAATAAGTATAAATTATGAAGTATATATTTGATGTTGATGAAAGAAACAACAAATTTTCAATAAGAGTAGAAATACAAAAGGGAAATGCATTTAATGCTAATGCTTCATCAATTGTTGAATGCTCAGAAGAGAAACCAAATTGGGATAAGGATTTAGAATTAATGCTTCAAGAGTTAATTGATAATATGAGATTAACAGTTAATGAAAGAACTGAAGCACGTCGTAATGCAAATATATTAATTGAATATCTTAAATATAGTAATCCTGTTGCTCCTGAGCAAAGACACCAAATGATTGTTGAAAATGGAGATCCTGCAGTATTAGTTCAAGAAAATGAATAGTAATATAGATTTTTTAATTGTAGGTGCCGGTTTATATGGAGCAACTATTGCAAGATTACTAACAGATGCTGGTTTTAATTGTTTAATAATTGATAAGAGAGACCATATTGCTGGAAATATTTATACTGAAAGAATACATGGTTATGATAAACATGTATATGGACCTCATATATTTCACACTGACAATTATGAAGTAGAAAAATTTGTAAAAAAATATTCAGAATGGATTCCGTATATTCAAAATACAATTGCTACAGATGGTAAGAAGATATATCATTTACCATTTAATATGAATACATATTATGATATATTTGGTGTATATTCTCCAATGGAAGCACAAAGTATTATAGGATTGGAAATTGCTAAATATGGAGTAGATAATCCACAAAATCTTGAGGAACAAGCAATCAATATGGTTGGTAAAACTATATATGAAAAATTAATTAAAAATTATACAGAAAAACAATGGGGTAAAAAATGTACTGAATTATCTCAAGATGTAATTAAAAGATTACCATTACGTTATTCATTTAATAACAATTATTTTAACGATCGTTTTCAAGCAATACCTAAAGATGGTTATACACAGTTTGTCAAAAACATAATTGGTGATATTCCTTATTTATTGAATTGGAATTTTAATTATAATGAATGGCACAACAGATGTAAATGTATTATTTATTGTGGTGCTGTTGATGAATTGTTAGATTATCAATTAGGTGAGTTAGAATGGAGAAGTTTGAAATTTGAAGATATATCATTTAAATATAATGGTTATAGTGGTCAAGGTATGGCAATAAAGAATGATGTATCAACAAGTAAATATACAAGATATGTTGAACATATGTGGTTTATGCCATCAAAAGTATTTGTTGATATAACTTCAATTATAACAAAGGAACAACCAGAAAAATGGGAACGCGGTAAAGAAAAATATTATTCAGTTAATAATGCAGATACCGAAATTAAATATGATGCATACAGAGATCTTTTAATGAGAAAAATGCCTGAAGTTGAATTAGGTGGACGTCTCGGCAAGTATAAGTATTTTGATATGGATGATACTATTTATGAAGCAATGAGAGATGCTGAAAAACTTATACAAATACATCGAAAGTAATGAATGAAGGATTTATTAGATAATGATATATGCATTGGTGATAAAGTAGTATTTCCTATTGCATATTTTGAACGTAAAGAATTGGATTATGGAATAGTTGAAAAAATGACCAAAGATGGAAAAGCTTGTTGGTGCAAATCATTTAGATATACATTTCCTGCTGTATTGAGAAGAACATATCAAGTTGTAAAATATGAAAAATCTTAATGAACAATTAAAAGAACTTCCTGAAGAATTTGTTATTGAAATGGAACAACAGAAAAAAGATAGATGGGTAGACGTCTTCAGTTTTCTTGTAAATTATTTTGATATACAAAATGAAATTGATGAAGTTGAAGCAGAAGGTTTTCCATTAACAGATTTTTTTAAAAAGATACATGACATGGGATTTTATGGTGGTGTTAATTTTGCATTAGATCCACAAATTCCTTATGAAATAAAAAGCGAATAATTGTAATAGTTACAAATATGTACTATATTATAATTGTGAAATTAATATATTATATATAAAATGATTGAACAAAAGAAATATTTGATAATTTACCATAAGGAAGATAATGATGGTGTTTTTTCAGGTGCATTGTTTTATGATTATTTAATTAATCGTATGGGATGTAAACTTGAGGATCTTTGTTTTCTTGGTGCTGATTATAATATGCTAGCTGAATTTTCAAAAGACAACAAAGTTGAAGATCTTCATAAGGATTTTGAAAATTTGATAATGACTGATATTTCTTTCAATGATGTTTCTTATATGAAGAAACTTTGGAAAGAATTTGGTAATAATTTTATTTGGTGTGATCATCATGCTCCTATTATTAAAGCTTCGTTTGAAAATAAGTTTAGTGATGTTCCTGGCATTCGAGATACAAAACGTTCTGCAATATTGAATGTTTGGAAATTCTTGTATGACCAATTTGATGAAGCTTACAATGAAAAGAAAGTTCCTGAATTGCTTCGAATTTTATCAGGCTGGGATTCTTGGTCATATGAACGTGAAGGTTATGAATTTGAATATGTTCGTAATATCAATAAGGCTGTAACAGTTAATTATGAACTTAAGCTTGGCGAAGCTCGTAAACTTGTTCATGATTTATACATGGTTTATGTTGAACATAAGCCTTCAGGAAAGATGTCAGAGGTATTCAAAGATGGCTCATTGATTGAACAACTTCATGAAACTGGTAAGAAGTTGAATGAATATGATGACCAAGTAATGCGAGATATCATTGAAAAGTCAGGAGATCGTACATGGAAGCTTGCAATTTGGAATGAAGACAAACAAGAGTTTTCATATCGAAATGCTTGTGCAATATTCCATCAAGGTCAGTCAAATTCAACATTCTTTAAGTCATTGATTGATACAAATTGTCAGAATGGAATTGTTTTCAAACATCAACCAAATGGAAACTGGGTAGTTTCCTTGTATAACGTTAAAGATGGTGATTCATTCCATTGTGGAGAATTCATGAAGCGTTCTTACAAAGGTGGTGGTCATGCTGGAGCTGCAGGTTGTACATTGACAGAAGCACAATTCATTAAAGTTTTGAAGTCTAAAATTCTTACCGATAAATAAAATATTATTAAATTTTTGAGAGGAAATTTCATAAATTTTACATATAATATTTGCGTATCGTAGTACTTGAATAGGTAGTCCGGATTATTTTTACATATAGATAATTTGATATTACCTAAGATGATATTGGAGGCGAAAATATTAGTTACTTGGGTATGATTTTGTATTCATATCCAAGTTTTTTAGTCTTTATTTAAAAAGTAAAAATTATGTAAATAAATGTTAAAACAATTCTATATTTCTATATATAGAAAGAAAATTTAAAAATATATTTGTATGGAGATTTATGACCGTAATCAAACGAGACGGAACTCCTCAGGAATATAACTTTATAAAAATTGTAGATGCAGTTACAAAGGCATTCAATTCAGTCAAGCAAATAGTTCCTGAGAAATTCCTTGAACAAGTTAAAGAGTCTGTAGAGAAAGTAATAATTAAGAACAATGGTAATGGTACTTCAGTAGAAGAGATTAATGACACAATTCAAAAGGAACTTATTAAGCGTAATAAGTTTGAAGTTGTGGAATCTTTTATAAATTATAGAAGAAAAAGAGAAGAGATTAGAGAGCAGAAATCTGATTTGATTAAAGATGTTCAGACTGCATTATTTGGTAAGAACATTCAAAATCAAAATGCTAACCTTGATGAAGAATCTTATGGTGGTCGTGTA
>JAEEGL015356895.1_pt1 | contig 16881 bp, 10 predicted proteins | sample 9134231 | NCBI WGS metagenome assembly JAEEGL01 (sample SAMN16246548, study PRJNA631951) | gut metagenome | biome: gut microbiome; feature: rumen; material: fiber-attached | host: Bos | place: Iran: Karaj | collected 2018-10
ACTGGAACTACCAGAATGGCCGCCACACATGGGCTGCCTATGGCGGTGCACGCTTCAACACGTTCACCTTCGACAGCAACGACGTGAGTGTGCAAGCCAGCTCGAATGCCACCAGCGACAACGACCCCTCGCTGGGATGGGCAGGATATAAAGATATACAGGGTGCCAACGACGAGTGGAGGCAGATGCAGTGGTATGGCAACGTGGACTACAACTACATGAACAAATATTTCGCCACGCTGTCGTTGCTGGGCGAGGCCAACAGCCGCTTCGGTTCCGATGCCGATGCCTTGAGCCTCTTCGGCGTGAAGTGGGCCCTCTTCCCCAGCGTGCAAATAGGATGGGTGATGACCAACGAGAACTGGTTCCCCAAGAATGTGGGAGTGAACTATCTGCGCCTCAACGCTGGATTCGACATCAGTGGCAACGACGGCATCTCCAACTATGCCGCTCGCACCAGCTTCACCACCGTGCGCTACAACAGCAACGCCATCGGCACGCAGCTCACCAATGTGGGCAACGACAAGATTCAGTGGGAGTCGACCAGCAAGCTCAACCTGGGATTGGAGAGCTACCTGCTCCACAATCGTCTGGGCGTGCGCTTCGACTATTTCTTCCACCACACCAGCAACCTGCTCACGCAGAAAGCCTTCTCCAACCCCATTGGCGGCATCAACCTCTATTGGAGCAACGGCGGCGAGCTTCAGAACGAAGGCTTCGAGACCACCGTCACCTTCAAGCCCGTGGTGTGCAAAGACTGGAATGTGGAGGTGGGCGCCAGCATGGGACATTACAAGAACAAGGTCACCAAGCTGCCGCAAGGCTTCAACAAGTTTAGCTCCATCTATGGCGACAACAACATCGTCACCGCCGTTGGCCAACCGATAGCGCTCTTCTGGGGCTACCAGACGCAGGGCGTCCTGGCCGACGATGCCGAGGCACGCGCAGCAGGAAAGGGAGGCTATCTCTACATGGAAGACAATGCCGGCATACACCACGACTTCAAAGCTGGCGACGTGCACTTCACCGACCTCAACGGCGACGGCATCATCGGCGAAGCCGACAAGACCATCATCGGCGACCCCAACCCCGACATCTACGGCAACATCTTCGCCACCGTCAACTGGAAGCACCTCACCCTCTCGCTGGGCTTCAACTATTCGCTGGGTAACGATGTCTACAACTATCAGCGCTCGGTGCTCAATGCGGGCAGCAACTTCTACAACCAGCAAGTGGCCGAGGTGGGGCGCTGGCACTACGAGGGTCAGCACACCGACATCCCCCGCGCCACCTTTGGCGACCCCATGCAGAACAACCGCTTCAGCGACCGATGGATTGAGGACGGCAGCTACCTGCGCTTGAAGACCCTCGCACTGAGCTATCGTGTGCCGGTGCCAGGCTCGTGGACATGGCTACAGGGACTCACCATCTGGGCCGAAGCACACAATCTGTTCACCGTCTCCAAGTACTTGGGCACCGACCCCGAGTTCTCGGCAGGCAGCAGCGTGCTGATGCAGGGCATCGACACGGGCAACCTGGCACAGAGCCGAGCATTCACCGCTGGATTGAAAATCAACCTGTAAAAGTGAAGAATGAAGAATGAAGAATGAAGAATTTGTTACCGCACAACGTGGTCATAAAATTTTAAATGAGAAAATCATGAACATTTTTAATTTAACAGGGAAAAGAAGCATGAACATGATGATGAAGTTGCTCGCCGCAGCATTCTTCATTCTTCACTCTTCATTCTTCATTTCCTGCAGCGACATGCTCGAAACCGAGAGCTCGCGCCAGAACATCGAACCAGAGATCGTGGCCAAGACCGACTCCGTATTCTATAGCTTCGGCATCCTGCAAGCTATGCAGCAGCTGGCCGACCAATATGTGTTCCTCGGCGAGATGAGGGGCGACTTGGTGCAGACCACCCTCTACACCGACAACAACCTGCGGCAGCTGGCCAATTTCTCGGCCACCACGGCATGCAAGTACGACTCGGCCTACGTCTACTATCGCGTCATCAACAACTGCAACTACTACATTGCCCACCGCGACACCACCCTCTACACCGGCTCCGTCAATGTGGTGATGCCCGAGTATATCGGTGTGAAGGCCATCCGCGCATGGGCCTACCTGCAGCTGGGGCGCAACTATGAGCGGGTGCCTTTCTTCACCGAGCCACTGACCAAGATTTCGCAGATTGACAACAACCAGTTCCCCGAACTCGACCTCGATGGGCTCGTGGCTGCCTTGGCTCCCGACCTGGAGCAGTATAGCGGGCGGCGCACCCCCGACTTTGGCACCAACGATGTGGGCGCCCCCAACTGGGAGAACACGCAGAAGCGCATCTTCACCAGCAAGTGCTTCATACCTGTTGATGTGGTGCTGGGCGACATGTATCTCGAGACGGGCAACTACCACATGGCTGCCAGCCACTACGTCACCTATCTCACCCGCGTGGCCAGCAACACCAGCAGCGACTTCCTGGCCACCATGACGCAGCGCCGCCTGGGCGGTGGAGGACGCTTCGGAGGTGGACAGTCGATGGAAGACGAGCTGCCCGACGTCAACTCTATGAGCGACCCCAACAATGGGCCGCAAAGCACATCATGGGCCACCATCTTCCGCAATGGCAATTCCGACGAAATCATCTCCTACATCCCCATGGCCGTCAACCGCCAGAACGGAGCCATCACCGAGTTGCCCTACACCTTCGGATTCAACTACTATGCCACGGCCGAAGAGAATGCCGAGCAAGGCCTCAGCGAGCCTTACATCGACGAGATTCAGCTGCTGCCCAGTGAAGCGCTCACCACCCTGAGCGACAGCACCGAATACTACTACTATTTCGACAACAAGTCGGCCGACCTCTACGACAGCATCAACATCTCGAAGGCGGGCGACATGCGACTGCGCAACAGCCTCTACCAGGCACAGCGCGAAGACAGCACCATGCAGTGGATCGACAAGTACAAGTCGGCCAACATCGTGCTCTATCGCACCAGCACCGTCCTGCTCCATCTGGCCGAAGCCTTCAACCGCCTCGACATGCCCGATGCAGCCTTCGCCATCCTGAAAGACGGCATCAGCCCCAACTTGGTCGACCCCCGGCCGTCGGGTGGCTACTACTGCCTCTACATCACCGATGCCACGCGCCAGAAGCTGCAGACCACCTACCCTCTCCTCTCGCCTGAAAACAGCGTCCTCTTCCCCGTAGCCGACGCCTTCGGCATCCACTGCCACGGAGCAGGAAAGGCCGCCAGCGACTACCCTGGCGTGAACGCTGCCAACAAGCCTGGAGGCACCAACTACCATGCCAACTCCTCGCCCTATCAGCTCGACCGCATGGCCGGCCTGAAGATGAAGGAGCTGGCCGACGTGTATGGCATCGCCGTGGGCACCACCCACCAAGACACCATTAACGCCGTGGAAGACCTCATCTGCGACGAGTATGCGCTGGAGCTGGCCTTCGAGGGCACCCGCTTCTACGACCTCTGCCGACTGGCGCGCCACAAGAACCAGGCTGGCATCTATGGCGGCAACTTTGGCAGCCTTTGGCTGGCCCGCAAGCTGGCATTCAAGAATCCAGTGAAAGACCTCAGCGACCCCAAGAACTGGTATCTTCCCTTCAAATAGCAGCATTCCACGTCAGCAAGTCATCACTGAAACCACAGAATCGTCTCTTCCAGACATTCTGTGGTTTCTTTGATTTTATTTCTACTTTCTTACAAAGATTTCTTGCGGCTCTTTGGTAGCAAGAATTCACTTGCCACTCTTTCTATATTCATCTGTAAATTTCGGTTGGCAGCGGCCGCTGCCATTCATTTCCCCGCCCGCTGCCATCATTGGCAGCGGCCGCTGCCAATCATGTCCCCGCCCGCTGCCAACCTGAAAAGCGTGCCCCTTTTCCCTCTGCGGTGCCTCCCGCTCCCTGTTTGCCGTGCGCAGCCTCTACTGAATTCACCCCATTTCGCTCGTCATCAACAATGCTAATCTACATGTCATCATTTTTTTAGCGAATTGTTTGCTGATTCCGTAAATTATTCTTGTCTTTCCTCTAAAGAAAAATGCAATTTTGTCGTATTTTGCATCCACTAACTTAAACTCGGTTGATTGATATGGCAACACGGTCTGTTATACGGATTACTCCGAAAGAGACGAAAGGACAGGACAGCAACACGGAGTCTACTCGTAAGCACATCAATTTTTATCACCACTGGGATGGCTCGCCTTCTGGTGTGGGAAGAGAACTGGAACACTTTTTGAGAGGGCGTGACGATGGTGAAACCCCCATTGGAGAATCTACGTGGGACGCAGCGCGCATAGCAGAGGAATTGTTGAGGAGTGCATCAGGCTACCAGAAAAGTGACGGACTGCACGGCGATGTGGAGTACGGCTATGTGATAGACTGCAACCGTCGCGCCCTGACGTGCTATGACCTGGACTATGGACAATGCAGCATTGGCAATGCCAATGTGATAAAGATGTAGATCGCATCAACGGGCTGAGCACTTTCTTGTTTGTTAATTCATCCAAAGGGGGGAGGACGATGGGTCATTATAAAAGGATAACATCCAGAATGGTTATCACGCAGTTAGATTCCTGCAAATAGCGATTAACTACGTCCTTGTACCCTCTTTAGTGTCTTATGTGATCGCTTCTTTATAGAGAGTAATTTAGACCTGCGGTTGAAAATACTTAACGACAACGCTAAAAATTTCCAGAATAATTAAGGATAAGTTGATGATGTATCATTTTTCCCCCTGTTTTTGTAACATGGCAAAAAAAAACTCCTAATCGCTTGGCGGTTCGGATTTTTGTTTGTAACTTTGCACCATCGCTTGTTAGCCCCCAGTGGGTGAGCGGGCGGTCTTATATATGAGAAAGACGTTTTCGAACGTCTGTCGTTGTGGGTCGTGAATCTCGCAAGTTCCTATCTCTACAACAGGCAGATGACAACCGAAACGTCTACGTAGTGCGTTTCTATATACCTTATTATATAGTTCGTGCTGGCGTGGGCTGATGAGCGTTGTCTATCCTGTGTAGAGAAGGCAATGCGAGAGCCTACGACCCCAGGATGGGCAGAGAAACAGACACCTACGCCTTTTTTGTATCATAAGCTTACCTGAAACAAACAAGTAACTACCGAATCTAGGGTGTTTATCGGTATTATATTGTATATCTATGGAACGGACTTTTGTTATAAATGAACCAATAGTTGAAGGCCTCAATGATACTAACACTAAGTATCTCCTTTCTTTGTTTACAGCTATAAAAAATGTTTCGAAAGATTACATTAGATATACATATCACCATGAGAATCCTAAATCAAGTACTGCTACAGAGGAATCAATTAATAGAAGTAATACTGAAATCAGTCATGTGGAACGCGTTTTTGCATATGAATTGTATAGACAATGGTGTGAACAAGATATAATTAGGAAAACGCCTCAACTGATAATAAATGCAGAAATCCCTAAGCAGTTTATTGATGGTGAATACGACAAAACAGGTATGCTTTGTTACCCCGATATGGTACTGCATTTTGGTCAAAATGATTATCAACACAATTTCATTATTTGTGAAATCAAACGTAAAGAATATGTTTATTCATATCCAGAAAAAATGAATGACGATTTAAACAAACTACTGATATATGTTGATGAAAAGTCTAAAACAAAAACAAAAGATGTAAATTGGATACCGTTCGGTATCGGAGTTTTTCTTATGATTGTTAAAGAATTGAAAACACATGAGGGCGAAGACTACTCTTTACATTTATTATTAAGGCATTTAAATCAAGACATCTTGAATTTGAGAGAAAAAGATGTAGCAAAGAAAATAGTTTGTGTAATATATAATGGTATGGAATTAAGATATGATACATTATACAACATGTTAAATAATAAATAGAAGAATTATGAAACGATTACTAACTTTTGCAGCGATGTTCCAATACTGCATGGCGACAATGTTTGCCCAATTTACCGGTATTGTGACAGACGGACAGGGAGTGAGGTACACTGCCAACGATGATGAAACGACCTGCTATGTGTCAGGGCATGAAGACAGTTACAATTCATCTATTGTCATTCCTGATATTTACCTAGGAAGAAATGTTACGGCCATTGGTAGCGATGCTTTTTGGCGATGTTATGACTTGTATTCAGTGGTTATTCCTGAGGGTGTGACTTCAATAGGAAAACGAGCTTTCGCTAGAACTGCATTGACTTCAATAGACATTCCGTCTACTGTTGTGGAAATAGGTGATTATTGTTTCTCCATTACAAGCTTGTCCAATATTATGATACCCCAAAGCCTTACTTCTTTAAGCCTATCTGCTTTCGATGAGTGTGACTTGGCTCAATTAATGGTAGAGCATGGGAATCCAGTTTATGATTCCCGCAATAATTGTAATGCCATAATAGAAACAGCTACAAATACATTATATATTGGTTGCAAGAACACAGAGATTCCTGAAGACATTAAACATATAGGAGATTTCTCATTTAATCAGTGTAGGGGGTTGTTGTCAATAGATATTCCAGATCAAGTAGTCTCAATAGGTACTGCAGCATTCCAGTCTTGTACTAGTCTGTCTTCTGTCTCAATACCACGAAATGTATATTTAATTGGAAACTCTGCTTTCAACATGTGCAACAGTTTAAGTTCTATTTCCTTGCCAAAATCCTTGAAATATTTGAATGGAAGTGCTTTCTCTGGTTGCGAGGCATTGGCGACCATCATTTCGCATGTTAAAAAACCTATTGATATCCAGGAGAGTGTTTTTTCTTCCACTGTCTATACAAATGCTACACTATTTGTTCCTAAGGGAAGTATGACCGTTTATAGAAACAATGAAAACTGGAACAAATTCTCAAATATCATAGAGAGTGATGAGGAAGAAGAGCCTCAAGGAGAAACTGCACGTAGTATATATGTAGAGCAAGCAGGTTCTCTATCTGAAATGATAACTGCTGAAGATAAATACGACATTGAAGAACTGACCTTGACAGGAGAAATCAATGGCACCGACTTCAGGCTTATACGTGATATGGCCGGCTGTGACTATCTTGGCAATATAACAGGGGGTTGTTTGATTAAATTGGATTTGTCAGGAGCCATTATAGTTGCAGGAGGAGATAAATATTTGGATACAGATAAGATCTCGGTATCGTTTGGAACAAGCTTATTAGGTAGTTTTAGGTTTAATACTACTAACAACACGATTGGACGTTATATGTTTGCTGGGTGCTCATCACTGCAAACGATAATACTTCCTAATAGCATAACAACAATAGAAACAACTGGATTAGCTTATTGCCAGAATCTGGAAGCAATAGATGTTCCGAATAGTGTGATGTCTATAGGAGCGTGGGGGGTTAGCAACTGTTTTAGTCTTAAAACTGTAAAGATACCCAAAAGTGTAACATCAATTGGAATGCGAGCTTTTTATGGTTGTAAGCAGCTTTCTACTATTAACATAGCAGTGGTAATCCCATTTGCTATTAGTGAAAATGTCTTTAATGAAGAAATCTATGCAGCAGCTACACTAATAGTCCCTAAAGGCTGTAAAGAAAAATACCAGTCAACAGAGGGGTGGAAAAAGTTCTCCAATATCGAAGAAGGCAACAACCAGGATCCGCACAACACAATTCCTGAAGCTATCGACCTTGGCCTCAGTGTGAAGTGGGCAAGTTGGAATGTTGGAACTGACAAGCCGGAAGGACTAGGCAATCTGTATGCTTGGGGAGAACTGACTCCAAAGGCCGACTATTCCACGTCAACATACAAGTTCTATGACAGCGGCTATTTTAAATACGGAAGTATGGATGGCAAATACAGATTGGATAGTGAAGATGATGTTGCCCATCAGATGTGGGGTGATAAATGGAGAATCCCGACTTTTGAGGAACTAGAAGAACTGAATGACAACTGTACCTTTACGCCGACAGAATTAAATGGCGTTTCTGTCACAAAAGTAACAGGTCCAAATGGTAACTTCATCTACTTCCCGTATCCAGGAAACTTCACAGGTTCAAGCCTATATTATGAGAACTCCGTTGGTAGCTATTGGAGCAGTGATTTGCAATCAGACTCTTATGCTAAAGACCTTGATTTCAGGAGTGGATACCCATCTCTTAATGGAGATTCGCGATATCATGGTCAGTCTATTCGCCCTGTATATGTAGGAGAAGAGGATTATTTTGGCAAGGTGGCTGATATTGTTGACTTAGGTTTAAGTGTGAAATGGGCAAGTTGGAATCTCGGTGCAGCCAATAATGATGAATATGGTGGACTATATGGAATGGGTGACTCCACAGGATCAAACCATTCAACATCTGCATCAGATTACTATTACGAAGATGGAGTTTCTCTGTGTGGAACAGATTATGATTTGGCTCACACAAAATGGGGGGATAATTGGAGATTGCCTACAAAAGAAGAACTTAAAGAATTAAAAGAAAAATGTACTTGGACACACAACATTAAAGTAGGTGATGTCTATGGAAGTATGGCAACAGGCCCCAACGGCAATACGTTGTTTTTACCTTATTCAGGCTGTAGACATGGTGAAGAAATACTTGAAAGAGATTATCGAGCAAGCATTTGGTCTGGAGATGCTGGCTCACCAAAATATGACTACGGTTATATGGATTTTGACGTTTGTAATGATGGAATATTACAGATGGATGGAAGTAAAAATTGGGTTGGACAATCAATTCGTCCTGTATATGTAGAAGGCAAATCGCATGATATGAGTATTTCTACTATCATCTTTAATGCCTCTTCCCAACCTATATTAGTAGGAGGAATTATTGATAATTATGCTTCTGAACTAATTGTTAAGAAAGGAATCATCGTCAGCAAGAATGTCGATGATATGATTATTACTGAAGACACAAGATTTGATAAAGCTAATATATTCCTAAATCCGTCGAAGCCTTCTGATTTAAGGTTTATTGATTGTACAGGTACCAACGAAGAAGAATATGTCTGCGCGCTTCAATTTTTAATGGGAGATACGGACTACTATGTTAAGGCATTTATAATTGAAGCAGACGGAAATGTTATATATGGGAATACCGAAAAAGTTCATACACAGGTTTTTAGTAGATATAATGGCTCTGCAGATGTTGCTAACGTATATTATGCATTCTCTTATACCTTATTCGATTTAGTTACGGATGAGATAATAAATCCTGCCGAAGGTTTTTATTATTCAACAAACGAAAACCCGACGACGGTTAGGTTCCAAACTGGAAATAGACAAAACACCTGTTACAAATTTTCCACGGAATGGAATTACCTACTATGGTATCATCAAATATGGAACTGGAATAATTCTTCTCAAAGTTATTATAATCCTTTACACATTCCTATAATGAAGTATGCCGACAGGAAACTATATATCAAGAAAAACCCTCTAGATGCAGACAAGGATGTAACTATTTTTTACAGCATCAATGGCAATTTTTTTAGACCTGAAAGTTACACTGATGTCTATGAAGAACCATTAGAGTTGATAGATCCATGTACTGTTTGCTGCTACGCCATAAGTTCTGACGGTAATGTTTCTTACACAAATATTTATATGATTGATGAAATATCAAATGAAAGCATTGAGAATGACGAGAATATTGAGAATGGTGAGGATACCGACATCAGTCAGCTTGACAATACTATCTATATAGAACGAATAGAAGCTGCCGCTGGACAACAGATCCAGCTCTCGCTGAAGATGAAGAACTCGGCTCCGATTCGCAGCTTCCAGTTCGACCTATACCTGCCCGCTGGCATGACGGTGGCGAAAACATCAAAGGGGAAGATTATGGGACAGCTCAGCCCAGGCCGTCTGCCCGACGAGGATGAGCACACGTTGACCTTCAGCGAGCAGCCCGACGGTGCCATCCGCTTCCTCTGCGGCTCGCAATACGACGAGGTCTTCACTGGCAACGACGGAGAGATAGCCACCCTAACGGTCAACATATCGGAGACGATGGAAGAAGGCGACTACCCCCTCCTGCTAAAGGGCATCGTGCTGAGCGAGACGGACATTACAAAGTACTATGAGACCGCACTTGTGAAGTCGACTTTGGCCATCATATCCTATATCCTGGGTGACATCAACGGCGACGGCATCGTGAACGTGCTCGACTACACGGGCGTGGCCAACCATATCCATGGGTCAACGCCTGCAGGATTCGTAGAGAAGGCCGCCGACGTGGACGAGAATGACATCATCGACGTAAGGGATTACACGGGCGTAGCCAACATCATCCACACGGGCAGCATCACGGGGGCTTCCACCTCAAGGGCAAACAAAGCCAAGAAGAATACGAACATGAAGGAACCACAATAAACAACAAACACAATAATATGAAAAAGATTTTATTATCTCTTATCCTACTTTGTTCGGGATATTGCAATTGGGCATATGCTGACAACACCGACGTGAGCAACATCGAGAACGTGGTTTACATCACGCCGTTCACTGCATCGGCCGGCACGGAGATCTCCCTCTCCATCAACATGAAGAACACGGCTGCCATTCGCGGCTTCCAGTTCGACCTCTACCTGCCCAATGGGATGACGGCGGTGAAGAGCAGCAAGGGCCGCATCCAAGGCGCATTGAGCGAAGGCCGTCTGCCTGACGAAGACGAGCACGACCTGACTTTCAGCGAGCAGCCCGACGGTGCCATCCGTTTCCTCTGCAGCTCGCAGTACGACGAGACCTTCACAGGGACTGACGGCGAGATAGCCACACTGGCAGTGAAAGTCGATGCCAGCATGGCGGCTGGCAATTATCCCATCCTTCTGAAGGACATCACACTGACCGAGACGGACATCACTGTCTTCTATACGACAGAACTCGTGGAGAGCACGGTGACCATTGAGTCCTCGGCCAGTGGCCGCGTGGAACTGAATGAAAACGCCACCACCGCGCCCGACGATGCAGAGGGTGTGGACGTACTGGTGAAGCGCACCATCGTGGCTGGCGTGTGGAACACGCTGTGTTTGCCCTTCAGCATGACGGCGGAGCAGGTGAAAACTGCCTTGGGCAATGATGTGCGGATTGCGGAGTTCACCAACTGGGAGGTGGACGGCAACAATGTAAAGCTGACCTTTACGGAGGGGGCTACGACCATCGAGGAAAATGTGCCCTGCCTCATCAGAGTGGCAGAGGGACTGACGGAGTTCACCGTTGACGGCGTGGACATCGCGCCGGAGCGCAACAGCAAAGGAAAGCTCATAGACCCATACGTGGAGGTGAAGGTGGGACGCAAGTACGGCTACTTCACTGGCACCTATACGGTGGCCGACCTGCCCGTGAACTCGCTCTTCCTGAACAACGACCACCTTTGGTTCTGCACAGGCAGCAACACCACGAAGGCCTTTCGCGGGTACTTCGAGATAGACGATGTGGAGTATTCCGCCGAGACACGACTCAGCATCAACGTGGACAGCGAGGCCACGGGCATTACGGAAACAAATTACCGTAACAATCGTCATTTCGGTCAAGACGAAGGAACCTATGACTTGCAAGGCCGGAAGGTGAACAGCAAGCAGAAAGGCGTGTACATTGAGAACGGAAAGAAAATCGTTGTCAATTGACGGAGGACTACTTTGAAGAGAATAAAAACAACGGACTAAAACGGATTACAACTATGAAGAAAGTATATTTGCGTCCTCTAACGGACATAGAGAACATGGAGCCGGAGTCGCTGATGGACTTCGGCATGTCGGGTAACGGCGACGGCACTGGTCTGGAACCGCAGAGCCGTGAAGGAAACGGCCAACTGTGGGATGACGAGGAGAACAAACGTTAGCACAAGCGGGAAAGAAGACTGTGCACAACCGCACGGGGGCAATTAATGAGTCCTCTACGAAAGCCTATCCTTCGCATCACTTTTTCCCAAGGCCTGGGATTTTTCTTCGGCGTTGTCAAATTTTTATTTGGCAACGCCAAATTGTATTTATAAGCTGCTTTCACCCCTGCGGCCACTTTTTGGGAAAAGCCAACGGTTTTCAACCGTACCTTGTGTTGTGTTTTTTTTCGTGGTGTGCAGCAATTTTGGAGTATGCTGGCTTAGCCAACGGTTCGGGAAGAGCAAGATGGTGTGGCTTCCCTTCGCATTCCGCTTGCTTTTGCTTGTTTTTGCAGCCATCGGCAATCATTTTTCAGTGCTAATGCAAAAAAAAGGAACGAGTTTCTTTGTTTTGCCCTCGATTTTTCGTAATTTTGCAAAGAATAAAACCTAATAATAAGATGAAACGACTAACTACGATGATTTGCGTGGTGCTGTTGGCATTGCTGACCACCACCGACACCTCGGCCCGTGCCCGCAAGAAGCGCCCCGAACCGCGCCCGATGAGCACCATCGAAATGATTACCAAAGTGAACGACTACTGGCAGCAGACGCACTCGCCACGCGTGCGCTCGTTCTGGGATGAGGCCGCCTATCACACTGGCAATATGGAGGCCTACCGCATGCTGGGCGTGGCACGCTGGCTGGACTACAGCGAGCAGTGGGCACGCCACAACAAGTGGATGGGTGCACGCGAGAAAGACCCCTCGAAATGGAAGTACAAGCAATACGGCGAGGGCATGGACTACGTGCTCTTCGGCGACTGGCAGATTTGTTTCCAGACATATCTCGACATGTATGAGCTGAATCCACAGCCCTTCCGCATCGAGCGTGCCATCGAGGTGATGGACTACGAGGTGCGCCAGCCGCAGAGCGACTTCTGGTGGTGGGCCGACGCGCTCTACATGGTGATGCCCGTCTTCACCAAGCTCTACAAGGCCACGGGCGAGGTGAAATATCTCGACAAACTCTACGACAACTACCGATGGGCCGACGAGCTGATGTACGACAAGGGCGAGCAACTCTACTACCGCGATGCCAAGTACATCTTCCCAAAGGTGAAGACCACCAGCGGCGGCAAGAGTTTCTGGGCACGTGGCGACGGCTGGGTGCTGGCCGGCCTGGCCAAGGTGCTGGCCGACATGCCTAAGGACTATCGCCATCGCGACTTCTTTGAGCAGCGTTTCCGCGAACTGGCACAGGGTGTGGCTCGCGTGCAGCGCCCCGGCGGCTACTGGAGCCGGTCGATGCTCTGCGAGGAGGATGCCCCAGGCCCCGAGACCAGCGGCACTGCCTTCTTCACCTACGGCATGCTGTGGGGTGTGAACAACAGATTGCTCGACCGCGACACCTACCTGCCAGTGATTGAGAAGGCATGGAAATATCTGACGACGACCGCCTTGCAGGAAGACGGCAGCGTGGGCTTCGTGCAGCCCATCGGCGAGAAGCCCGACCCCACTAAGACCGTCGACGCCCACTCGCAAGCCAACTTCGGCGTGGGAGCCTTCCTGTTGGCAGCCTGCGAGCATCTGCGTTTTGAGGATGCCTCGGCTCAGGCCAATAGCGCGCCCATCAGCATTGCCATTGAAAACCAGAGCGACGAATACTGCCAGCAGGTGGTGGAGCTCGATGCCGAAGACATCTTTGCCCGTTTGGGCATTCATGGTGGGCGCCAGCTCGTCGTGAGCGACCCTGCCGGACTGGAGATTCCCTATCAGCTGAGCTACAACGGCAAACTGCTCGTCGAGGCCGGGGTGAGCCCTCATGCCACGCTCACGCTCAGCATCCGCAGGGGCACTCCCCAAAACTACTCCACGGTGTGCTACGGGCGCATCTATCCTGAGCGCAAGGATGACTATGCCTGGGAGAACGACCGCGGTGCCTATCGCGTTTATGGTCCTGCCCTGCAGCGCACCGGCGAGCGCAGCTATGGCACCGACGTGTGGTCGAAGAACACCCCAGAACTGGTGGTGGAGCAGCGCTATTGGACGGAGGATGTGGTGATGATGCCCACGGTGGAGAAGCTGCGCCGCGAAAACAGGCAGAAGGGCGACTCGCTCTATCGCACCATCTCCTACCACCACGACCACGGCCGCGGCATGGACCTCTACAAGGTGGGGGCCACGCTGGGCTGCGGCACGCCCGCACTGATGCAGAATGGCGAACTGGTGTATCCCTATTGCTTCAAAGACTACGAGGTGCTCGACAACGGCCCGCTGCGCACCACGGTATTGCTCAACTACGAGAAGAAACTCTTTGGCAACGACAGCATCACCGAGCACCGCATCATCTCGCTCGACAAGGGCAGCAACTTCAACCGCTGCACCGTGTGGTACACCAACCTGCGCCAGCCCACGAACCTGGCATCGGGCGTGGTGATACACAGCGAAGACAAGGCGAGCGTGGTGCTGAAGAACGACTACGTGGCATACGCCGACCCCACCGACAATCCTCGCGTGAACAACTGCCAGCTCTTCGTGGCCACGCTTTATCCCAAGGGAGGGGTTGAGACAAAGATGCTCCCCCTACCCCAACCCGGCGGCGGCAACGAGGGGCATGCACTGGGCATCGCCAGCAACTACAAAGGCGAGCGCTACACGTATTATTTCGGCTCAGCATGGTCGAAATACGACGTGCGCACCATGGGCGAGTGGCAGCAGCGCATAGAGTGGACGCTGCGGCAGTTGCGCCATCCGCTGAAGGTGACGGTGAGATGATGCACGACTATCCCGACAGGATGACTCCGCAGCAGGCACGTGCGTTTCGCGACGACGTGCTGAACATCGTGTCGCAGATTCCGCACGGCAGCGTCACCACCTACGGCATCATCGCCGCGCTGGCAGGGTGGCCCAGCCATCCCCGGATGGTTGGGCGCACACTGCGCTATACGCCAGGGGCCGAACTGCTGCCCTGCCATCGCGTGGTGACCATTGCAGGGCGCACGGCTCCAGGTTGGAGCGGCCAGCGCACAAAACTGGAGGAAGAAGGGGTGACGTTCAAGCCCAACGGCAACGTCGACATGGAGCGCCATCTGTGGGAGCCGAGAGGAACCTCCCCAACAAAAGACCCTCCCCCCAGCCCCTCCCTATAGGGAGGGGAGTATATAGACCTGCCATTAGTTATTATTGCTGTCTGCTAAATCGTTTTTTAGCGGGCAGCAATAATTGGTTATGGAGCAAAGAAAACTATATACTCCCCTCCCTCCAGGGAGGGCCGGGGGAGGGTCTGTTGGGTAGGGTCCGTGGGGGGAGGTTCTGTGGGGACTGTTGTTTGCTTATTGTTGTTTCTTCGTCCCAGTGAAGCGGTAGATGGCCGAGAGCATGACGTAGCGTGGAATGCAGTTGTTCCACGACTCGGTGCGGCCCTGTGCATTCACACTGTATTGTGTCGACGACAGTTGGTGCAGCAGGTCGAAAGCTGTGAGCTTCAGCGTGAGCTTCTCTTTAAATAATGTACGCGCCAGCTCGGCGTTCCACACCAGGTCGTCGGTGTTCATCATCTCGCTCTGGTAGCCACGTCGGCTGAACATGCGTATGTCGGTGCCCAGGGTGACGTTGAGCCAGGGAATGGTGTAGCGGAGCAGTCCGCCATAGCTGTAGTCGAAGGCCGAGATGCTCTCGAAGTTCTCGCGTGTGCTCGTGGAGCGTCGCCAGTTCACCTCGCCACTGATGCCGATGGTGAGCTTGTCGCGCTGATACTCCAAGCCCAGGCGCTCGTGCAGGTTCCAGTTGTGCACGGTGCTCTTTTCCTGTTGGGTTTGTTGTGGCTGTGCCACAACATACTGGACGGGATAGTCGACAGAGTGGTTGTAGTTGAGGTCGAGGCGCTGCTGCAAGGTAAGGCGTTTGGCGCTGTCGAGGGGCTGCTCGTAGCTGGTGCCCAAGCTGGTGTTCCAGTTGCCTTCGATGTTGTCCTGCTTGAAGGTATAGGCACCAGTGGTGGTGTTGTAGATGGTGCGGGTGCCCATGGCATGCTGCGTCAGGCTACCGCTCAGCCAGATGTTGATGAAACGGCGCGTGGAGTCGTTGTTGAACTGGAACCCGATGTTCGTGCTATGGGTGAGGGTTGTCTTCAGGTCGGGGTTGTTGATGCGCGTGACGAGGGGGTTGGTGGTGTCGTCGACGGGCATCAGGCTCGACAGCCCTGGCCGGCTCATACTCATGTTATAGCTCAGGTTGTTGAGTCCATTCTTTGCTCCCCAGCGCGACCAGTTGATGCTGGGCTGGAAATTGACGTAGCTGCGGCGGGCAATGGTGTCGAGTTCGTTATCGCGATAGTTCAGTCGCTCATGTGGGTTGCTCAAGCGCATGGATACGAAGAAATAATCCTTTTCGCCTGAATGGTAAATGTCCACGCTGCCACTGTAGACACGGTCCAGCTGTGTCTGCTTGTCGGTGTTGTCGTGGTCGAGGGCAGCCAGCAATGCGTCGAAGGTGGAGGGCAGCCAGTCGGTGGCGGGTGTGGGCTTGGTGCCGTTGGCAGTGCCAGCCGTTTTGTTGTAGAGCCAGTCGAGGCGGTAGAGGTCGTTGTTGTTTTTGCTCAATGATTGCGAATAGCTGACGTTGGTGTTGATAAACCACTTGTTGAGCAGTTGGAAGGTATAGGCGAAGTTGGCCTCATAGCTGTAGTTCTCGCTGTGGGTGTCGTTATAGTTGTGGCGCAGCTCGGTGCTGTCGGTCTGTGCATAGTAGGTACGTCCGAGGCTCCAGCTCTCGCTGGGCTTCTGGCGTGAATAGTTGCCCGACAAATGGGCCGTGAGATAGTCGCCCCATGCAAATTTGTGGTTGATGCCAATGCTACCGTTGAGGCTAAACGTGCGGAAGCGGTTGTAGCCATTATTGAGTGTGCGGTTGATGATGGCGTCGCGATAGGTGCTGTCCTGGCTGTTGCTGTGTCGGTGGCCGTTGCTGTAGCTGGCATTGATGCTGCCCCAGATGGTGACGGGCTTCTTTATCTGGAAATAGTCGTAGGCCGAGAAATTGAAATTCTTCTGTCGGCTCCACGCTTCCGTTCC
>JAEEGL017365312.1_pt1 | contig 16881 bp, 15 predicted proteins | sample 9134231 | NCBI WGS metagenome assembly JAEEGL01 (sample SAMN16246548, study PRJNA631951) | gut metagenome | biome: gut microbiome; feature: rumen; material: fiber-attached | host: Bos | place: Iran: Karaj | collected 2018-10
GAAGTGAGGAAAATGCTGAAGAGAGGGAAAAAGTAAACGGTGAAACATAATTTACTGACAGTAGTTTCCATCGGTCCGGGAGATACGTCTTTGTTGAATCAGCGCACATTTAACGAGATTCACAAAGCTTCCCCGCTCATTTTGCGTACAGATCATCATCCCCTCGTTTCCTGGCTCAATGAACAGCGTATTTCTTATGTATCATTGGATGATCTTTATGAATCCTCGGATGATTTTGACCGAATGCATACTGAAATGGCGAAACGTGTCTGGCAGCTTGCTGCTGATGGCAGACATGCAGTATATGCTGTTCCTGATCTGCTCTCGGACAGGTCTGTTGATGAGCTGTACCGGTATATTCCAGAATCCTGCTCTGAACCGGAAATCATTCCGGGCTTTTCTTACGCTGATTATTATCTTGCCCGCTGCAGGGGCCTCATTTCTTCCGGAAATATTCGGATTGTTTCAGCGTCAGAATTTCTTTCTTCATTCTATGATCCGGAACAATCGCTTCTGATTACCGAAGTCGATGGCACAATTACAGCCGGACAAATAAAAGAGCATCTGTCTTCTTTTTTTGATGAAGAATCGGCAGTATGGCTTATTCAGGCAGCTGGTCGTCCGTTCTCTCTCCCTCTTTATGAACTGGACCGGAAAAAGAAATATGATCATATGACAGCTGTCCTTGTTCCCGGATCGGATTTCCTGCATCACTGCAGGAATACAATTCATGATTTGCTGAATATTATGGAACATCTCCGTGCACCGGACGGATGTCCCTGGGACAGCGTTCAGACTCATGAATCCCTGCGGCCGTACATGGTGGAGGAAGCCTGGGAAGCAGTAAATGCGATTGATGATAATGATCCGGAGCATCTGGCGGATGAATTGGGTGATTTATTGTTCCAGATTGTGTTTCATGCATCCATCGGGAAATCATTCGGTGAATTTGACTTTGCAGATGTGGTAACCAATATATGTACCAAAATGATCCATCGTCATCCGCATGTTTTCGGCAGTAAACATGTTTCATCACCGGATGAAGTTTCAGATACCTGGGAGGAAATCAAGCGTCAGGAAACCGGCAGCTGTACGGTAAGTGAAAGCCTCAATGATGTTTCTCCGGGACTTCCCGCGTTAAAATATGCCATTAAAGTAAATAAAAAAGCACAGCAGTTGCCATCATGGCGCCGTAATCCGGCCGATATTGCTGAAGAGATCCGAAGTCTTTCAGGCTTATTGCTTGCTGCTGACGGTTCACTGGATGAGAAAGCAATGGGAAAAATCCTGTTTCTTTGCACACATCTGTGCCACCGTACAGATCGGGATGCGGAGATTATCCTGCATCAGGCGGTCGACCGTTTCAAGGCATCTTTCTCCCGGATGGAAAATGAAGTAAAATCTGCGGGAAAAGCGCCTGAAACCTTGACTTTCGAAGAAATATGCATATACTTAAATAAAGCCGAAGCGGGAAACTGAATATTGGAACCTTCCCTTTTTGGCGTATTATTTTCACGCAATAAGCGTGATCATTTTGAAGGAGGCTATCCCATGAACAAGAGTGAACTCATCGCCGCGCTGGCCGGCAAAGCCGAACTTTCCAAGAAAGATGCTGAAAAAGCGCTCAATGCTTTTGTTGACGTTGTCAATGAAACGCTCGCCAAGGGTGAGAAGGTTCAGCTGATCGGTTTCGGTACCTTCGATGTGAAGAGCCGTGCTGCCCGTGTTGCCCGTAATCCCCGCACCGGTGCTGAACTGAAAATTGCTGCTTCCAAGGCTCCCGCTTTCAAGCCCGGTAAGGCGCTGAAGGATAAAGTCAATACTCCTGCTAAGAAAAAGGGCAAGAAGTAATCGAAATACACCGACCCGCGGGAGCCTGACTCCCGCGGGTCTCTTTTGTGAGGTTAATATGCGACTGGACAAATACCTGAAGGTTTCCCGTATAATCAAACGTCGGACCGTCGCCAATGAGGCATGTTCCGGCGGCCGGGTTATGCTGAATCAGAAAGTGGCCAAACCCGGTGCGGAAGTTAAACCGGGTGATCAGATATCAATTCGGTTTGGCGAGCATCTGGGGCTTTATGAGGTTCTCAGTATAGCTGAAACCGTAAAGAAAGACCAGGCCTCTTCAATGTACAGGGTAATCAGTGAGGATGAATCTGCTGCTTCGGAGCGTAACCTGGAATGAAAACGGTTTTGATTATGGCAGCCGGTGGATCCGGCAGCCGCATGAAAACTGATATCAATAAAATCCTTCTTCCACTTTCCGGAAAAACGGTTATCCGCCGTAGTCTTGAGGCTTTTTCTGGATTGGTGGATGAAGTTGTGCTGTCTGTTCGTCCGGAAGACCGGAATGCCATTCAGAATGAATTTGAGCTGTCCGGAATTACTTGTCCATACCGTCTTGTTCCCGGTGGATCCACACGGCAGGAATCGGTCCTGAATGGACTGAAGTCTTTTCCTTGGAGCTCAGATGATATTGTACTTGTTCATGATGCTGCCCGCTGTATGATCGATCAGGATACCATTATGCGTGTGCTTGATTCCTGCCGCAGATTCGGTTCCGGAATACCGGCAATACCAGCAGTCAGTACTTTTAAGCTTTGTGATACCGCCGGGATAATTACCGGAAGTGTTCCGCGTTCTTCCCTGTTTGAAATACAGACTCCGCAGGGATTTTTAGGTTCGGAACTCCTCCGTGTTTCACAGAAAGCTCTGGAATCCGGATTTGAAGCGACAGATGATTCATCGATAATGGAATGGGCCGGAATGAAAGTCCATACGGTTGACGGTTCTGCCGGTAATATCAAACTCACAACAATGGAGGATTATATGTCTGCCGAGAGAATGCTGAATCCTGCCTCGTCCGCTTTCAGGATTGGTACGGGATATGATGTGCACCGGATTGTTGAAAACCGGAAACTGGTCCTGTGTGGAGTGGAAATACCTTGGGAATTCGGGCTTCTCGGCCACAGTGATGCGGATGTCGCTCTTCATGCACTGATGGATGCAATGCTTGGCGCTGCTTCCCTTGGGGACATCGGTCGTCATTTTCCGGACTCGGATCCGCAGTATAAAGGTATTTCATCAGTCATCCTGTTGAAAAAGACCGCTGAAATCCTTCAGCGGTCTGGATATACCCTGGTGAATGCCGATATTACGATTATCGCCCAGAAGCCGAAACTTCTTCCCTATATACCTGCTATGCGGGAAAGTATTTCCAATACGCTTTCCTGTGATCCTGATATAATCAGTGTGAAGGCAACTACCACGGAACATCTTGGGTTTGAAGGAAGGCTGGAAGGAATATCCGCTCAGGCGGTATGCCTGATCAGCAAATACTGAACGAATTTATTCCGCAGATTCAGGATTTTTTCGCACAATGGCTTCGTTGGCATTTTTCAGCAGCCGCATTCCCGCGGCTGTTTTTTCATTCTCAGAAAGCTTGTCCAGAGAAAGAGCGTCTGTGGTATCAAACGGTACAAAAGGCCATGTGGATGTAGTCTTGATTTCTCCCTCAGCCTGTAATTCCATTTCACCCTGAATCAGTTTCAGTGCGGTTTCCAGCTTGGTGGAAGCATTCGGTCCGGATTTTCCGGAATAATGGAGGATGAGTTCCGCAGTCAGGTCGTCAAACGGATCGATATCGGTATCTGCAAAACCTTCGGGTAGAGAAGAAGTATCGCGCCTGATCTTTGTCGTGTAAGTGACGATTTCGTGATTTTTCTCTTTTTCCTGGTCAAAACTGATTTCGGATTTTTTGCTGATCTGCATGCTGAGTGCCAGGTTGGCCTCTTCACTGTTTCTGTCCGGGTTGATCCGGATATACCGGACATTGAACTCGAATTCTGCACTCTCAAGAATTGTCTCGATATTATCGGGAATGATGATCTGAATCGTTCCTTTTTCTCCCTGCAGCGTCCAGCTTTGACTTTCCCCGCTGTTTCGGATTTTCAGGGTTTCGTATCCGATAATATCTGGATTTACCGGAAGGATCAGTTCTTTGCTGACGGTTTGTCCCAGTGCGGTTTTGACCCGTGTATACTGGATATCTCCACGGATGGCTGTACCGGCCAGCGCTTCCATATAATAATATCCCAGGTTTGGATTCAGGTATACGGCTTTCTGCTCTTCAGTCATAATCTGACTGAAAAAGGATTCCATTTCCGGATCGGCTGCAGCGGTAATGACGAGTTCCGCGATTTCCCTGCAAACTTCTTCTGCCGGTACAATGCAGTTCAGTTTCATCAGCATGGAGCCGTCTTCTGCCCGGATCTGTTGGGGAATGCCCTGGAATCCGTCAATCCACTTATCAAGTATCCGGCTGTATTTTTCAATTGCTGAATCCTGCTTTTGCCTTGATGCTTCATTCAGGTTCATCACAGAAAGCAGGATTGAATTCAGGGATGGATTCTCCTGGCCTTTCATTTCGTCAGGAAGAATCATGGATATTTCTTCCGGAAGCTGGAAAACTTCATTCGGAAGAAAATCGCTTCTGAAAAACATTGCCTGATCACCGCGGTAAAGTTCAGTTTTATTGAACTGGCGCAGTTCTTTCCCTTCGTCATCCTTTTCCGCCTGATAAAAAACAATATGCCATTGATCACCGGATGCATTCCGGAGAATATTATATTCGGCATTCTGGATCACACTGATCAGCGGATAATCAGCTGCATCCGCATTCCCGGAAATGGTCAGTATCCCTTTTTCTCCGTTTCCGTCATGCTGCATCTGACGCTGAAGCTTTGTTGAAAGCTTCAGTTCATCGGCAAGCGCAGTATTACTGATCATCATAGCAATGCATAATACAATCGTCAGAATTCGTTTCATGGTTATTCTGTTTCCTCCGGTTTCTCCGTATTCTTAATCGTCTGCATCCACCAATCTTCCGGAAGATCTGCAAGAATAAACTGCAGGTCCTCCTCGGGGATATCTTCCAGAGCTCTCAGAAATAATCCGGCGGCTTTTTCCCGGATATCCTGCAGATCCGTATCTGTAGGAACTGCAGATTCACCCTCTTTCCACGCTGGCGCATCGCACGCGGTCCAGGTGAAATCAGCGTGTATCTGCTCTTTATCTATTTTATTCAATTCATGCGCAATTTCAAGACTGCCCTGATAATCTTCCGAAACTCCCTGCTCAATACTGACCCGGTATTCACGGATATCATTCAAGCCGGATGAAGTGGTTTTTTTCACAGCATTTCCGGAGATCAGATTCTCGGCAGCTTTCAGGGAAATATCAAGCCGGATTCGGTTTCTGATTCTGTTTTTCACTTCATCTGTATCGATACTGCAGGAGTACTGTTCTGTGCCGTCCGTCTGCAAAACGGTTTCACGGGTCAGTGAAACATTGTGTCGTTCCGTACCGGTCACAGCTGGTGTTTTCAGTACCAGTACATCTTTGGAATTACCACCGAATTTCAGGCATTTCCAGTCCAGATCGGTATTTCGGATACTTTCTTCACTCAGGCCGGATTTTCCCGTATAATTTACCTTCATCAGGTTTCCGTCTGCGTCCCGCAGTAAAGTCAGTCGCTGCCTTCCGCTCAGTACTGCTTTGGACAGGAATTGACGGACATGGACCAGTTCTTCTTTTGCCAGGTATTCAGTCATCTGTTCAGATGAGAGCACATCCTGGCTCAGGACCATTGCATATCGTTTTACTGCTGTTCCGTATCCTTTGTACTGAATGCTGACTTTTGATTCATTTGCAGAATCCGGAAAAAGTTCCGGAAGCCCGCTGAAAAAATAATAGAATTCAGGAAGCAGCACCTGGATTTCTGTATAGTATTCGGTCAGGTTCTCTTCGGGAGAAATCCCTGTCAGGAGTTCAGCCGGATCATCTTTGTCTGTGATGAATGTTCTGTTGTCAAAGGAGAATAGTGTCCCTTTTTTTCCCGCATCCTTTTTTATTATGCATTCAACAGCAGTCTTTTCATCAACAATAATTTCCTCTTTCTGTATAAATCCGTCAGAACAGATCCGGAAGGTCAGGTGTTTCAGCAGGTCGTTCAGCCATCCGATACGGGTTTCGGAAAACTGCGGCAGGCGGACTGCCTGAATATTAAAGGTAATCTCAGCTGGTTTATCTGCAGGATATGCCAGTTTCATAAGAAGATTGTCAATCGTTCCGGCAAAAGCAGATACCGGAAATACAATAATAGCCAGTATTATTATAACCACATGCCTGAATCGGTTTATTATCATTTGGGTATCATCTCTCCCGGTAAAAAAATGGAATACAGTCGCCGCACGATCATGTATTCAGCCCGAAAAAAAATTCTTCCAGGATCTGTCCTGTTTCGTCGGGATTGTCACAGCGGTTGATTCTGGCACGTACGGCGGCGGCTCCGCGCAGTCCATGTATATACCATCCGATATGCTTCCTCATTTCCCTTACAGCAATATGTTCCGGAAGATGGGACCGCATGGCTTCTGAATGTTTCCGGATCATCTCATACCGTTCCTGCAGAGTAACAGGCTGAACAGGTTTGCCGTTCATAAGCTCCTGGATTCCGCGAAATATCCAGGGATTTCCCATGACACCTCTTCCGATCATGATTCCGTCTGTACCGGATTCCCGGAGTCTTTTTATTGCGGCTTCCGGTGTAAAAATATCTCCGTTTCCGATAACCGGAATATTTACAGCCTGCTTTACCCGTGAAATGGCTTCCCAGTCGGCTTCTCCGCTGTACTGCTGTTCTTTGGTCCGGCCGTGTACAGTGATTTCGCTGATTCCGGCGTCTTCAGCCATTTTCGCGTATTCCACCGCACAGATGTGTTCCGAATCCCATCCCAGTCTCATCTTCACGGAAACGGGAATAGAAACAGCCCGCACCGTCTTTTCCATCATATTTCGGGCAATATCGGGGGTCCGGAGTAATCCGCTTCCTTCTCCGGAAGATGCGACTTTTCTCGCAGGGCATCCCATATTCAGGTCAATACCATCATAAATACCCAATGCTTCGATTTTCCGTGCGGCTTCGGAAACTGTATCCGGATCACGTCCAAATAGCTGCAGGATCAGCTTTTTTTCGTTGCTGCCCCGGATCATCAGCTCTCTGGTGGCCTGTTGGTTCGGGGCGCAGAGATAACCCATCGCACTGATCATCTCAGTATAACCGGTTTCACATCCGAGTTCTCCGCAGATTGTCCGGAAGACAAAATCGGTAATCCCGCACATGGGAGCAAGTCGGATCTTATTCATACTTTGCTTCCCGCGGGAATATCGTTATCCGTTCAGCAGTATCCGGATATCCGGTAAGCGGAGCATAAACAGCTTCTCCCTTTCCTGCAGGCAGTACAGGAATATCGGATGGAATACCGTCCGCAGCCGGCCATCTTGAAATCCGTTTTATGGGGACGAAAGTTTTTCCGTTTTTCATACAGGGTTTTCCGCATACAGCATAACGGTATTCTGCTTCGGAAACATCGAGTGACATCAGGCGGTTTCTTGTAAAAATGCAAATTCCCTGGTGCTGTGCTTCCTCCATATAGATCCGGTCTCCCTGGTGAAATATAAGGGTGTCCAGGTTTACCCAGGAACGCCGGATCCGCAGATAGCCGCCTCCGGACCGGATCAGCTCCTCTGTGCTGGCAGGAATTTCTGTCCCGTCTCCGTTCTGCACGGAAATATCAGCAGTTTCTGTCTCAGCGCAGAAAAGCAGGAGGTTGATATCAACGGATCCCTTGCACCGGAAATGAACAGATTCTCCGTCCGATGTCAGGATGGTGGAATGGTTTCCGTTTGAAACGAAATAACGTCCGGGCATCAGATAATTAATCCTGATTTCTTCTGTGCCGGTTGTAACAGCATATTGCCATACTGCAGCTGCAGCACGTGCAAGCCTGGCTGCTGTACGCATGTCCCGGTCCTTTTCCGGTGCCGGATCAAAGCATTGGGGATCTCCGCTTCCCGCCAGGCAGTTGATAAAACGATATCCGGATTTGTCTGCATGATTCAGGCAGTCAGCAAGCCCATTGTAAACCAGCCGGACCAGTTCATTTACAGCCCAGGTTTCTGTTCCGGCCTGCATCTGGCTGATCATGGCTTCGGTCCATGCGGCTGTGGCGGCCGGGTGGATTCCCTGGTTTGCTCCGCGACCGGCCAGGAGAACGTTCGCTGTTGTTCCGCCACATACAGCACCATGATGCTTATGGATATATTCCCAGCCTTTTCTGCCTGCGGACAATTCCTGCCCGTTTCCGCTGTATATGGCTGAATAAGCAGTATACCGCATTCCGTCTGCCAGTATTTCAGCATGGTTGGTCAGGTACTGTGTGTTGAAAAAATCAAGTTCTGTATAGTCTTCACGGGCATATAGCGCTTTCATCTCTTCAGCTGAGTCCGGAAGGCTCAGGGATGTGCGCTGCTGGAAATGATGAAGTGTCGTAGTCCAGTCCATTGCTGCATTGCGCAGTCGGGAGCAAAGCCGTAGTACAGCCTTGAGTCCGCAGATCCGATAAAACCGAACCAGGAATTCCATCAGGTCAGCAGGCTGTACACGGACCCAGCGGGTTCCGGTAAACCGGTCCCATCCAGTTTCGAGCCATCGGCACCATTTGGCAAGCCGTTTCAGGATTTCTTTTTCTCCGGTATACTCAAACAAGGCAAGTGCTGCGCGGGCAGCTGAAACCTGATCTGCTTCTTCAATTCCTGCGAGGCTTCCATCTTCTGTATCCGCAAGCGCGCGGATAACAGCCTTCGCGGAAGGTTCATCTGCAGGATGATCACAGATCAGGCATGCCAGGGAGAAAGCTCCTTCCCAGGTATATGGACTGTCGGTGAATTCATTCAGTTTCCTGTACAGGGTAATCAGCTCTCCGGCTTCAGTCCTTACAAGTCCGCGGCTCAGCCCGCTTTGTATGGAATTCATCAGCGGATATCTGCTGTAAATCGGTTTCTGCGGCATATTGTTTCCTTTCTTCCATTGGTCAATCCAACTGAATTATTATACAGGATTTAACGGGTGAAAACAAGCAATGCCTTCATTCTTCAGGTCTGCGCAGCTTGAATCCGGTCATCAGGGCTGTTGCGATTTCACGTCCGGTTTCATCGACAACGTTCACAATATAAACGCAGCTGTTCCTTCCATCCTTCCTGCATTCAGCCTTTGCAGTCAGTTTTTTCCCTCTGGGCTGGTTCAGATAATTTACACTGACCTGTTGAGCAACCGTTGGATGGTGAATACTGGAACTTGCAACAGCAAAGGAGAAATCAATCAGTGTAAAAATGGCGCCTCCCATAACACCGCCGTCAGCATTCCGATGATGTTCTGTAATTTCAAAACTGCATACTGCATTGCCGTCTTCCAGCTCATCAATCCGGATTCCGCTTTCTGAAGCGTACAGGTCTCCGGAAAAGAATTTTCTTGCTGCATCCAGTGATTCAAATGTACCTGTTCCGCGGATCATATCTTCCAATTCCTTTCTTATTCAAACTGGGATCTGTATAAACGGTAGTAAAACCCTTTGGATTTCATTAGGCTTTCATGGGTTCCTTGTTCAACCACATCTCCCCTGTCAAGAACCAGGATCATGTCAGCATTTTGAATCGTGGAAAGCCTGTGTGCGATTACAAAGCATGTTTTTCCATTCATCAGCATCCGCATAGCCTGCTGGATTTCGCGTTCCGTGGATGTATCTACATTGGATGTAGCTTCATCCAGGATCAGCATCGGAGCATCATACAGCATGGCCCGGGCAATCGTAAGCAGTTGTTTCTGCCCTTTTGAAATATTCCCGCCGTCTTCACTGATAACTGTATTGTACCCGTCAGGAAGGCGCATGATAAAGGGATGGATGTGCGCCGCTTTTGCAGCTGAAACCACTTCATCCAGGGTCGCTTCATCTTTTCCATAAGCGATGTTTTCGAATATAGTCCCGTTGAACACCCAGGTGTCCTGAAGTACCATCGCGTAGGCGCCACGCACACTCCTCCTGGTGCAGTCACGGATATCCTTTCCGTCTATCAGTATGGACCCGCTGTTCACGTCATAAAAACGCATCAGCAGGTTGATGATGGTCGTCTTTCCTGCGCCGGTCGGCCCGACTATCGCAATCAGTTTTCCGGCCTCTGCATGCATGCTCAGGTCATGGATAATCGGAATTTCGCGGTCGTATCCGAACCGCACATGCTCCAGCCGGACATCGCCCCGGATATCGTGTAGCTCCGCGGCATTTTCCCGGTCCTTCAGCTCCTCTGTCTCATCCAGCAGCGTAAAAACGCGCTCTGCAGCTGCCAGTGCGGAAAACAGCTCATTGATGATGTTCGCGATTTCATTGATCGGTCCGGAGAATTTCCGGGAATAGAGCACAAACGAGGAAATTGAACCGATCGTGATTCCGCCGCCCATGTAAAGCAGAGATCCGATCAGGGCAATCAGGGAAAGCGTCATGTTGTTGATGGTTCCCATGGTCGGCCCGATGGTGACTCCATAGTAATCAGCGGCATAGTATGCGTCCGCGGCGTCGGTGTTGATCCGTTCAAACCGTTTTTCGACTTCTTTTTCATAAGCGTATGCCTGGATCGTTTTCTGCCCGCTCAGCATCTCTTCCACAAAGCCGTTCATGATCCCGTAGTTTTTGGACCGTTTCACAAAACGGGGCTGAGTGATCTTCCGCATTTTCGTGGTGTATACGATGGCGGCCGGAACGCTGAACAGCACGACGGCCGAAAGCGGAAGGGAAATGGTGATCATCATGATCACGGATCCGGCAACCGTCACGACACTGGTCAGAATTGACACGATATCCGTGGACATGCAGGTTGAAATCACGTCGATGTCGTAACTCACGCGGCTGATGATATCCCCGGCTTGGTTCCGGTCAAAGTATGCCACCGGAAGCTTCATCAGCTTGTCAAACACACTCTGCCGCATGTGCTTTGCTGCCCGTTTGGAAACATTCATCATGATAGCATGGATGGAGATTGTCAGCAGGGAGCTCAACACATAGCAGATCAGCATTCGGGACGCATAGTACCAAACACGTTCGAAATTGACTTTCCCGGGGCCGGCCGCGGCTTCGTTGATAGCGGAACCTGCGAGGTTCGGTCCCCAGAGGGATAGCAGGTTGGAGCATATGCATAGGGCGGCCACAAGCAGGATCAGCCACCGGAACGGCCCCAGTAATGTCAGCATCCGCCGCAGTGCACCGCGTGCGTCCTTCGGTTTTGTCATGATCGAATCACGCCGTGCCATCTCAATCCACCTCCCCCATCTGGGTTTCGTGGATTTCGCGGTATACGGCGCATTCACGGAGCAGCTCTTCATGGGTGCCGTATCCGATCATCCGGCCCTCGTCCAGCACGATAATCCGGTCCAGTGACATGATGGAGGAAATCCGCTGGGCGACAACGATTGTTGTGGCGCTGCTGTGGTTCTCACGGATCGCCCGGCGCAGCATGGCGTCTGTTTTGTAATCCAGAGCGGATGATGAATCATCCAGCACCAGGATGTCCGCGTTGGCTGCCAGCGCGCGTGCGATAAGCAGGCGCTGCTTCTGCCCGCCTGAGAAATTGGCTCCGTGGATAACGGCACGATGGCTGGTTCCGTCATCGTATGCGTCCACAAATTCCAGCGCCATGGCGTCCCGCAGGGCTATGTTTACAGCATCGTCCTCTATGTCGCGTCCGAAGACGATGTTCTCCCGGATGGTATCGGCAAATATCACATCATTCTGGAATACAACACCGAACAGCCGGTGAAGTTCATCTGCCCGGTAGGTGCGAACATGCCTTCCTCCGATAAATACATGACCCTCCTGCGGATCATAGAAACGCATCATCAGGTTGATAATACTGGTTTTCCCAGCGCCTGTCGCACCAATGATGCCGATGGATCCACCTCGCGGAATGGAAAAACTCACATCATCCAGGCATTTCTGCCGGGTGGATCCTGCGAATGCTTCCGTCCGGTTTCCGGCCGATCCTTTTTCACTGTCATAGCTGAATGAAACATGGTCAAATACAATATAGTCACTGCTGCTTGTCTGCGCGGCCTGTTCTTCCGGTATTGGCTGCAGCTGGGTTTCCGTTCCCGTCACTTCACCGATTCTTCCGGCGGACGCGTTTGCTTTGGACATCATCATAAAGATTCGGTTCAGTCCCATCACGCCCATCAGGATCATATTGAAATATGTAAGGAATGCAAGAATCACGCCCGGTTCAGTCTGTCCGGCATTCACACGCTGAGCGCCGATCAGCACAACCAGCGTCAGTCCGACGTTCAGGAACAGCGTCACAACAGGTCCTGGAAGCGCCATGATCATTCCGGCCCGGATATCCCTTCGGGCAGTTTCTTTATTGGCCTCCAGGAACCTTTCCCTTTCATGCGGTTCGCGGGACAGTGCCTTCACCACGCGGATGCCGGTGATATTCTCCCGCATCACGCTTACGATTCGATCCATTCCCTCCTGTACTTTCTTGTACAGCGGAATCCCCTTCATGGAGATAAACACGACCAGCACAATCATAACCGGCGCCATAATGCACAGGATGGAAGCCAGTCCCGCGTCCATCGACAGTGTCACGCAGATCCCGCCGATCAGCATGATGGGCGCGCGGATCCCGATGGTTTGCATTGACTGGATGAAAGACTGCACATTGTAGCTGTCGGAAGTCATCCGGGAGATCAGAGATGGCAGCCCAACTTCATCCATCTGGGAACCGGACATGTTCACAGCCGCGTGGAAAAGGTCCCTCCGGATCTGCCAGGTGGATTCCTTTGCGGTTTTAACAGAGAGGCGGTTGGCGTTTACATTCAGGAACCGTACGCACAGGGCAAGGGCAATCATGGCAGCTCCCCAGAGAAGGACGGAACGGATCTCCCGGGTCGGTACAACATGATCAATCAGGTGCTCCATCACATAGGGAATCATCAGTTCCAGTGCAGTACCGGACATTTTGATTCCCATCACGCCGCTGATCCGCGGCACATACTGCTGCAGGTATTTCCACAAAAAACGCATGATATCCCTCGCCAGTCAGACAGTTCTGTTTCATCTTTTATCATAGATGATTTTGGCTGCCGGAACAAATACTAATTTTGTTTTTCTGATATAGTTTTCTTCGGCCGGAATTGCACCGGCACAGGAAAACAGCTCCGGAAATCCGGAGCTGCACGTTTTATTCTCTTAATTATTTTGTTCCGAAAATCCGGTCACCGGCATCACCAAGTCCGGGAACGATATATCCATGTTCATTCAGATGGTCATCCAGCGCGGCAACGTAAATATCCACATCCGGATGTTCCTTCTGGATTCTTTCAATGCCTTCGGGAGCAGCAATCAGGTTCACCAGCCTCATATGATGGCATCCGCGCTGTTTGATGAAATTGATGGCTGCGCTGGCGCTGCCGCCTGTAGCCAGCATGGGATCCAGGATCAGCAGCATGCGTTTGTCGCTGTCTTCAGGCAGTTTGCAGTAGTATTCCACCGGCTCAAGTGTTTTGGGATCACGGTAAAGGCCGATATGTCCGACACGGGCCGCTGGTACAAGGTTGATTACACCATCCACCATACCCAGGCCTGCACGCAGGATCGGGACAAGTCCCAGCTTTTTCCCGGCCAGCACCTTGCATTTGCACTTTGTGATGGGCGTTTCCACTTCGATTTCTTCTGTCTCCAGGTCACGGGTAACCTCATAAACCATCAGCATTGCGATTTCGGAAAGGAGTTCGCGGAAAGCCTTCGTCCCGGTATTCTTGTCACGCATAATGCTCAGCTTGTGCTGAATCAGCGGATGATCGAAAACAACAACCTTACTCATATCTGAAACCTCCGTCATCTGATGTGGAATGGCTTTCATTCCTTCTTGGAGTATTTTATCAGAAAGGGTTTATCCGTGCAACAATCTTTTGGATCCTGCCTTCCATTCCAGGTCCCTTTGTAATATAATCTTATCAATCAAAATGGCTTTTGCCTCAAAGGAGTTCTGAAATGTTTCCTGCTCCTTCTTCACGATATATACTGGGTTCTCTGCCATGGTACAGCGTACTGATTGTTACCGGCGCCGCAATCGCAATTATTCTTGCCCTTCGGGAAGAAAAACGGGTCGGCATCCGAAAGGATACAATCATTGATCTGGCACTGTGGCTCCTTCCGCTTGGTATTGTCGGCGCCCGTATATATTATGTTGCTTTCTCGTGGCCTGATTTCAGGGAAAATCCCATATCCATCCTGAAAATATGGGAAGGCGGTATTGCGATTTATGGTGCGGTGATTGCCGGCCTGATTGTGGTCCTTGTTTTCAGCCGGATCCGGAAAATTCCCGCTCTTCTTCTCTGCGATCTGATTGCTCCCGGGCTGGTCCTTGCTCAGGGGATTGGCCGCTGGGGAAACTATTTCAATATGGAAGCTTACGGCGCTCCGGTGGAAAATCCGGCACTCTGCTTTTTCCCCTTTTCTGTACTGATACCGTCTGATTTGTCAAATCCCTGGCATTTGGCAACTTTCTTCTATGAATCAGTATGGGATTTTCTGGTCTTTGCCGCGCTGATGACTCTCCGCCGCCGCCTGTTCCGAAAGCAGGGGGATGTGTTTTTCTTCTATGCGTTTCTGTATGCCTGCGGACGTCTCGTGATTGAGGACTTCCGAATGGATTCTCTCTATGCCGCTTCTTCCGTCCGTGTCAGCCAGCTGCTGAGCGTGCTGGTCTGCATCGCTTTGCTGGTTTACTGGTTCATTCAAACCCGCAGCCGCTCCGGCGGATGGGTGCGCGTCCTGTTCTTTGCCGCTTCGCTGGCCTGTTCGGTTCCGGTGTTGGGTTATGCGCTGAATATCGTCATTCATCCGTTGGAAATGCCGCTGATCAGCCGTTTCGTTTTCCTGGCGGTCTATTCCGTCCTGAATATAGTTACGCTCTTCCTGATTTACGGAAGCTCATCCCGGGAGGAAGTTCTTTATGCCGTCCACGAAGTTTAAAAACCTGCTTTACCGGTCGGCGCTTCCTTTCTTTGCGCCTTCTGCCGGCCGCAGTCCCCTCCTGCCGGCGCAGGGGCATCCTCTTTCCGATCCGGGCGGACTTGCGCGGATCATCCGCTGCCATCATGCGGCAGGCGCCGCTGTATTGGTTGCGGACGGAAAACGCCGTTCGCTGGTGGTGGAAAAGCCTTCCCCGGCTGGCCAGGCCGCTTCTCCCGATACATACTTCCGCGTCGCGTCAGTCACGAAGATGGCCACGGCGCTTCTTTCTGTTCTCCTGGTTCACGACGGTCTGCTCGATCCCGATTTGCCGGTGTCCGGTTACCTGCCGGACAGTGAATGTCTTCCGGACTTGTCCGGTATCACGCTCCGCCATCTGCTGTCCCATACATCCGGCCTGGCGGATCCGCCTCGGCTTGAATCCCTGCTGGAATCCCGCGCACCGTACCGGGAAGCGGTATCCGGAGCGCGGGTATCGGAGCCGGGTTCTGCATTCCGCTATTCCAATCTTGGCTTCGGCCTGGTCGGATGTGTCCTGGAATCCGTATCCGGCACAGCGCTTGGTGATCTTTTTAAATCCAGAATTTTCACACCGCTCGGAATGAACGCCTCCATTGAAGGCTGTTCCCTTCCGGAGGATCGGATCATGCCGGTTATCCGTATTCTTCCGTATCGTCCGGAGAATCAGCTGACAGTTACGCCCCTCGGCCGGATTCCCCTCTCTGTACCGGATCCGCTGCATCATTACGGGCATACCGCCGGCAGCATGTATACGGACATTCAGTCCCTGTATCAGCTCCTGACCTGCATCAGGGACGGCGGATCTCCGCTTTTGCCGGCTTCCGGGGCTGACATCATGAAGCAGAAACATTCGTCCTACGGCGCACTGTCGCCGACCCTCTCATATGGACTCGGCCTGTTGATCATTAATGATCCGCGTCTTTCTTCCGGCAGGATCCTCGGCCATCAGGGCTATGCCTACGGATGTGCGGACGGCGCTTTCTGGGAAGAGGACACCGGCCGCATCATGATCATCCTGAACGGCAGCTGCAGCGAAGCGCGTGAGGGCCGCCTTGGACTTTGCAACCGCGATATGCTTCGCTGGGCGTTCCGGAAGGAGCTTCCGCAATGGTAAAAGTAGTTTCACTGAAAACATTCCATGGAAGGGTCACCGTGGAGCTGGATAACGGACGTCGGTATCACCTGAAGCCCCTGGATCTGATTGGTTTTCCGCTTTCGGAGAATACGGAAATTGATGAGTCGGTTTTCGAACGGAAGGTCCTGCTTTCCCAGTATCCGGATGCGCTGAATACGGCGGTCGCGATGCTTGCGCGCCGGGCCTGCAGCCGCAAGGAAATCCGGGATAAGCTGCTTTCCCGCGGCTGGTGTGAGGAAACAGCGGATATGGTGCTCACCAAACTGGATCAGAAGAATCTCCTCGATGACCAGGACTTCAGCGATCAGTGGACACGGTATCGATCTTCCGGCAAATATGGCTCAAACCGGATCTATCGGGAGCTCCGTTTCAAGGGCGTGGATGAGGAGATCGCCCGTGCCGCCGTCGGATCTCTGGATGAAGAGGAGCAGCTGAATGCTGCGGCCTGTTATGCGGTCAAAGCTGCAGCCCGCAGTAAACCCGGTGAAGATATCCATAAATCCCGTAGCCGGGTCATGCAGTCGCTGGTACGTCGCGGCTTTTCCTGGGAAACTGCGCGTGCTGCCTGCGACCGGGTTTTTGATCCGGACGATAGGAATGAATAAAGACAGCTTCCTCGCGGATTACAAAAACAGCGCTGCATCTGCAGCGCTGTTTTTCGAGGTGCCATCCAGATTCGAACTGGAGAATAAAGGTTTTGCAGACCTTCGCCTTACCACTTGGCTATGGCACCATAAAAAATGGAGCGGTAGACGGGACTCGGACCCGCGACATCCACCTTGGCAAGGTGGCACTCTACCA
>JAEEGL014648126.1_pt1 | contig 16880 bp, 15 predicted proteins | sample 9134231 | NCBI WGS metagenome assembly JAEEGL01 (sample SAMN16246548, study PRJNA631951) | gut metagenome | biome: gut microbiome; feature: rumen; material: fiber-attached | host: Bos | place: Iran: Karaj | collected 2018-10
TATCCAGTTTTGACTTATCCGTTACTATAATATTGTATCCGCTGCCATGATTACATTTGAGGACAAATTTATCTGGGAGTGTATTAAAATCAATTTCATCAAAATTATCCCAAACTCCAAGTAGCGGAATAAGATATTCTTCGCCAATTTTTTCTTTAACCCAATCTCTCACTAAATATTTATCTGCCAAACGAGTTTTTAATGGCGTCGAATCATAAAGTTTTAACCACTGAATTTTTTCATTGAATGTCTGAGGATTTTCTAAATTTAAAGTTTCTCCTGTAGCTTTTTTATACCAATCTTTCAGATATTCAGAATATTTTTCGGGGGACATGTATTTAGATAATTTGTAATTCAATTGTTTAGTTAAATTATTTATCTTATTTTGTTGATTATCTATCATGCTTTTTTGTTGTGCAATTACTCTTCTCTGGTTTCGTAAATCTCTTTCAACATTTTCAAATCTTTGCTTCAGCATAAGTTTTTTGCTTTTGAATTTTATTTTTATTCCAAGAATTGTAATAACTTTATGTTTTTTATTTTTAGAATTTTTGATTGAGAAAAGATTTTGCAATAATTTTTGCAATTCTCTTTGTTTAGATTCTTTTAATAATATTTTTTCAAAATTAGGATAATATGTACATAAAGCATCAAAATCTTTCCAAAAAAGATTTGGGCCATGGTCATTAACTTTGCACAGTCCAATTTCTTGCGTTCTTTGTATATAATTAAGTTTTAAATCAGGATTATCAACAACCCTTATTTTCCTTTTATTTAATACCGCTTGACACCAAAACCATTGATCATCATTAGTTGGAGCTAATTTTAACATTAATTTTTCATCTAGTACATCTTTATAAAAATATTTTGAGCAATAAAGAGCTCCACCTCCACCCCTTATTTTATTTAAATAGCTACCGTTTTCATAGTAATCTTTACCTCTGGAAACAATGTCAAACTTTCCTTTTATGAATTTAAATTTTGTAGCACTATGAACATTTATATGATTAGGATGCTTTATATAACTGGTAAGTAATTTTTTTAACCAATTCTTATCGTATAACAAATCGTCGTCTGCTGTTGCAATTATTGCATCAGGATATTTTTTTAAAGTTGGGATAAGTTTTTTGTAAGATTTTATATCTTCACACCAATCTATAGTCAGACCTTTTGGTACTAAATCCAACAATTGAGATGGTAAATCTTTTTCTCTGTTAGGGAACTGCTCTTCTGCAAGCCAAAGTATTACCCTATCAGCTTTTACGGTTTGGTTCAAAAGGCTATCTATTGCCATATTTACGGTATCAATTCTCGCAGGGTATGAGGTAAGTGAAATTATAATCTCATTTAATATAGTCATCTTGATAGCATTATTTTGGTTAGTTTCCTTTAGCAACATGAAATTTTTATTTTTATTTAACATAAATTTAGGTATTATTTTATTTTTAAAAAGTTTTTTAACATTATTTTTTTGTTTACAGGTATGGTTACATGTCCAATATGTGGAGCTTACTAATGAATTTAAAAAACTTTTTTTGTATTTATCATATAGTTTTGCTTGTTTTAGCACATTATATAGAGCTTTATAGGCTTCATAAAAGCAGAATGGATTATCATCTCTTGTATTTTTTAAGCTACCTGTTCTGTTATAACGATATAATACTAAACTTTCATTAATAAAAGTTATTTTTTTAGAAAATGCCATACATGCCATTGTAAAATAGACATCATTAGAGTGAGTAAGCAATTGGTACTTAATATTATTATCAATTATGAGTTCTCTTCTAATAAGCTTATTCCACGGCATAGGATTGGATATCGAAAATATGTTTTCTTTTAAATCATCTGTCTGAAAAGTCAATACCACGTCATTATTGGGATTATTGGGAAAAATCCCGGTAGCACTGCCTATATCACCAGTATTAACATCATAATTACTATATTGAAAACAAGCGATATCGGAATCAGTTAACGACACATTATTGTAAGCTTCTTCAAGCATAAACGAAATGAATATGTCATCACTATCTAAAAAACTTAAATATTCTCCTTTTGCAATTTCTAACCCTTTATTTCTTGCAGCACCTGCACCTTGATTTTTTTGTTCAAGAATAACAAATCTATCATCTTTTGCGGCATACTCTTTTAGAATTCCCAGAGAATTATCCGTAGAACCATCGTCTATACAAATTATTTCTATGTCCTTCAGAGTCTGATTTACTACACTATCCAGACATTCTCTCAAATATTTTTCTGTGTTGTAAACCGGTATGATTACACTGACTTTTGGCATCAATTATATCCTTTCAAGTATTTGTTCTCGTACAACATTCTTATCAATTTCTTCCAGTCTCGCAAGACGTGATTCAATTCTAAGCAATCTATTTTCTAGAATTTTCTTTTTGTTTTTAAGCTTTACTTTAATTTTAAATAGCGTAATGACTTTTTTTTCGTTACAACTTTTTATTGAAAATATTTGTTCAAATATATTGCTATAAAAACGACTATCCTTATCTAAAATATTCATAATTTCCGGATAATATTCCACAACTTTATTTAATTGCTTAATATTCTTATTTTCTAGCATGTTACTGTACCAAAGGGCATTTTTTTGAGATCCTTCTATATGGTGAAATTTTGTAAAATTGTTTCTTATAACATTTATTTTCCTATTATTTACGATAAGCATTGCCCAAAACCATATATCATCAGCTTGTGGACAAAGCTCCATAAACAAATCTTCTCTCAGAATATCTTTATTAAAGCAATTTGGAGGATATAAAACACCACCAACGCCGGTAAAGAAGTTATTATACGAAGGAGCAGATTTCTTAAGATTTCTTTCCCATTCATTATATGGCATAATTTGCCCATTCTCATTAAATGTTATACGGTGGGCTCTATTACAATGAACCAAACTCGGATTGTGCAAATACTCATTGTATAGTTTTTCCAGACATGTTGGTTCATATATCACATCATCATCAACCGTAACAATTACTCTATTCGGATATCTTTGGAGTGCAGGAATAAGTTTTTTATAAGATTTAATATCTTTATACCAATCAATCGTCAAACCTTTCGTAACTAAATCAAGTAATTGCGGAGGCAAGTCCTTTTCTTTATTCGGGAACTGTTCCGGTGCAAGCCACAAAATAATCTTCTCTGGCTTTACAGTTTGATTAAGAAGGCTTTCTATTGTTTGGTTGACTGTATTTATCCGGGCAGGGTAAGAAGTTAAAGAAACTATTAAATCTTTTATTTTAAGATTTACATCTGCAAGTTCTGAAAATTCTTCTTTAAATTCTTCTGCCATTGTATTATAGAATACTTTGTAATCTCCTTTTTTTCGTTTGCTATTCACGTACTGCCAATAGTGTTTTTCAGCAAGTGAAAAATCTTCTTGTGACTCAATCCATTCATCAATATATTTGTAGTTATTAAATATAGAAAAACTCTGCTTATCCTTAAGTTTATGCACAATAGAGTCATCCAGCTGTACATAATAGTATTTTGCATTATGTATAATGGAAATCTGGTCAGATCTAATGACTGTAATTGCATTAAATATGTTATCCGCTCCCGGATAACTGCCCAGCGGGCGTAAATTATATTTATCAATAAATGTCTTTTTGTATATCTTATTCCAACAAATACCTGTAGTTATAATTATGTTAGCTTTTTCATTGTTTGCTTTTATAACTCTAGCATTTGACGAAACACCGCATTTTTTCTTTCTAATAACTTTATTATCATATAACAGAACATTATCAGTCATTGCAATATCTGAATCATATCTTTTTGCATTTTTGTACAATAAATTGTAATAATTTTTATCAATAAAATCATCTGCATCAACGAAACCAACATATTCTCCTGAGGCATTATTTACACCATATTCTCTGGCAATTGCAGGACCTTGATTTTTTTGTTCTAAAATAACAAATCTATCATCTTTTGCAGCATATTCTTTTAAAATATTTAATGAATTATCCGTAGAACCATCATCAACACAAATTATTTCAATATCTCTAAGTGTCTGATTAACTACACTGTCCAAGCATTCTCTCAAATACTTCTCTGTGTTATAAACCGGTATTATTACGCTTACTTTCGGCATACTCCAATTCCCTCAACTGACTCACATCTGCTTCACAAAACTAAGTTAAGAAAAATATATCCCGTTTTGTATCAGCTATTCGGCTATATCTTATTTCAAAGGATATAAGCTCTTGTCCTTATATTGAGACAAATTGTCATTGTATTAGGACTAAACTAAACACCATGGATAATTTGAAAAACAAACTATGCGCAGTAATAGGCGATGTTGTAAAGCGAAACCGTAAAAAATCAATTACCAAAAGCGCGGATGAAATCGGGATGTGGAAATCATTATGGGCTGATTTGGAACACGGAATAAAAGACCCCCAATTTTCTACCCTATGGCGAGTTGCAGAAGGATTGGATCTAAAACCGCATGAACTTGTAAAAATGATAGAAGATGAAATCGGTAACAATTTTTCATTTATAGAAAATACATTGTAGAATTTAGTTGAATTTTTTTTGGTATAATTTAGATTGCATGGAGAGGTGTCCGAGCGGTTTAAGGTGACGACCTCGAAAGTCGTTGTAGGGGTGACTCTACCGCGGGTTCGAATCCCGCCCTCTCCGTATTATGCCATATTAGCAGAGGCTTGCAGAATCCGAATACTTGCAATAAAATTTTTATGTGTTATTTTGATTACATTAGCCGAGGAAAGATGTAAGCGTCTGTAGCTCAGCTGGATAGAGCATCTGCCTTCTAAGCAGAGGGTCGCGCGTTCGAATCGCGCCAGGCGTAAATTAAAAGGGACTAGTTTAAACTAGCCCCTTTTAATTTAAGTTTGTGAAAAGATTTGAACGTTTTCTGCGTTCGAGCGCGAACGAGCAGAGGCTGGAGTGCTTTTGCTGAATGTACGATTAGTACATGATGCAAAACACGGAATTGCCGTTTAATGCGAGTGAGCAAGACAATCGCGCCAGGCGTAAATTAAAGAGGATGGAGAGAACCCATCCTCTTTAATTTTATGTTTGTCAGCGACAAGAACCGCAAAGTGCGTAAGCACTTGCGTGTTCGAGTGGGAGCGAGCTGAGGACGAAGGTCTTTTCTTTGGAAGAAACGAAGTTTCTGAAAAGAAAAACCGTAGACCCGTTAAACACGAGCGACCAAGACAATAAATATATTTACCCCCGCACCAGATGTCCCAGAAAAAAAGATCTCATTAAGTGAGGCCTTTTTATTTGTTTGATTCTAGTAAAATCAATATTTATCGACATCCTCCTAAGTGGTGCAATCTTCTTCCTGTTGATTTGCATTTACCGTCAGTAAATGTGTGTGTCTTTTCATTCCAGTCTTTATATAGTTTATATTCATCTGATGCATGATGCCCGCCATTTCCAACTTGAACAAATACATCTTGATATTTAGTTTCATAATATTTATTAGCTCCTAATCCTAACCAAGTTGATTCAGATTCATAACCAAGACATTTAGCTACATACGCAGAATCTGTATATATATGTTTTCCATCCGCAGTTTTTACATATTTTTCGCCTCGGTTATTCCAACATATTTGAACTTTTTTACCGTCTACTTCTTTTATTTTACTTTGTGTGTTGGTAGTTGTGTACTCTGATATTAGCCTATAAAAACCATAATCAGTACCTATACACTTCATACCGTATTCACTAATTTTGTCAACTGTATCTATTTCTTTAAATTTATGCACTTGTACTAATGATGAAAGAGTCATCACAACATTAGATAGTAAATCAACAACTTTGTTATCATCTTTTAATTTTTCTCTAATAGCGGAAAATTTTGAATCAGATTTAATTATTTGTTCTATATCTTTACTTGTAATGACACCATCGCCTTTTTTGCCAGTTACAGCGATTTCTTTTTCTTTATTAACAAAGTAATCAAAAGCTTGTAATAATTCGTCAGAACTTAAGCCTTCTTTCCCATCAACATCAAATGCCGATAATGCAATATTCATATCTCCGGATATGTTAGCTTTATCATTATTTAATAATTTGGGTTTTTGTACATCATTACTTTGGGGTAATGTAATTGAATAATCTGTCATTTTTCTCTCTCCTAAAAAATACAATATTTTGTTATATGCATATATAAAGTATTCAAATAAGAAATAATTGCCTATTTTTTTGATATGTTAAGAGATTGTTACAATTTAATTTTTATGCAACATTTTCTACTAACAAAGTTCGAAACTTGGCAACTCAGGCGTAAATTTAAGACGATAGGTTAAAACCTATCGTCTTAAATTTTATGGAAAGATTTGACGTACAAAAACTACATCCACAGATAAGTTACATTTCTCCTCCAGCAGGACGTGAATGTGAATGTGTATATTTTGCTCTATATTCTGAATCGAACGCCATTTTTATCCGATGTTTAGCTTCACCCCACGTAGTAGGGAAACCAAGAGCTTGCATAGTCCCTTTAAAAACACTTGGCTGCGATTCATCAGGACTTTTGTAAAGTTTATTATTTTTAAAAGATAAAGCACTTCTTTCTAATAAATCGTTATATTTATTTTCATCCGTATATTCAAAAACGTGCTCCTCTTGCCCACCATCATTTTTTGCCGCTTCTTCAAAAATGGATAATAAAATACTGGAACTTTTAATCTTGACATCGCCTTCCACACCTAGCTTTGTCATAACATCATTACAAAATTGGTTAAAATCTATCGAATGCATTTCACTCATTATCTATTCCTTCCATCATTATTATCAACTTTACGCCTTTATTGTAGCATAAAATCTACCACCTGTATATAATCTTCTCACTATTTCCTAAACAAATTCAGTACAGGTGTCCACTTGAATCCATTCTGCAGCAATAAATCTGCTGTTGGAACAAATGATTTACCTGGATACATTCCGTTATCAAACTTATCTATCTTTACATAGCAGTTCTGCTCCAGCTGCTCTGACAAATTTTTTGCGAGTGCATATCTGTCTTCATCACTCATATAAGGCCAAAAATTTGAAGCCAAAACAATACTGTTTTGCGGTTTGATATTTTTATAATCAGTCCTTATATCCGCAGCAGAAAAATTTACCCTATCAGTAAGGTTTTTTGAGAGAACTCCAAGTGTATCGCCTTGTGCAGCCAGATTATTATACAATGATTGACCAAACTTCAGTTTAGACAAGATTTTTAGTCTGTCGGCAAAGGTAATAAACTCCGATATCTTATTTGCATCATTATTAAACATTTGGCCAATTTGTTTTATTTCTGTTGTTTCAAGCGGAACAATATTTTTCTTTGCATATCCTATAATCGTCTCATCATAATCCTTTGCAATTACCGGAAAGAATTTTTCGGGATTTTTCTCTTTCTCTGCGAACATTCCGATAACAAAACCATATGCCTCATATCCCAATGAACACCCATAACTGTATACATTTACTTTTGGAATATCTCTAAATACATCTGAAATATATGAATAAAACCTTTTACATTCATTAAAAGACGGTCTGAACATCCAAGATACATTCCTGTGCATAATCTTTTGTCCGGCACATACATCTCTGTATACTCCGGAAAATTTTGGTGAATAGGCATTTGAAGAATATTTATTTATATTTTGTACGTGCATAATATTCCTAAAAACCGTAAATAAAATTTTTGTTGTTTTCTAATGTCAAATCATACACTAACCCATAAAAAAAGATGGAAGCGGTAATTATATTAGCTTCCATCTTTTTAAATTCTATATAATTCTATAAGTTCTGATTGTCTTTTGGTTCATCATCCGGTTTGCGCTTGCCATCAAGAGTTTCGGCTCTATTTTTCATATCATTACTTGCTGTATTAACCGTTTTACCATATGACCATGTTTTTGCAGTCAAATCACGCAATTTACCGCCGATGCCATATTGCATAACGTCATACTCTGCGTGGTATCCGCCATATTCATCATCGTGATAGGTCATATCACCTGCTGATCCACCATCACCCATACCACTATAACCCATACGTTCCACTAATTTCTGTGTTTTATTATTTTTGGCACCAGTTAACCATCCTCTGCCCCACATCGATTCATTACGTTTTAAGGCATTACTATTACCACCTTCTTCAAGGTTTTCAGCCATATCGGAACGCCCGTATGTAGAAGCAGCTTCTTTTACTTTATCCCCTGCTTCTGCATATCCGTCCATCTTTTCTGTTATATCGTCTAGCAATTTGCCATAACTATCCATTTTTGAAGCAAATGTTGATTTTTTACCGGCTAAATCCGTCAAATGACTTCTTTCATCATTAGCATCCTCTTGCTTGCCTGACCTTACTTTATATAAGTATTCCAACCTTGTCTGATCAAAGTCGGATAATTCTTCCCCATTTGCTTTTTTTGCCTCTAAGTCCGCAATTTCTTCATCAATATCAGTAATTCCGTCAGCAATACCTTGAGCCTTTTCTTCTGCAGCTTGAATTTCGTTGTCCAACTCTTCAAACTGCTCGAGCATATCATCATAATCGTGTTCCAATTCTACAAGATTTTCATCCTGAGAATTCAATGCATCCAACAATTCTTTTCCGAGTTCGGAAACTTTTTCCAGAATCTCAATTCTCCCTTTTCTTGAACCAGCATTCCCTGATGATGCAATTGAATGGATTTGGGTTTTAATATCTTTTCCATTTACATTCCCTAATGACATATTTTTTCCTTTCCTTAATCTTGGTTATTTGCCATGATTAACGGCATTTTTCACAAAAACTTTAGGGGTTAATATAAAAATTGTTACAATTCTTAATAAGTTAGGCGCGCTTAAAATTCATCCTTTTAAACGCCAGTAATACTCGACCAAATAACTTGCTGCATCAAAAGAATGCTCTAGGAACTTGGTTTCATAGTTTGATTTTATTTGGGTATGTGTTGGAACATCGACGATACTTGTGCCTTCCTTGAATGACAGATTGTAGATGTTATACAAAAGCCATTTACATCTTCTTGGGTCAACAAACAAATGTCGTTCTCCTCTTGAGTTTTTAACCTTTGCATTAAATGCAGAAATTCTATTCAGAATAGGCGGATTGTAATCCCTCAATTTGAATTTTACATCTTCATAACCATAATCCTTAAGTGCATTTTTGATTATGGCATAATTGGTATATTCACTCTGCGTGCTTCTGTTATCTCCTGATGCATCTCCGTTAATTATTATTTCTGCTTTATGTTTTGGATATCTTCTTATAAATTCTTCAATGCATTGCTGTGTGGTAGTCTTTTCAATAACAATTTCATCAAAAAAGTAAACATTTTCGTTATCTTTATGAGCAAGGATCCAACACATAGGGTCAACATTGAAATCACAGGTTAAGTGCAGCGGTAACGTATCAACGTATTTTAGCCTCAACTTATTCCCTTCATCAAAACCCTTTACAACTAGGCCGGATGAATAATCTCCAAATTCACCAAGTACATTAATTTTATAGTATTCTTCATCAAAACTTTCTCTTAACGACTGTATAAAATGTGGAGGTAAATATATATTATTTGTTGTTGGTGCTATTATAAGCCGATAATTCTCTTTTGAGTTTTCCACAAAGCGTTTCCAAATCCAACCTTTGTCGGGCTGAGGATTTGTGTGCCCAAATAGCCTGTAACGGAAATCAACCCAATTTTTCCCTCTGTAAGTATTCCTTAATCTGCCCAAAAGCTGCTTAAAAGAAGAATCGCTTATTTGTGATGCTTCCTCAATTTCAGCCCAATGCAAGTTTAATGACTTAAACTTTTCCGGATCATCAAGCGCAGAAAACAGGATTTCAGAACCATTAGAAAAATTGATGATTTTATCAATTTTATTGTAGGTATAATCCTTTTCCACTCTATAACCTAGGCTTTCAAGATGTTCTAAATAACTTATTAGAGTGGTTTTTCTGACAAGTTCGTATTCTTTTGCCCCGACCAAACCACGACAGCCCGGATATTTTCTTGCGAGTAAAATCCCCAAAAGCGAACCGCACCAGGTTTTTCCGCTTCCAAATCCACCCTGATAAATCGCCACATCAAGTTGGTTTGTATGTGGAATTTCTATAAACTCCCGTTGTTTATCCAATAATTTATATTTAACCATATCTTCCTTTCATAAATTCCAGATTTTGTTCAACAAAATATATATTTAGGCGTAAAAGTTTTATGATTTTTATAGGAACTTTTTTGTCATCAAAGAAAGTTCCGCAAAGAAACTGTCGAGCGGAACTGCGCTCATTAATCAATTGTACTGTCCGACTTAAGGCGGATTAACTCACTACGTTCAGACAAAATCCGCCCTGACGTTGTCTCACCTACATTGATTATTCGCTCCGTTATGCTCGGAGGCGAATATTTCAAACCCTCGCCAAATGGGAGAGGGAAGGGTGAGGGGAAAAGTTGCGAGCGTGTCACAAAATGACAATAGTGAGCAGGAAAAATTCGGCGTAGCCGAAAATTAAACCACAGCCGAACGAAGTGAGGATGTAGAAAACTATTGCGTGTTTTCTCTTTCTTTGGGTACATTTCTTTCTCTTTACATTGCAATTAAAGAGAAAGAAATGTACAAAATAAAAATTAATTAAATGTTATACCTTTCAGCCCCTTTATTTACTCCTGCACCGCAAATAAAAGAAAGAAGAAAAAAGGCACCATAAATAAGTTTATTAAAACAATACATCTAAATATATATTTTGGCGGATTTGATAAAATCAAACCCGCCAATTACAAAAATATTTTTGAAAAATATTGACAGAATTTTTCATACAAAACCGTTTAAGATTCCCTATACCTGACGCTTTTAGCAAAGAATCAAATATAAGGGTAGAGAGCGCTCTATCATAATTAATGCAGTCATGGTGTTCACAGATATAATCATGTACCATTGCCGCAACAAGAAATTTATTATCAGTATTCGGACCTATAATCCTCCAAAAAAGACGGGGCACTGATGCCCCGTCAAAACAATATCCCTTCGGAATAATAAAATCATAGATTTGAGATTTTTTCTTATCTTTAACAAAAACTCTGAGCCCGAGTTTGTTAATAAAAGGATATTTTTTTACCGATTTTTTTTCCTCTTCACTCATTGATGGCACAATATACCTGATTCCGATTGAAGGAATAATACCAAAAACAATGTTTATCCGATCATTATCAAACCACACTTCCATTTGGAAACTCCTTATGCTCAAATAAATAATCCATCTCTTGAGCCGTATAGCCTAACATCTGCCCCAATTGATCTATGAGAGGATTCCCTCTGTAATAATCACTTGCATACTCAAATTCAATCAGAGCTTCAGGACTCGCAATTTGAGCCTTTATCTGCTCAGGCGTAATTCCCTTGTCTTTATATAATGCAAGAAAAACTTCACGCTTTGTCAAAGACAATTGTGCTATTCTTTCACGCTCTTTTTGCGCCTGTTCCTCGTCATAGTTTGGATTCAATATAACATCCGAACCGTCCCAAATATAGTGGTCTATGTTGTTGTATACTTCCTCTGATATCTCAAAGTTAGCAATTTCTTCATTCAATATCGGACATTGCCCTGTTCCGTTTATCTGATTATTTTCTATAAATGCGTAGTATGTCATAAATCCTCCTAAGCGTTTGTACCTAATCTTTTGTAACCACGAGCAAAAAGACTAAATGTGCCAGTATTGCTCGAATAAGATGACACATATATTTTTTTATCAAGCCCAACTGGTAAAGTTAAAGTACCTCCCCCACTAACAGAAGAACTTGAGCGTGTTTGCGCAGTGGTTATTATTTGATAATTATTTAATATATTAGAATAAACTCTTAATGAAACCGTATTTCCTGATGTTGCTCCTGTATAAACTGCACCAACCAAAATTACTTCATAGTTATTACCGTCTATTGGTAGATAGTTTGATAAATCGTACTCAAGTGGTGTTCCTGATGATGGCGCATTTACACTAGATGCGATTGTTAGGTCTGAATCTACCCATCCCCCATCACACATTGAATTGATATTCAAAGCACCATCAAGTGACTGACTTATTATCTTACCATTATTATCGGTCAGTATTGTGCCGATTTTTGCCACGTGTGAACCGCCTGATAATTGAAAAGTATTTTTTGTAGCATCATAAAATGCATTCATTGGGTTTACCGAATTTAAAGTATCTGCACTTAAGCACAAATAACGATAGCCCGCTAATCCTAATGATGCAGCCACTGCATACGTTATAAGTGTTTCTGTTGTAAACTCATCGTTTTTGAGCGTACCATCAGCATTCCTACCATTAGGAATTAAGCCTTTAATGCCTTTATCTGCCCACGTTATTGCACCAATATAACCTATACCATTAAATACTCGTCTAACCTCTGCAGCCATATATGTTGCATCGCTTATTACCTTTACAATAGGAAATGAACATGTATATGCAAGTATAGTTCCACTATCTTTACGTTTTACCAAATTTGATGAAGTATTATAAAATAAACTGGTGTTTGATGCGCTGCTATCAGAGGAGCCACTTTCGGCATTGCCGTAGGCAGTTACCCCGATTGTGCTTGAATCAAAATATAATGCCAACGCTCTCACTATACCGGCGTTACTTGCGCTTGCCGCCCTTACAACATCAGCTTGCAATTCCGCCCAAACATAAAACTTGCTGTTTGTGCTATCCCAATAAGTGTCATAAACTTTTAAATCGGGGTTAATAAAAGTATCACCTACATTGATTGTAGAACTTAAATCTGTAGTGCCATAAGGTACTATAACCACAGAGCCAGCTTTCAACGTAAACACACCATCTACAAGTGTATAATCCATTCTCTGTGGTACTTCTAAAAGACAATTGGTAACCTGAGAAGTGTTTAATATTTTATCTGTACAGCCTATAACAGAGTTTTCATCAACTGTGACAGTTTTCCCATCCGGTTTAACTATCCCTGATGTTTCAGCGGTTGCTTGAATTGATGATAAGAAAGCATCATCCGTTTCTAAATCACTTAACTTTTCGGGAAGATCAGATGATAAAGCGTACTCTCCAACATCTTGTTTCCCATCTATCAAGTCTCTTAAAGATACTTCTAAAGAATCAATATAACTCATCGTCACATCTGAATTTTGCTCGGCATAGTACTGCGCACTGTCACGGAACTCCTTCGCTTCATTTTTATAACTTTCAGCCATCTCAGCATAATACCTCGCTCTGTTATTAGTAATATCCATAGCCTGTCCGGTTTCTGCACCGGTAACATATATGGAAGTCCCGCCGCAATCTTGGTTCATATTTTGATTACAATTATTACACTGTGACATTAGTTGTACCCTTTACCTTTCTCGGATATACGATGATTTTATTCAAATCACCGTAAGTTCCGTTAGCTACAAATAAAGTATCCTCAACAGAAGATGCTTCTATACAGATTTTTATCCCGTAATAATAAATCTTATAGGGTTTATTGGACGGAACGACCAAATTATCGGTATATTCCGGCGACAACACAAAAGTAACCGTATCAGAGTTATTGACCGACACCTGTAATTCTTCCCCTACCGGGTTTCGCTTATCATCCTGAATCCCAAAATAAACCTTATAAGAAGAATTTTCCTTCAGACCTTTTACGGTAATTTCTCCACTGTCACCTTGATACATAGAGATAGTACCGTCTTTATCAATGGTTAACATTATAAATTCCTTTCTGCTTAAAAGCCTTAATTAAAAATTAGCTACACTTATTTCCGCTGCGGGAACAAAATATGCCGAACTGCAAACTACGGTTGTCGAAAGAACATCTCCGGATCGTACGGGAAGACTTATAAGTGATGATGCATTATCAGCCTCATTTTCCCCTACCTTCAGAACCACGGTTTTACCGTTTACCGTCAAATTCCCGCTCGCAGAAGCCGCAGGCAAAATCAAAACATACCCATTTAGTGTAGCTGTATAATCTGTTCCTGATGTAAAACTTATGCTTCGGCAGGAGCTCCAATTTGGAACCATGCCGGAGTTCTTAACCAAAAGTTTTGTTTTTGTTTTGTATTCTGAAATAGTTGAACTCAAGCTTGATAACGAAGAAGTTACACTTTCCGAAAGTTCTGTTATCGCAGAGTTTATGGTTGTAATGTTGGACAAAATTGAGGAAATGCTCGAATTTATTTGAGTATTTGAAGTATCAATTTTGTCATCCAAGTATGAAAAATTGTTGTTTAATGTTACCGAACTGGCAATTGAGCCATATTCTATATTTAAAAGTGCCATTATTTTTTACCTCCGATTAGTACGTCGTATATTTTATCAATTTTTACTTGCATCGCATTCAACTGATTTTTCAAATCATTGTATTGTTCTTTTGTAGCATATGCTTGAGATATATCGTTTAAAATTTCCCTATGTTTAACTTCCAACCTCTCGGGTGTAACGAAAAGATTGTATTGAAAAATCAACGCTATGCATACAAGTCCTATTGGTAAGTATTTGTATATATAATGTTCCATAAGACCACTCCTATTTATTAAGCCATCATCATGGCTAATTGAGTTGCCATTTGCATCATCTGCGACATATCCATTCCTGAATTGTTGCTTGTTGTCTGAGTTTTTGTAGCATTCCCCTGACTGGCATTCAAGGACTGTCTTTGTGCATCGCTTAAAATACTATAACCATTCATGTATAAGAGCATCAAATTCGCTAACATCGTTGCAGTATCTTTTTGAGAACTTCCCAATAATTCTTGTGCATAGTTAGCTATTTGATTAGAGTTATTTTGCGCCAAATTATTATACATATCAGTAGCTTGCGACGAACGAATCATATTTCTCTTTGAAAGTGGATTTATAATATTATTTTCTAAATTTAATGCCGAATTACTGTTTAGCGTGTTCATAAAAGAATTCATTTTGGCCTTATTTGTAGTTGAATTTAAAGTAGGCTTCAAATATTCTTGCAACAATTTGTTCATATTTGAATTCACAAAATTATTAATTGAACTTAATGCAGTATTATTATTAAATTTTGTCGCCGTACCTTTGTTCGTCGTAGTACTTGTTACATACGGATTTACAGTTGTGGTGTTCCCGTAAACTGTTTTGTTTGTAGTTTTTTTTGATTTTTTACCCATAAATTTTCCTTTCCGAAGCTACGCTCCATATTATGACTTAACTTTAACTTTTCCGAATTCAATATTATTTATGCAAAAATTCTGCCCTTTTTCTTTCACGTAAAAACTCATCTGCAAAGTTCGAAAATAAGCAGCAGGCAGACTTTTAATAACATTGATTTTTTCATGGGGATATATCGTTTCATCCCATTTTCCTTTATCAAAATAAAGCACGTTCGTCAGTGTCTTAGACACTATATGCCTGATTTTCGTCGTTAACGCATTGTAATCTTTTGTGTACTCAACATAGAAATCATTCGCATAGAACATATTAAGGGTTACTTTAGGCGGATAAGCCAAAATCTTTAAGGAATTTTCTACCCCAAGATTTAGGGGGGTACATTTATAAAAAGCCTCTATAAATTCACCGTCAAAATCCTGAGCGGTATATTCCGAGTAAATTTTTACCCCGGCAGAATATAATTTACCACCACAAATGCCCATACAATTGATTTTTTGAGATTTTCTTTTTACCCAGGCTTTATGCAGATAATCGTAAATCAGAATGACCGAAAAATTTGCATCTGATGAAGGTATTAAAAACCAGACCTCGTTCCTGTCGGAAGTTACAACAGACAGAGTCTTTATATCCTCAGCATAATCACCGTTAATTCCGCACAACTCCTGCTGTATATCAATTGCAATATTTTCTCCAAGAGTCTTGTCTCCGTTTATAACCTGAAGGAAAGAAAATACACCCTTTTTTGTGTCGTCATAAAAATAGAGCTGTGTTCCGTGAAAAACAAGTGCCATATATCCCGCACATCCACCCGGTGAATCAAAAGATTTACTGAAACCGTTTTCCTCCTGCGAAATCAAACATGAAGAATCTTTGTGAAAGACAGCAAGAGCACCCAGATATGGATAAATGGCTGTTATTCTTTTTACAAATTCAATAAACCCAGCAGAAGTGGTTAATTCCGCATCAGAAGTCGAAAAATCATAAATATCCTCCTGAACCGAATACCAAAGAATCTGACCATTATAAACCCATAGTCTTCCTGCAAAAATCACCAGCCCCAATCCCTTAACATCTCTGCCCTCAGTGTCTACCGGAGTCATAGGAGTTATGGTATCGGGCTCATTTTCGGACAAATTTGTTTCAAATTCAATTGAAAGCATTTCTTCTCCATTTGAGAAAACCCATAAATCAGCCCAGCCCTGAGCCACATCAACAGCAGAAGATTTTCCGGTTATTGTAAGATTCGAAACCTTTTCAGTTAATGTACCTGCTTGCGGAGAAAAAAGGTAAATTTTACCCTCAGTAGAGCTTTCCGTATGAACCAGAAAATAATTTTTTGAATTCTGTACACTTTCAAATATATTTATAACTTTTTCACCGTCGGGAATTAATGAACATACTGCAACATTACCCGGCGCAGTCCTGATTCCGACACCTGAATTTGCCGAAGATGAAAATAATTCTACATTCTGAATATCTGATGCAGTTATAAGATTCTCACAAAATACAGATGAACTTCGATTAATCCCCGAAAAATTGTTACAAATCAACCTGGTTTTCAACATAAATATTCCTTTCTTTTGTTGATTTTTATTACGAATTCGCCATTTTTTGAAATTAAACTTTACATTTCTTAATATTCTAGAAAAAATGGGCAATTTTTTGTAAGTTAAATACTTAATATATATATAAGAGATACTCAGAGGAGCTTTATTAGATGCTATTCATTAAA
>JAEEGL015836257.1_pt1 | contig 16880 bp, 16 predicted proteins | sample 9134231 | NCBI WGS metagenome assembly JAEEGL01 (sample SAMN16246548, study PRJNA631951) | gut metagenome | biome: gut microbiome; feature: rumen; material: fiber-attached | host: Bos | place: Iran: Karaj | collected 2018-10
ACATGGGGCAAAGCCGTCAACCTCGGTTACCCCATCAATACCCCCGGCGACGAGAACAACCTCATCGTGGCTCCCGACGGTCGCACGGCTCTCTTTAGCAGTGACCGCGCTGACGGCTATGGCCAGCAGGACATCTACTCGTTTGTCATGCCCGTACCGTCGCGTCCCGAGCGCATAACATTCATAGACCCAATACGTCAGGCCGAGAACCTGCTCACGCTGGGCGACACCGTCACGCTGAGAAACATCTTCTTCGAGACCGCCAAGGCCACCTTGCTCGAAACCTCGCTCGCCGAGCTCGACCGACTGGCCGAAGCACTGCAGCGCCACCCGAAACTGCGCCTCGAGGTGGGTGGCCACACCGATGCCGTGGGCAGCGATGCAGACAACCTGGTGCTCAGCGAGAAGCGTGCCAAGGCTGTATACGACTACCTGATACAGCGTGGTGTAGCTGCCGAGCGCCTCACCTATCGCGGCTATGGCGAGAGCCGCCCAGTGGCCACGAACGACACCCCTGAAGGCCGCGCCAAGAACCGCCGCACCACCCTAACGCCGCTACGGTGATGCGGGTTGTTGTCTCTTTTTTGTAAAATAAATTTGGCTGAATGGGAAAAAGTTTGTATCTTTGCACTCGGTAAGAACATAAAAAATACGATTATGAAAGACATAATGCCAGTGAATGGATTGTTCGATATGCCCACTCTGCCTTATGAAGGACTGGGCGATATTATCAGCAAAGAGACCCTTGGTTTCCATCATGGGAAGCACCTGAAGGCCTACGTGGACAATCTCAACAAACAACTTCCTGGCAGCGGATTGGAAAACCTGCCGCTGAGCGAGGTGATTTGCAAATCTGAAGGCGGAATGTTTAATAACGCCGGACAGGTGCTGAACCACGCCATGTATTTTGAACAGTTCAGTAACAGACCGAAGCCTGTAAGCGCAAAGTTTGCTGCTTTGCTAGATCGCAATTTCGGGAGTGTTGAGGCGTTCAAGAAAGAGTTTGAGCAAAAGGGCGTCACATTGTTCGGCAGCGGCTGGGTGTGGCTTAGTATAGACAGAGACGGCAAATTGGTCATCACGCAACAGAAGAATGCAGAGAATCCCGTCACCATGGGCTTCATACCATTGCTGACCTTCGATGTATGGGAGCATGCCTACTATCTTGACTACCAGAACCGACGTGCTGATTACCTCGCTGCTCTGTGGCAAGTCGTCGATTGGGCAATAGTGGAGGAACGACTCTAATTGACTAGTCTTTTTATTTATGTTGGTTAAGACATACGGTGGTGCAATTCTCGGAGTCAATGCCTTGACAGTTACTGTCGAGGTGAATGTAAGTGATGGTATTGGCTTCTTCATGGTGGGTCTACCCGACAACGCCGTAAAGGAGAGCGCCCAGCGTATTTCATCGGCCTTTGAGGAGAGTGGTTTCCGTATTCCGGGCAAGCGTGTCATCGTAAATCTTGCACCAGCTGACTTGAAAAAAGAAGGCACTGCCTATGACCTCACGATAGCAGTCGGCATACTTGGCGCTACAGGAGCCGTGAAGCCCGACGAGTTGGAACGGTATGTCATTATGGGTGAGTTAGGGTTGGACGGAACTTTGCGACCCATCAAAGGAGTGTTGCCCATCGCTATCGAGGCAAGGAGACATCAATACAAAGGTATCATCGTTCCTGCAGAAAACGCTCGCGAAGCAGCTATTGTTAACAACCTAGATGTCTACGGTGCCACTAGCCTCAAAGAGGTAGCCGACTTTTTGAATGGCGAAGGCTCAATTGAGCAGACCATAGTAGATACTCGTGCCGAATTTGCCCGTTCGCTGAATAGTTACGAATATGACTTTGCTGACGTGAAAGGACAAGCATCCGTAAAGCGTTGCCTTGAGATTGCTGCTGCTGGCGGACACAATGCCATAATGATAGGTCCTCCGGGAAGTGGCAAGACTATGTTGGCCAAACGTATGCCAGGTATACTGCCGCCGTTAACACTTAGCGAGAGTCTGGAGACCACACAGATACATTCGGTAGCAGGCTTGATGCGCAAGGAGGACTCGCTAATAGCGGTACGTCCTTTCCGTGCACCACATCATACCATATCGGATGTAGCCCTCGTGGGCGGCGGTACCAATCCAAAGCCTGGCGAGATAAGTTTGGCACACAATGGTGTGCTCTTCCTCGACGAGCTGCCCGAGTTCAAGAGGACGGTACTTGAAGTACTTCGTCAACCTATGGAGGAGCGCCGCGTGACTATCTCAAGGGCTAAGATGACTATCGAATACCCTGCCGCCTTTATGCTCATAGCTGCCATGAACCCCTGTCCTTGCGGCTATTACAACCATCCAACCATCGAATGCACCTGCCCTGCGGGTGCCGTGAAGCGCTACCTCAACAAAGTAAGCGGCCCACTGATGGATCGTATTGATATTCATATTGAGGTGACTCCTGTGCCAGTAAGCCAACTGAATAAAGAGTGTAAGGCAGAAAGCAGTGCCGCTATACGCGAGCGTGTCATTGCTGCCCGTGCTATACAGACGGCACGCTTCGCTGCAAACCCCGGCATCCACTGTAATGCACAGATGGGTAGCAAGCTCACGCGACAGTATTGCGTGCTAACTGACGAATGCCGCACCATCATGGAGAAAGCAATGAATAAGTTGGGACTATCTGCCCGTGCCTACGACCGTATTATCCGTGTTGCCCGCACTATTGCCGACCTTGAGGCAGCCCCTAACATACAACCCATTCACCTACAAGAAGCCATAACCTATAGGTCGTTGGACCGAGATAGTTGGGGTCGTTGAATGAAAGTGATTAAGTGAAAGTAATAAACCCCTTTATATAAACATAATAATTTAAAAAATGCGCGTAATTATTACAAAAGACTACGACGAAATGTCGGTCTGGGCTGCAAACTATGTGGCCAAGAAAATCATTGATTTCAAACCCACGGCGGAGCATCCGTTTGTCCTCGGCTGCCCCACCGGTAGTTCACCGTTAGGACTGTACCAGCATTTGGTAAAGCTGAACAAGTGCGGAGTGCTCAGCTTCCAGAATGTAGTGACTTTCAACATGGATGAGTATGTTGGACTTGACGTGAACCACCCCGAGAGTTATCACAGCTTCATGTGGAACAACTTTTTCAACCACATCGACATCAAGAAGGAGAACGTGCACATCCTCGACGGCAATGCCAAAGACCTGGTTGCCGAGTGCGAGCACTATGAAAAGATGATTGCCGAGGCCGGCGGTGTGGACCTGTTCATGGGCGGTGTGGGCCCCGACGGTCACATAGCCTTCAACGAGCCCGGCTCCTCCTTGGCCAGCCGGACCCGCATCAAGACACTGACCACAAACACCATCCAGGCCAACTGCCGCTTCTTCGACAACGACGAGTCGAAGGTGCCGAAACAGGCCTTGACGGTTGGTGTGGGCACGGTGATGGATGCCCGTGAGGTGCTGATACTCTGCAACGGCCCGAAGAAGGCCCGTGCACTGCACCACATGATTGAGAACGGCGTGAACCACATGTGGACCAGCAGTATGCTGCAAATGCACCCCCACACGGTGGTGGTGTGCGACGAAGAGGCCACGGTGGAGTTGAAGATGAGCACCTACGACTACTTCAAGGACAAGCAGCGCATAGAGGGCAGCATTGAGGAATTTGTAAACCTGTATAAGTAAGCCTATGAACACTGCATACCGCAACCTTACTCCGCAGGAGATAGAGCAGCTGGAGCGTCAAGGGAACTGCGCCGAGGACTGGGGCACCGTGAGGGTGGCCGAGCCATTCTGCGTCGGATGCGTGAGAAACAGCACCTTTGAGGGTGCTGTTTCTCTTGGTAACATCGAAGAGCGCCGTCATAGTGATGGAGCCTTGACACTTAAGGAAGGCATCTACAATTCGTGCATTTGCAACACTACGGTGGGCGACCATCCCACGATACACAATGTGCGGATGCTGAGCCGCTACACCATCGGCAACGACGTGCTGCTGTTCAACATCGACGAGATGACCGCCGACCCCAAGAACCTTGCATGGCTCGAGCCCATGAACGAGAACGGCGGCCGAAGGATACTGCCCTTCGGCGGCATGACCATCGGCGACGCCTACCTGTGGGCCCGCTACCGTGGTCGCAAGGCACTCATGGAGCGGCTGGAGCAGATGACCACCGCACTGTTGGCTACCGAAGAGGGTCGCTACGGACGTGTGGGCGACAGTTGTGTCATCAAGAATACCAAGAGCATCCACAACGGTATCATACGTTCGTCTGCCGACGACCGCACGGTGGTGGACAGCTGTATCACGCTGCGCGACGGCGTGGTGGGCTACGGCTGCACGCTGGAGTACGGAGTGATAGCCGTACGCTTCCTGCTGGGAGAGCACGTGCACCTTGAGTTCGGTCTGAGGCTTAACGATACCGTGGTGGGAGACAACTCGACTCTGGCACGCTGCGAGGTGGGCAACAGCATCATCTTCCCCGCCCATGAGCAGCACCACAACAACTCATTCCTCATCGCCGGTCTCATCATGGGCCAGAGCAATATTGCCGCTGGCGGCACCATAGGCAGCAACCACAACTCTCGCACTGCCGACAACGAGATTGTCGGAGGACGTGGTTTCTGGCCGGGCCTCTGCTGCTCGTTCAAGCATAGCAGCCGCTTTGCCAGCTACTGCCTGTTGGCCAAAGCCGACTACCCGTCGGAACTCGACATAACATTGCCATTCGCACTGGTGAACAACAACGTAAGCAAGGACCAGTTGGAGGTGATGCCTGCCTATTGGTGGATGTACAACATGTACGCCATGGACCGCAATAGCAAGAAGTTCGCCAAACGCGACAAGCGTAAACTTAAGGCGCAGAACATAGAGTTCGACAACCTGGCTCCCGATACCGCCGAGGAGATACTCCGCGGCATAAAGCAACTGCGTGCCTGGATGGCGGCCTCTACCACCGACACTGTTTATGCCCAAGGACAGGAGAAAAGCAAACGTCCCACGGTGGTGCTCAAGGCTAAGGAAGGTCTGAAGGCATACGAGGAGATGCTCGTGTTCTATGCCATGAAGACGCTGGAGGGTGAAAGAGTCGAAGAATTGAAGGGCCAAAGAGTTAAAGAGTGGATTAATCTTGGTGGACAGCTGGTTGCCAAGCCCGACATGGAACAGTTGATAGCCGACGTGGAGAGCGGTGCCATCAACAGCTGGCAGGCCCTCAACGAGCGGCTCGACACGCTATGGAAGGGCTATCCAGCACAGAAGGCAGCCCACGCCTATGCAGTGCTATGCGAACTGGCAGGCGTCGACAAGCTGGATGACACACTTTGGCTGAAGTACCAACAGCGTTACGCCGACATACAAAACTACATTGAAGAGCAGAAAGTTGCCAGCCGCAAGAAAGACGACGAGAACCCCTTCCGCCGTATGACCTACTGGGACGACGACGAGTTGGCGGCAGTGCTATGAACAACAGAATCACTATAGGACATCTAGCTTGCGCCGGAGCGTATATCATTTTCGGCATCAACGTGGTGGTATGCCGCGACATAGCCACCGACGGCGGCTTGGAACCTATAGTGCTGTTCGCCATGCGCTCGCTGGTGGCTGGTGCGCTGTTTTGGCTGGTGTCGCTGTTTGCACCTAAAGAGAAGGTTCCACCCAAAGATCTGCTGCGGCTGGCCGGTGCCGGCGTGCTGGGACTGTTCCTGCCGCAGCTGACCTTCCTGCATGCCATCGCTCACACCACGCCAGTAGACCTCTCGGTGATGAGCACCACGACACCTATCTTCACCATGTTTGTGGCCGCTATTTTCCTTAGGGAACCTATCACATGGAAGAAAGCGTTGGGTGTGGCCATGAGTTTTGGCGGCATACTATGGCTGATACTACAGAGTACCTTCGGTGGCAATGGTGCTTCGCAGACAGAGCCCGTGGGCATTATGTTCTGTTTTGCCAACTACATCGTCTTTGCACTTTATCTAGGCACATGTAGGCCACTGATAGCACGTTACTCGGTGGTGACGAGCATGAAATGGATGTTCCTGGTGTCGTTCATCATCTCCATTCCCTTCGCACTGCCGCATCTGCCGCAGAGCGACTTCGTCGCTGTGCCAGGCTATGTGTGGTGGGAGATAGGCTTCATGATATTCTTCTCGACCTTCATTGCCTACTACCTTATCCCCGTGGGGCAGCAGCGTATAAGACCCACGTTGGTTAGCATGTACGGATACCTACAGCCCATAATCGCCATTGCCGTGGCTATCTGGACAGGCATGGACCGCCTGACGGTGACCAAGGTGGTGGCGGCACTGCTGGTGTTCACCGGCGTGTGGGTGGTGAACCAAAGCCGTGCGGCAGCCCAGCCCAAATGAGGCTCTGTCGTATTTTAATGTTTTTTTCGATAAACAGGGGTTGCACTATTTAAAAAATAGTGTATCTTTGCACGTTGAAAGAAACGCATAAGACATGAGTAAAGATATAGTTTGCAGCGGCATACGCCCTACTGGCAACCTTCATTTAGGCAACTATTTCGGCGCCCTGCGCAACTTTGTGAAGATGCAGGACGAGATGGACTGCTACTTCTTCATTGCCGACTACCATTCGCTGACCACGCACCCCACACCTGGCAGCATTTACAATGACGCCCGTGCCATCTTGGTGCAGTATCTGGCTGCCGGCCTAGACCCCGAGAAGGCTACCATCTACCTGCAGAGCGACTTGCCCGAGACCATCGAGCTCTACCTCTTCTTCAACATGAACGCTTACCTTGGCGAACTGGAACGCGTCACCTCGTTCAAGGACAAGGTGCGCCAGAATCCCAACAACGTCAACGCAGGCCTGCTGACCTACCCCACACTGATGGCAGCTGACATCCTGATACACAAGGCTACCCGCGTCCCTGTGGGCAAAGATCAGGAACAGCACCTCGAGATGACCCGCACCTATGCCCAACGCTTCAACACCATGTACAAAGCCGAGGTATTCCCTCTGCCGCAGGCCATTGGTTCAAGCACAGGCCTGGTGAAGATTCCCGCCCTCAACGGCAGTGGCAAGATGGGTAAGAGCGAGGGTGAGGCCAGCACCATCTTCCTCACCGACGAACCGTCGGTGATTCGCAAGAAGATAATGAAAGCCAAGAGCGACAGCGGCCACACCGAGATGAATCAGCAGAAGCCCGAGGAGATAGAGAACCTCTTCCTGCTGCTGAAGGCTGTCTCCACTCCCGACACCGTTGAGTATTTCGACGACCTCTACAACCGCTGTCAGATACGTTATGGCGACCTGAAGAAGCAGTTGGCCGAAGATATGGTGAACTTCGTGGAGCCTCTGCGCCAACGCATACTTGAGATTGGCTCCGATGATGCCGCCCTGCGCCGCATCATGGACCGCGGCAAGGAGAAAGCCCGCGAGAGTGCCCGCAAGACCATCGACGAGGTGCGACATGTTATCGGTTACCGCAATTAAATGGGAGTTAAAGGTACTTATATCTACGACTATGAGCGGCCGATGCTGACAGCCGACTGCGCAGTGGTGAACAGTCGTGGAGAGTTGCTATTGGTACGCCGTGGCGGCGAGCCCTTCAAGGGCTGCTGGGCACTGCCCGGCGGTTTCATGGAGATGGACGAAACCATAGAGCACTGTGCCGTACGCGAACTGGAAGAGGAGACGGGCATACGGGTGACCGAAGGCGACCTGAGGTTGATAGGCGTATACAGTGCCCCGGGACGCGACCCACGCGGACGTACTGTAACTGCAGCCTACGCTGTTACGGTCGGCGACTGCCCAGCTAAAGCCGGCGACGATGCCGCTGAGGTGCGCTGGTGGCCACTCACAGAGCTGCCGCCCATGGCCTTCGACCACAATGAGATTGTAAAAGACGCATACCCTACCGCTAAATAAACATGGCAAAGAACGACAGATCAGCAACAAGTGGAAACCTGATACTCATCCTCGTGGCAATGGTCCTCGGGGTGCTGATTGGTGTCATGTTCACGTCACACGACAAGGGCTTCCGCCAGGACGCTACATTGCAAGGCAAGGTGGGCGAGGTATTGAAATTGGTGGAAGACGAGTATGTTGACAAGGTTGATATTGACTCTCTTAACGAGAAGTTGCTGGCGGTGATGCTTAGCGAGCTCGACCCGCACAGCACTTACCTCTCGGCCCGAGAGACTGAACACACAGAGGAGATGATGCGCGGCAACTTCGAGGGCATTGGCGTAGTGCTGCACAGCGAAGATGACTCGGTGTACGTGGGTCAGGTCCTTGCCGACGGTCCCTCAGCCACCATAGGTCTTCTTCCAGGTGACATGATAATCGATGTGGACGGCGAGCCGGTAAGTGGTGTCGGCATGCCCACCGACAGTGTAGTGGCGCGCTTGCGTGGACCGCGAGGAGTAAAGGTGACAGTCAAGGTGCTGCGCGAAGGAGAAGGAGAGAAGACCTTTACCATCCGCCGCGGCATTGTGTCTCACAGCACAGTGCTTTGTGCCAAGATGCTCAACGACACCACGGGCTACATATACCTTTCGAGTTTTGCATCCACAAGCCACAGTGAGTTCCACGAGGCTTTGTCGCAATTGAAACGACAGGGCATGCAACGTTTGATATTCGACCTGCGCGACAATGGCGGCGGCTCGCTGCAGAGTGCCGTGGAGATAGCAGGCGAGTTGCTGCCCGCAGGGAGTTTGATAGTATATACACAAGGAGCCCATAGCAGAAGGCATGATGTGAAAGCCCACGCAGGAGGTCTCTTCACCAAGGGCAGCGTGATAGTGATGGTTGACGAGAACTCGGCATCGGCCAGTGAGGTGGTGAGCGGAGCCTTGCAGGACAACGACCGCGCCTTGATTGTGGGTCGGCGTACCTTCGGCAAAGGTCTAGTGCAGGGTGAGTTCGAACTGAGCGACGGATCGGCAGTGTTGCTCACGACAGCCCGCTACTATACTCCTTCAGGACGTAGCATACAACGCCCCTACAAAGATGGTACCGACAAATACTACCGCGACTATCTGGAACAGGTGTTCGGTGAGGCTTATGCCGACAGCATGACAGTGCATATCACCGACTCAACCCCATACAGCACCGTTGGCGGACGCACGGTGTTTGGCGGTGGTGGCATAACCCCCGACTTGCTACTGCCCTACCGCAAAGACGAGTCGTTCGTCTACTATAACGCTTTGGTCAACCAGCGCCTCATCAACCGTGTGGCATTCCGCCAAGTGCGTCGCCATGCCGCCAGCTTGCTGCAACGCTATCCGACAGCCAAAGCCTTCGGTCGTGGCTACACGGTACCCGACAGCGTGATAGAGGAGTTGGTGTGCGAGGGTGAAAAGCGCGGCATTGCGCGCAATGCCAAGAGCCTGGCTATACAGAAGAAGCTGATAGTTGCTGGCATCAAGGCCAATATTGGCCAATGTCTCTATGGTAACGACGCCTTCTACGATGCCTACCTGCCAATGGACGAAGACTTGAACCGTATAAAGAACATAAAGATTGAGCTGAAATGAAAAGACTGACAACCATACTGCTACTGGTATTGCTGCCTGTAACTGCTGTGCTGGCACAGAAGAGCACCCTTAATGCGACGTTGAAAGGCGTGGATCAGGGTGTCAAGGTGATTGTTTGTGAGGCGCAGGCTGGCCGGTTAGTGCCTGTCGACACGCTGACCACTGACGGCAAGGGGCGCTTTACCGTGGAGCGCAACAGCACGGAGCCACAATTCTTTGCCTTGGCGCTGGCCATCGACCGCAGTCCTATGGTACATGTCATCCTACTGCCGAAAGAGAAAGTAACCATGGAACTGGCCTACAATCCCGACGCCAACTTCCTCAGCATAGCTTCTACCAAAGGTTCGGACAACATGGAGCTCTACAAAGGCTACACCGACATCGTCAGCGCAGTCATTGCCGACCCGACGCTGCAGACAGGTATCAACGAAGAGATTGCCCATCTGCTTGATAACCGTCCCAACGTGCTGATGAGCGCCTTCCTGGTGACCTATTTTGAGCAATCCTTCGACCAATACGCCGCGCTGTATAAGAAGATCCACGACAGCCTTACCCCTGCCTATTCCTCCCATGAGTTCGTGCGACATCTTGGCGACAAACTGCGCACCGCCGTGGTGGCCGGCATGGAGGCCCCCGATATCGCAATGGCTGACCGCGACGGCAAGATACGCCGCCTCTCCGACCTGCGCGGCAAGGTGGTGCTTATCGACTTCTGGGCTTCCTGGTGTCGCCCCTGTCGCGCTGAGAACCCCAATGTGGTGCGTCTCTACCATGCCTACAAAGACAAAGGTTTCGACATCTACAGTGTGTCGCTTGACAATAGTCGCGACAAATGGCTGCAGGCAATAGACGCCGACGGATTGGTGTGGGACAATCATGTCAGCGACCTCCGTGGCTGGAGTTCCGAAGGCGGCCGTCTCTATGGTGTAAGCTCGATTCCCGCCACGGTGCTCGTCGACCGCGATGGCAAAGTGTTGGCACGCAATTTGCGTGGACCTGAATTGGAAAGAAAACTAAAAGAATTGTTTGGACAATGATAACAACGACACAAATAGAGATGGCCCTGGGCCATGTGAACGACCCCGACCTGGGTCGTAGCCTGACGGAGTTGGGCATGATTGAGAACATCAAGGTCGACGGCAAGAAAGTCTCCTTCGACCTGGTGCTCACCACGCCCGCTTGTCCCATGAAGAAAAAGATGAGCGACGACTGCATCGCCGCCATCCACGAGTTGGTTGACCGTGAGGCCGAGGTGGAGATAAACCTCACCAGCCGTCCGCAGCCCGACCCCAAGGAGGAGTTCAAAGAGGTCTTCGAGCATATCCACAACACCATCGTCGTTGCCTCGGGCAAAGGCGGTGTGGGCAAGAGCACCGTGGCGGTGAACCTGGCAATCTCACTAGCCAAGACGGGTGCCAAGGTAGGTCTTGTGGATGCCGACATCTACGGTCCTTCCATTCCCATCATGCTGGGGGTCGAAGGTGAGGAGATCTACGGACACACGGTTGGCGACAAGACCTATATGCTGCCCATCGAGCGTTATGGCATCAAGCTGATGAGCGTTGGCTTCTTCGTCGACCCGTCGAAGGCCCTTGCCTGGCGCGGACCCATGGCCAGCGGTGCGCTGAAACAGATAATCACCGAGACTTGGTGGGACGAGATAGACTACCTCGTGGTCGACATGCCTCCGGGAACTGGTGACATACAGCTCACTCTGGCACAGACCATGCCTGTCACCGGTGCCATCATCGTCAGTACCCCGCAGCAGGTGGCCCTGGCCGATGTGGTGCGCGGCGTGGAACTCTTCCGCAACGAGGCCGTGAACATCCCCGTGCTGGGCTTCGTCGAGAACATGGCCTACTTCACCCCTGCCGAGTTGCCGCAGAACAAATACTACATCTTCGGCAACGGCGGCTGCCGCAAGCTCGCCAAGGAGATGGGCATCCCCCTGCTGGGCGAGATACCGCTGGTGCAGAGCATCGCCGAGAGCGGCGACAACGGCAAGCCCGCGGCCCTCTTCAATCCCGCGAAGACCGACGACCCCGTGCGCGACGCTTTCGACGCTGTGGCGCAGAACACCATCGCCGAGATTTGCAAGCTCCGCGTGACAAAGTAATTTTCAATTTTCAACTTTCAATTTTCAATTCGTATGACCGACCAGGAGAAACCCGCCGTAGAGCAGAAAGTGAAGAACGCTCTCAATCAGATACGCCCCTACCTGCAGCAGGACGGCGGCGACGTGGAATATGTCGACATGACCGCCGAAGGCGTTGTCATCGTGCGCCTCAAAGGCCATTGCGGCAGCTGTCCGCACGCCATGCAGACCCTTAAGCAGGGCATCGAGGCCGCGCTGAAGAAAGTTATCCCCGAAGTGAAATCAGTAGAAAAGATATGATCTACACCAAGACAGGCGACAGCGGCACCACCTCGTTGGTGGGCGGCAGCCGCGTGAATAAGGACGACGCCCGCGTCGAGGCCTACGGCACCGTCGACGAGCTCAACTCGCACATAGGTCTGCTTGCCGAGATGATGAGGCCGATGGCAGAAGAGTATTACGGCCAGTTGAAGGTCGTGCAGCACAACCTCTTCACCCTCCAGACCCTGTTGGCTACCGAAGACGAGACCATCTATGCCCGTCTGCCGCAACTTAAGGAGGACGAGGTGGCAACGCTTGAACGGCAGATAGATGCCATCACCGACCAATTGCCCAAGTTGCACAACTTCGTCATCGCGGGAGGTAACCTTGCCGGTGCCCAGTGCCACGTCTGTCGCACTGTGTGCCGTCGCGCCGAACGCCGCATTGTCACTCTGTCTCACAGCGTTAAAGTAGATGCGACGATACAGCGCTATCTTAACCGCCTATCCGACTACCTGTTCGTACTGGCACGACAGGCCGTGGTCATGGACGGTAAAACCGAAGATTTGTATATCAACTAATTGAAAAATTTATTTGCCAGTATTGGAAATTATAGTACTTTTGCAAAAAAATTGAGATTTAGAGTATGTATTGGACACTTGAATTAGCATCAAAACTTGAGGACGCACCTTGGCCCGCAACGAAGGAAGAACTTATTGACTATGCGCAACGTACAGGTGCTCCCATGGAAGTTATAGAGAACTTGCAGGAGATAGAGGATGAGGGCGACCAGTACGAGAGTATCGAAGACATCTGGCCCGATTATCCTACCAAGGAGGACTTTTTCTTTGAAGAAGACGAATATTAGTATCGTGGGCTCGGGCAATGTGGCAACACACCTTGCCCTGGCTCTGTACGATGCTGGACACAAAATACGTCAGGTTCTTTCACGCACCTACGACCATGCACGTCTCCTCGCCATGCGCGTGGACTCCTATCCTATTGACACATGGCGACGGCTCGACGAGGATGCCGATGTCTATATCCTCGCCGTCAACGACGATGCCCTCTTCGACCTTGCCCTCGACCTGCGTCTGCCTGGTGCCACGGTAATCCACACTTCGGGCACCGCCCCGGCCTCTATTCTGAACCACATCAGCCGCAATAACGGCGTGGTGTGGTCGCCGCAGACTTTCGTGCGCGACATTGCTATGGACTACCGCCATCTGCCCCTCTGCATTGAAGGCAGCGACCCGAAGACCGAGGCCGTCATAGCGGAACTCTTCGGCGACATCAGCGACAACATACACCACCTCGACTACGAGCAGCGCCGTCGCGCCCACCTCGCCGCCGTCATGGTCAGCAACTTCGTGTGTGCCGTCAATGCAACCGCGCAGGAATATATGCAGGCCAACGGTCTCGATTTTGACATGCTGCGTCCACTGGCTGAGCAGACCCTCCGCAAGTGGGATTACGGCAACCTGTGGCAGCAGATGACTGGCCCAGCCATCCGTCACGACGACAGCACCCTTGCCGCCCAGCGGCGCCTGCTGGCTGACCAGCCCGACCTGCTGAAGCTCTACGACCTCATGACCGACATCATACAGAAGCACTGATGTACATCGACACCCACTGCCACCTCTACGACGAAGCCTTCGATGCTGACCGCGTCGAAGCCGTGCAGCGCGCACTCGACGCAGGTGTCACCACCATGCTCCTCCCCGACATCGACAGCACCAGCACCCAGCGCCTCGATGCCCTGCAGCAGCAGTACCCCACGGTTTTCCGTCCCATGGCCGGTCTTCACCCCACCTCCGTCAAAGAGGATTACGAGCAGGAACTCGCCAAAGTCCACAACCGCCTTTTCAATTCGAGTAATTCGCCGGAAATTGACCTGCGTAGCAATTCGCATAATTCGTATAATCCGCCGTTAAAATACATCGCTGTCGGCGAAATCGGCATGGACCTCTACTGGGACCGCACCTTCGAAGCCCAGCAACGTGAAGTTCTGCGCACCCAGATGCTCTGGGCCGATGAGCTCGACCTACCCGTCTGCCTGCACATACGCAAGGCGCACAACGAGGTCTTCGGCTTACTGCGCGACCTCAACCGCCGCACCTACCGCGGTGTGATGCACTGCTTCGGCGGCAGCGTGCAGGAGGCACAGCGTGCCGTCGAGATGGGTTTCCACCTCGGCATCGGTGGTGTGGTCACCTTCAAGAATGCCACCCTCGCCGACGTTGTCAAAGCCGTACCGCTGGAGCGCCTGCTCCTCGAAACCGACGCCCCCTACCTCAGCCCCGTACCCCACCGCGGCCAGCGCAACGAGAGCAGCTACATACCCCTCATCGCACAGCGCATCGCCGACCTGCGAGGCATCACCGTCGACGAAGTGGCCGAGGTGACCACTGCCTCCGCCCGCAGTCTTTTCCGTCTGTAGAACAACATCTACGCCATCGCCATGAACATCGAACTGTCAGGACATTACAGCCATTGGCGCATTATCCGCTCTGTGCTGCCGAGCATCGGCATGGTGCTCATCACGTCCATCTATTCCATTGTCGATGGTTTCTTCGTAGCCAACTTCGCCGGTAAGTCGGGCTTTGCCGCCATCAACCTCACCTTCCCCGCCATCATGATGATTGGCTCGCTGGGACTGATGATAGGCACCGGCGGCGCAGCTCTTGTGGCCAAAATCAAAGGCGAGGGCTATCCGCAGAAAGCCAACCGCGTCTTCACTATGCTGGTGCAGTTCGGCTTGGCAGTTGGCGTTGTATTGGGAGTGGTGCTTGCGATAGCCGCCCCGACGGTGGCGCGTTGGCTGGGCGCCGACGAGCCCATGATGGAGGAATGCGTGACGTATCTCCGTTTGAATATGCTGGGTATGCCGGGCTTCGTGCTGCAATGCGCCTTCCAGTCGTTCTACATGGCTGCCGAACGGCCACAGATGGGCACACTGATGTCAATAGTGGCAGGAGTGACCAACATAGTGCTCGACGCCATCTTGGTATGGGCGTTGGGCATGGGTGTGGCGGGAGCAGCCATAGCCACCTCGGCGGGATGTCTCGTGGGTGGCCTCTATCCCGTGTTCTACTTCGCCTCGCGCCGCAACCGAGGGACCCTTCGCATCACCCCCACACGCATCATCTGGCGTTATATCGGCAAGGCCTGCACCAACGGGCTCTCGGAATATGTGGGCAGCATAGCCATGAACATCGTCACCATCTGCTACAACCTGCAGCTCATGCGCTTCCTCGGCGAAGACGGCGTGTCGGCCTACGGCGTGCTGATGTACATAGCCTTCATCTTCGCCGCCATCTTCATCGGCTACAACATCGGCATAACCCCCATCATCGGCTACCACTACGGCGCTGGCGACCTCAAGGAACAGCGGTCGCTGATGCTCAAATCGTTCACCATCATTGGTGTCACAGGCATTATCATGACCCTTGTGTCCGAACTCTTCGCCCGTCCTCTGTCGAGCATATTCGTGGGCTACGACGAGGGACTTATGGCACTGACCGTGAGGGCTATGCGCCTATATATGCTGGCATTCCTCATCTGCGGGTGGAACATGTTCACCTCGGCTCTCTTCACGGGTTTGAACAACGGCGTGGTGAGTGCCGTCTCAGCCTTCACACGCACTCTGGTCTTCGAGCTCGCTTGCGTATGGCTGCTACCGTCATTGCTGGGAATCAACGGAATATGGGTCTCATGGCCCATCGCCGAATTGCTCTCACTGTCCCTTTCGGCCTTCCTGCTAATCCGTTTTGCCCCCCAGCTGCTCAAGAGACATTAAAGCCTCAAAAGGCATCACATACGGATCACATACGGATCACATACGGATCACTTACGGATCACTTACGGAACACATACTACACACATACTACACACATACTACACACTTACTACCGACATACTACCCAATTAATGGCGGTGATATCCGGCTGAATTATATTTTTTTTGTATATTTGCACTCCTTAGAAATACAACGTGATTAGTGATATGGAGTTTAAAGTCAACACTATAGAGGAAGCAATCGAAGATTTCCGCGACGGCAAGTTCGTCATTGTCGTCGATGACGAAGACCGCGAGAACGAAGGCGACTTCATTATGGCCGCCGAAAAGATAACCCCCGAGCATGTCAACTTCATGCTCAAGAACGGCCGCGGAGTGCTCTGCGCACCCATCACCGAGCAGCGCTGCCACGAGCTCCAGCTCGACATGCAGGTGCACGACAACACCTCGCTCCTCGGTACCCCCTTCACCGTCACCGTCGACAACCTCCTCGACGGCTGCACAACCGGCGTCAGCATGCACGACCGCGCCTCAACCATCCGCGCCCTCGCCAATCCCGCCACCAAGGCCGAAGACCTTGGTCGCCCCGGCCATATCAACCCCCTGCGCGCTCGCAACGGCGGCGTGCTTGTCCGTGCTGGCCACACCGAGGCCGCCGTCGACCTCGCCCGTCTCGCTGGCCTCCAACCCGCAGGCGCACTTATCGAGATTATCAACGACGACGGCACAATGGCCCGCATGCCTCAGCTGCAGGAGGTGGCCAAACGCTTCGGTATGAAGATCATCACTATCAAGGACCTTATCGCCTACCGCGTGGCCCACGAGACCCTCATCCGCAAGGAGGAGGAGGTCTTCCTGCCCACCGAATGGGGCAACTTCCAGCTCATCGCCTACACCCAGCTCGACAACGGCAACACCCACATGGTGCTCAAGAAAGGCGAGTGGGAAGAGGGCGAGCCCATCCTCGTGCGTGTCCACAGCAGCTGCGCCACGGGCGACATCTTCGGCTCGTGCAAGTGCGACTGCGGCGAGCAGCTCCACCGCGCCATGGAGATGATCGAGGCCGAAGGCAAAGGTCTGATAGCCTACATGAGCCAGGAAGGCCGCGGCATAGGCCTGGTCAACAAACTAAAGGCCTACCACCTGCAGGAGCAGGGCTTCGACACCGTCGACGCCAACCTCAAGCTCGGCTTCAAAGCCGACGAGCGCGACTACGG
>JAEEGL011617974.1_pt1 | contig 16879 bp, 12 predicted proteins | sample 9134231 | NCBI WGS metagenome assembly JAEEGL01 (sample SAMN16246548, study PRJNA631951) | gut metagenome | biome: gut microbiome; feature: rumen; material: fiber-attached | host: Bos | place: Iran: Karaj | collected 2018-10
CTTTAACTGTAGCTTTTCCAGTTTTTCCACCGTTACTTGTTGCAGTTATTTCAGCAGTACCTTTCTTTAAGCAGCTTACTTTTAATACTACGCAACCAGCGCAATCAACAGCTAGATGTGGATCTTTAGCAACTTTCATAACATTTGTATTGCTTGAGGTAAATGATTTAACACCTTTTAATGTCTTAACAACTACGTTAACACTCTTTCCTTCGTAACATGCAATGTTCGAATTACTGAATTTAACGTAATCTTCTGTTGGAGTTGCTCCAGTTATTTTAAATGTTTTAGATAATGTAGCACCACTTTCACCAGTAAATTTAAATGTTACAGATGAACCACTTGTACATTTAACAGATACTTGAGTAGTAGTTACATTAGTACTATTATTTATATAGCTTCCAGTAATCTTAGCTGTACAAGAACTTGGAATAGATGATGTTACACTCTTTAATCCTTTATTGGTAGTTGAAACTGATAATGTAGTTGCCTTTCCAAGTTCAAGTGTACTTGGTGGGTTAACTAATGTTATCTTTCCTGGATCAGTAGTTGATTTATTAACCACTAATGATGCTCTTGTTGAAGCACCAGAAGATGATTCAGCAATAATACTAATATTTCCTGCTTTCTTACAAGAAATCTTGAATGATGTAACTCCTCCGCTTGTAGATCCTTTTGAAACAGTAGCTACGTTAGTATTTGAAGATTTAAGTGTCTTAAGTGTTGCACTACTTCCAGATACTATAGTAACCTTTCCTGCTACTGATTTACCTGCAGTACAAGTATAATCTTTATCGAATGTGATTATTCCTTTAGAAGATACTGAACTATCAGCATATACTCTTACTGGTACTTTTGTAGTCTTACCTGCTTTAGATGTAGCTACAAATGTAGTTGAACCAGTTTTTAAACAATAATACTCGTATGTATTACATCCCATACAATTAGTTGCAACAGATTTAGAAGATAAAATTGTAGCAACTGATGGATCAGAAGATACTACGCTCTTAAGGAAATCAAATTCAAGTTTTCCATTTGCTTCCTTAGAAGAAGCTTGAATATTAACTATTCCACTAGTTCCTCTTGTACATACTATTTGTTCTGGTGCAGCATAAGCTAAACCATTTGCGTTACTTCTAACAGTAGCTTTTGATGTAGCTTCTTTACCGCTTGATGCAGTAGCTGTAAGTGTTACTGAACCAGCAGCCTTACATTCTATTGAATAAATATAATATCTATCGTTACCAGCATATGATTCTTTAACTTTTCTTATATTTCCTACAAGATTATTATTTGAAGATTTAAGAGATGATAAAGTAACAACATGTGAATCAGATTCAACTTTAACACCTACCATAGTTGAACGATATGCCATACATGTATATTCGCTTCTATTGAACTCTATAAATCCTTTACCAGCAGCACTAACTTTAGCTGTTGCTGTTGCAACTTGTTTATTAGATAAAGTTGCACTGATCTTAGCTGTACCAGATCCTGTACATTTAATTTGTAATAATGCACATTCAGTAGCTTTACATTCACCTTTTCTAGTTGGATGAAGTACTACTGTAGCTACAGCGTTATTATCAGAACCATATTTTAAGAATTTAACTTTTCCATCAGGATTTTTTATTTTTACTCTTGCAGCCTTAGTCTCACCTTTTAAGCAATTGTAAGTTGAAGCTGTAAATGCAGCTGTTGGAGTTCCTGCTCTATCTATATTAGCAAGTTCATCCTCTTCACTTTCATCTTCGACAAGCTCAAGTACTTTTGACTCAGGAACTGCATTTTTTAATTCTGCAGTAGCATTAACTAATTCATCATTGTCATCAGCAATTGTAACTAGTCTATCTACTGAAGTAGTTCCATTTTCTCCTTCCAAGAAATATGTTACTAACATATTCTTATCATCGAAGTCTTCATATGATACTACTATGTTACCAGTAGCATCAGCATCATTGCTTTCACCTTTAACTCCTCTTAATAAATCTGCTTTATCAAGTGAAGTTACTTCAGTTTCATAATCAAGATGAATTTTTGGCAAGTTTTCATCTAGATCTTCAACGTCCATTTCTCCTTCAGCAATAATGTCTTCGTCTTCATTCATACCATAAACTGTCAATGTTTTATTTTCACAAACAGTTGTATAGTTAGAGTTTTGCCATGTAACACCTGCGTCAAATGAGTATTGAACTACGTCATCAACTTTTTCAGCGTACACAGTTTTACATCCAGAAAGTTCTTCTGAATTACTAAAACTCTTTACTTCTAGCGTATAAGTAATAGACTTTTTCTCTTTGGCGTCATCTTGAAATTGAACAAAAGCCTGATATGTTGCTAATGTAAAAATTCCCAATATAAAAACAAAACAACATAATACTTTGGCTAGAATACTATCGATGCTTTTCTTCTCAGTTGTCTTTTCTGCTTTAGTTTTTCTTTTGATTAGTTTTTTCATATCCTACTCTCCTTATAATATAAGTTTAATACAGATTTGATTTTGAGTAAAGTAAAAAGAAGGAATTTCTAATTATTCTTCCTTCTTTTCTTCTTTCTTTTTTCTAGTTTTCTTTTTCTCTATATTTTCTTCTTTAATTTTTCTTCTAACTGTTCTTTTTTTAGTCTTTAATTTATCTGCATTTGTTCTAAGAAGTTCTATTCTTTCATTGAAATTATCGCTCTTAACTACATAGCTTCCACTTACAATTATATCAGCAAAATCTAAGCTTTTAGCTACTTCGTCATTGATTCCACCATCGACAGTTATCTTAATATCTGCTTTAGCTTTAACTATCATGTTCTTAATCTTTAGAACTCTCTTAATTGTATCTTCTATAAATGTTTGTCCTCCAAGTCCTGGATAAACACTCATAACAATTATTACACTGATTCTATTTAAATATGGTTCCAATGCTTCAATAGGAGTATCAGGATTAATAGCAAGTCCTGCTTTTATTCCATACTGGTCTATCATATCTAAATATTTCTCTAATTTATCTATTTCTACATGTACTGTTATATATTCTGTATTTAATAGTGCATACTTATTAATATTCTTCTTAGGTTTTCTATCCATAAGATGAACATCTAATCTCTTTGTAGTTTCTGGATATAATTTATAAAGTGTTTTAAATGGATTAAATCTATTCTTAACGAAGTGTCCATCACAAACATCTATATGTATATAATCAGCTGAACTAGCATTTAATTTCATCACGTCTTTGGCAACATTCTTGCTGCTTAATATCGATACAGAAACTTTCTTCATATTAATATCTCCTATCCTTGTTTATAAATGAAATGTAATTATCGTATCTAGATTTGAGGATTACACCATTTTCAACATTTCTTTTAATTTCACATATATCAGAACCTTCTTTTATATGAGAACAATCATTATATAAACAATTACTATCTCTAAATTCTACAAAAGAGTTCTTTATTTGTTCTTCAGTATATACTGTTAAATCTATACTAGAGAACCCTGGAGTATCTACTAATTTACCATCAAACAATTTGATAAGTTCAACTACTCTAGTAGTGTGTTTCCCTCTTCCAAGAGCAATAGATACTTCTCCTACTTCTAGGTTAAGATTAGGATCAAGTTTATTTAATAAACTAGATTTACCTGCTCCTGTCTGTCCAGTAAATACTGTCGTCTTATCTTTAAATACTTCTTTTATTTCTTCTATTTGATCATTATAGAACACTTGATATCCAATACTTCTATAATATTCGATATCTTCTCTATACAATTCTTTTTCTTTATCATCTAATAGATCTTCTTTAGTAATACATATTATAGGTTTAATATTATTAATCTCCATAACTGTAATTAATTTATCTAATAGATTAGTACTAAAATCAGGAATCTTTAAACTTGTTACGATAAGTCCTTGGTCTATATTAGCTACTAGTGGTCTTTCTAGATAATTCTTTCTAGGAAGTATATCTAGTATGTAATTTGTCTCATTATCGAACTTGCAATAGTCTCCTACTACAGGAGTGATCATTCTATTTCTAAAGTTACCTCTAGAATTACATTTATAGATTTCTCCATCTGATTCAACAAAATATAAATTACTTATTATTTTGACTATTTGACCTATCATAAAACTCCCTATTCTTGTGTATTTGCCTCTACTGGTTCAGTATTGTTAGTAATATCAGTACTTTCTTGTTTAGAAGCTATTGTGATAGTAAGATTAATTCCTTCAACTATCTTACCAGTTCTAGATTGTTTGATAATCTTTCCTTCTGGTTCATCGCTTACTACATATTTAATAATTAAATTTAAATTATATTTTTCAGCAAATTTTTCAATTTCTTCAACTGTCCATCCTTCTTCTTCTACAAAGTTAGGATAGAAGTCATATGCATTTGGTATATATAAAGTTATTTCAGTAGGATGTTCTTCATTTATCTCTACTTCAGTACCTGGTTTAATTGATTGCTCAATTATAAGTGATGTATCTTGCTTTTCAGTAATATCTACATCTTTAGGTTCTACAGTAACTTTCATCTTATATACTTTTTCAAGTGTCGTCTTAGCTTCAATGTTATTCTTTCCTACATAGTTAGGCATCTTAAATGTCGGTATACTTCCTTTAGATACTATTAATTTAACCTTAGTACCTACTGGTCTTTTTCTTCCTATCTCAGGAGTAGTACCAACTACCTTACCTTGTTCAACTTCTTTACTATATTCCTCTATAGTTTCATCTTCTACTAGGAATCCTATATTAGTTAATGCTTTCTCTGCATCTTGAACACTTAAATTTTCTACGTTAGGAATCTTTTCATATTTAGTTGGTTTAAGTACATCAGATAATCTGTATCCTATGAAACATATTCCTCCGATTAAAATTGCTACTAGTAATACTATTATTCCAGTTGCAATCTTACCCATTATTGTTTTCTTCTTTTTCTTTTCTTTTTTCTTCTTAGCTACCACTTGATCAGATACCTTCTCTTCTAAATTCTCTTTTAATTCTTCTTCATCTTTGAATGCACCTTTATCATCAGGATCATGTTCTGGATACTTATAAACCCATTTAGGTTCATTTTTTCTCTTTGGATCCATACATGTCTTAATATCTTTATGCATCTCTTTAACATCGTTATATCTATTATTAGGGTTCTTTGCTGTAGCCTTAATAATTATATTCTCAATACTTTGTGGTATTTCAGGATTGATTTTTCTAATACTTGGTATTTGATCTTTCATATGTTTAAGAGCTATTTCTACTGCGTTATCTCCTTTAAAAGGAAGTTTACCAGTTAGTAACTCATACATTAAAATACCCATTGAGTATATATCAGACTTAGTGCTTGATCCTTTACCACTAGCTTGCTCAGGTGGTAAGTAGTGAACACTTCCCATAACTGAGTTAGTTTGTGTAAGTTGTGTAGAATTAAGAGCCATTGCAATTCCAAAGTCAGTTATTTTAATAGCTCCATCATCGCTTATCATTATATTTTGAGGTTTTAAATCTCTATGAATAATATAACTATCATGAGCATGTGCTATACCATCAGTAAGTTGTAGCATAATATCTATTACTTCAGGAATAGTTAGGCTTCCTCTTTTCTTTAATAATTGTTTAAGAGTCTTTCCTTCTACATATTCCATAACTATATAATAGACACCATTATCTTCTCCTACATCGTACATCTCTACGATTGCTGGATGAGATAAACTAGATGCTGCAATTGCTTCTCTTTGGAATCTTCTAATAAACTTATCATCGTTAGATAAGTCACCTCTTAATACCTTAATTGCAACTTTTCTATTTAGGATTTTGTCTAATGCTAAATAAACATTAGCCATTCCACCTTCACCGATACTCTTTAAGATCTCGTATCTATCATTAATAATTTGCCCCTTAGTTATCATCTATTAGTCACCGCTTTCTACAAAATCAAGATATGCTATTGAAATATTGTCGTTACCCCCACGGTTATTACTTTTTCTAATTAGCTTAATTACTTTATCTTCAATCTCAAGCTCACTTAGAACTACTTTTTCTATTTGTTCTTCTTCAAGCATAGATGTTAATCCATCGCTACATAGTAAGATTGATTGAATATCCATATCACAGTCGAATATATCGATATCAATTGGATTATTAGCACCAAGTGCTTTCATTAGAACATTTTTCTTAGGATGTTCTTTTGCTTCTTCTGGAGTAAGTTCTCCAGCTTTTAACAATAAATTGACAAGAGTGTGATCATAAGTTACTTTGTGTAGTTTGCTATCTTTAACTACGAATCCAGATGAATCTCCAATATTACCTATTAAAACATAATCGTTTGTAATAATTGCACATACTAAAGTAGTACCCATTCCTTTACTTTCTGGATGTTCATCAGCATAAGCAAATATTAAATCATTTATTTCAGTAGCCATAGCTCTAAGCCAGTCTACTGCTTTAGATTTTTCCATATTACAAAATTGTTCATTAAAACATTTAGATAAATGAGTAATTGTTAAGCTTGATGCAACTTCTCCAGCTGAATGTCCACCCATACCATCTGCAACTGCCATAAGGTAATCACCAGCAGGATTTTTAGTAATTATAACACTATCTTCATTGTGGCTTCTTATCTTACCAGCATCTGTTAAATAAAATGTTTTCATAGGTCCTCCTTCTTACTACGTAGTTGTCCACACGCAGCACTTATATTAGATCCGAACTCTTTTCTTATTGTCACATTCATATTATTCTTTTTAATTATATCATAAAACTCTAGAATTTTCTCTTTTTTACTTCTTTTAAAATCAATATTATTAGTTTCATTATAAGGAATTAGATTGATATAACAATTCATTCCTTTTAATAATTTGCATAATTCTTGTGCTTCTTTAGCACTGTCGTTAATATTTTCAAGCATTATATATTCAAATGTTATTCTTCTATTGGTCTCGTCGTAATAATATTTTAACGCATCCATTACTTCTTTAAGTGGATATGCTTTGTTGATTGGCATTATCTTGTTTCTAAGCTCATCGTTTGGAGCATGAAGGCTAAGTGCTAAATTAACTTGATATGGAAAATGAGCAAACTCTCTTATCTTTGGTGCTATACCACATGTAGATAAAGTTATATGTCTACTACCTATTGCTAAACTCTTAGGATGATTGATTATCTTAATAAAATCAGTTACGTTTTCATAGTTATCAAATGGTTCTCCAATACCCATTATTACTACGTGTGTTACTTTTTCATTTATATCGTTTTCTATCTTAAGTATCTGTTCAGTCATTTCTCCTTTAGTAAGATTTCTTACTTTTTTTCTTCTTCCACTTTCACAGAACTTACATCCCATATTGCATCCAACCTGACTAGATACACATACACTAGTACCATAATCATGTCTCATGAGAACACTTTCTACGTGTTCCCCATCTTCTAACTCAAATAGATATTTATTAACAAGTTTATCTCTTTCGACATTAACTAGTTTTATATTGCCAAGATAGAAGCTTTCTTTTATCTTCTCTATTATTGGCTTTTTAATATCAGTTATTTCATCAAAAGATTTAATCTTTTTATCATATAACCACGTATATAACTGATTAGCTTTAAATTTCTTTTCATTTAACGATAAGAAATACTCTTCAAGCTTCTCATATGTAACTCCATATATATTTTCCATATATCCACTCTTTTCCAATACTAACATTATAACATTTACATAAGAATAATACTATTTTAATCTTAATGAATTTAATACTACAGTAAGACTACTAATAGTCATAGCTATTGCTGCTATAACAGGATTTATTTCTATACCGAATGATTTGAATAGTCCAATTGCTATAGGAATCATACAGATATTATAGAAGAATGCCCAGAATAAGTTTTGTTTAATAATTCTAATAGTCTTCTTACTTATATTAATTAAATCTAATACACAAGATAAATCATTATTCATAAGTATTACCATAGAAGAGTTTGCTGCTATATCTGTACCTGATGAGAATGATACTCCTATATCAGATCTAACTAATGATGGTGCATCATTAATACCATCACCTAACATCATAACTTTATGATTATTTACTTTTAACTCTTCAATAGTCTTATCTTTATCCATAGGAAGTACATTTGCTATAACATTTTTTATTCCTAATTCTTTAGCAACTAACTTAGTAGTTTCTTCATTATCTCCCGATAATACTATTACATCTTTATTCATACCAAGTATCTTTCTAATAACTATCTTAGCATTCTCTTTGATAATATCTTTAACACCTATTACTGATATTATCTTTTTATTTTCAACGACATAGATAACTGTATTATTATCTTTTAATAAAACACTCTCTAACTTAGAATACTCATTCTTAATCTTAATCTTTTTAAGTACTTTACTATTACCGATATAATACTTATTCTTATCAATTTCTCCGTATATACCAATACCATCTATAGATTTAAACTTATTAGTATCAAGTAGTTCATAATCGCTAGTAAAAGCTCGTGCTATCGGATGATTAGAATTATGTTCTAGAGAATAAATAATAGTCATTAATTTATTATCGTCATATTTAGAGAAGTTATTAAAGTTTGATATCTTAGGTGTTCCATAAGTAAGAGTACCAGTCTTATCAAATACGATAGTATCCATCTTATAAGTATTTTCTAGTACTGAACTATCTTTAATTAATATTCCTTTCTTAGCGCACTTTCCTTCACTTACTACTATTGCAAGTGGTGTAGCTAATCCTAGTGCACAAGGACAAGATACTACAAGTACTGTTACGAATGATACTACTGCACTATCAAATGATTTACCTAATACTAGATATCCAATAAATGTAAGAATAGCAATAATCATTATTGCAGGAACAAATATACTAGATATCTTATCTACTATTCTTTGAATAGGCATCTTAGTATTAGTAGCTTCTACTACTAATCTAATAATCTCTGATATTGTCGAATCATATCCAATCTTTTGTGCTTTATATTCGATATAACCATCTATATTTATACTTCCTGCAAGAACTTTATCATTCTTTGACTTTTTATTATATGTACTCTCTCCTGTAATGAAAGCTTCATCCATATGAGTTTCACCATCTACGATTACACCATCTACTGCTATCTTCATTCCAGGTTTGCATATTAATATATCTCCAGGCATAACTTCATCTATAGTAATTTCTACTTCTTTTTTACCATTTTTTAGTAGCGCCATAGAAGGAGTTATAGTAACTAAATCTTTAATTGCAGATTTAGTCTTTTCTTTAGATCTCTTATCTATATATCTTCCAATACTTATAAATAATATAATCATTGCACAAGATTCAAAATATAAATATTGATAGTTACCTACTATTAAATTAACTGAACTATATAAGAAACTAGTTATTACTCCAATAGATACTAAAGAATCCATATTAGGAGATCTATCTATTAACTTAGTAATACCACTCTTAAGTATTGGATACCCATATATCATATAAACTATTGTAATAAGAAGTGTTAATGTTCCATTAACTTTAGCATGTTTCATCTTATCTAATATTTCAATCATAGGTAAATGAAGCATATTACCCATAGATATGTACATTAAAAATAGCATTAATATAGATAGTAATATTATAAATAATAAACTTCTATCTTTCTTTTCTTCTTCTTTGATATCGAATAATCCTAGACTTTCATATCCAGATTCTTTAACAAATCTTTCTATATCTTCTAGAGTATATTTATCTTCATCATATTCGATAGTTGCATTTTGCATAACTAAATTGACAACAGCATTTACTCCATCTTGTTTATTAAGATATTTCTCCACTTTGTTTTGACATGCACTACAACTCATTCCACCTATTTTTAATATAATCTTTTTCATACATACCTCTAATAAACATTATACCATAATAAAAAGTTCTTATTTCTAAGAACTTTATTATTATTGCTCGTTATTTGTATCAGTATTTTGTGGTACTGGCTCTGGTGTAGGTGCTGGTTGTGGTACTGGTTCTGGTTTCTTTTTAAGAACTAGCGCAAGTATTAATCCTAAGAATAATACTGCATTAGCACCTAGTGATATATATAGAAGCGTATTGTCTTGTTTAACTTCTTCTTTATTCTCTTCATTAGTTACAGGTTTTGCTTCTTCAGGTTCATCTACTGGTTCCTGTGGTTCTTCTGGTTCTTCAACTGCAGTAATACAGTCTGTACTATCAGAAGGTTTAACTTCTGGTTCTTTAACATTTGCAGTTAATGTTGTAAGAAGGCCTCCTCCTCCGTACGTATATGCAGCTTGAGACTGGATTTCTACTTTCGCAGTTCCTGACTTTAATGTTTTAAAGTTTAATTTAAGTCTTAAGTATGCATCGTCACCTTCTCCAATACATCCTTTAACTCCGATATCTTTATCTGCTTTAATACCAACTTTACCATTAGCTATAGTAATAGTTAATCCATCTTTACTAGCATCTTTATTAATAAATATATCTGTTCCACAATCAAATATTTGAATGTTACTTTTACTGATTGATAACATAGATTCATCGTATAAAAACTGTATTTCACCAATCTTCTTACTTGTTGAATCCTTAATAGTTAAAGATATTTCAAGATCTCCTCCAACAACTATATTTTCATTGTTATATATAGTTACTGGAATAGTATCTGCTTTAACTACTGTTGGTATAAATAATAGTAAACTTAATAATAATACTATATATTTTTTCATTCTTTCACCTCTATTATAAGAGTATCATAAGATTATATATCAAACAATAAACAAAAAAAAATAGTTAACACACAAGTGTTAACTAATTATTTTATGTCCACAACTACATTCAGTTTGTCCTTCTTTTAAATGGCTTCCACATTTAATGCAAAACTTAGGAGGAGTCATACCCATACCAACAAATCCCATCATCATAGGAGCTTCATTAGGTTGTAAAGTCTCTTCTGATACTAAGTTTTCATCTTTAATTAGAGAATATACTAGATTAATTACTTCTCTAAATATTTCTCTTTCTTCATCATCCATAGATACTATTATCGATATTGAAGTTGATAGATTAGCATAAGTAAGATTCATAGATGTCGTTGGAGCGTCAATTGCTCTTAGATTAAAGTCTGCTGGCAACTCACTCCAAGCTGCCATATTATTTTCAAATACTATCTCTTTGATCTTTTCAATAGTAGTATCATCTACTTTATATACTTTTTTAATTCTATCACTATGATGCCACTCTTGATTTATTACTTCTAAAGTTTTATCTTCAAGTGATAAAGAAGTACTATGATATCCCCCATTCATACCACCTGAACTAGTATAAGATACCTTTAATAATTCTCCAGTATCTAGTTTTCTACTTTTTAAATTATCTAAAGAGAAATGCATAATAGCTTGTTCCATATTATTTCTCCTTTTTATTCTCATCTAATGGAATATCAAATATTGCCTTAGATAAAGTATTGATATTAGCATATCCATATTTTTTATCTGGTTCTAGATAAGTACCTTCAGCCCATTCATTCCATGCATTGATAAGTATAAATCTCTTATCTTTAGGATGTCTTTTTCTAGTTTCCTCAATTATATATCTAAGCCATTTATAATAACTTTCTAATGAATAATTGAAGTATACTGTGAATCCTTCTTCTCTTCTAGCAGAATTATCCCATCCCATAGTACACGTATAATAGAAGTCTTTTATAGGGAAATGTTCTCTATAAAGGTGCTCTATATCGTTTACTATCTTTTCATAGTTATATATTTTAGGAGAAGGAAGTCCAGGTATCTTAGTAGCATCGTGACCTACTCCATGTGGAGGAAAGTCAAACTCTCCATCTACATATTCAGTATATTTATGTTCACTATCCATATATGTAGCTTTACTCCATATACATAATTCTCCTATTCCAATATCTTTAGCTGTCTTTCTCCACTCATTTATAGTCTCTTTAAAATTAGGAATAGCATCCGGATTATATACCATTACTAGAGGTTTTCCATCTACTTTAATGTATCTTTCATCTATAAGATATTTTTTCATATCTTTGATAAAATTCTTTCTATCTTCTTTAGAATAATCTTGTTGGATAAGTATATCTCTATCTAGTCCATCCCATGCTCTTGTCCAGTTCTCATTAGCCCAACATAGACAGAACGGAAAATCTATTTCTTTATACTTTAAGAAAAGATCTCCTGGAGTTTCCATTAATCTTTTTCCAGAGAACCAGTAATAATAGAAACAGAATCCATATATACCATGTCTTTTAGCAAGTTCAACTTGTTTTTTTATTGTCTCTATATTATCTAATTTATAATATCCAAAATCAGGATGAGGTTCTCTTGGTTGATAGTGACCTTCAAATCTTGGTTTAGATTTCTTAGTATTAGTCCATTCAGTAAACCCTTTACCCCACCATTCATTATTTTCTTTAAACTCATGATACTGTGGAAGATAAAATGCTAAAGTCTTAATATCTGTCTTTTTATTAGAAAAATCTTTATCTTTTTCATAGTGAGAATTATAACATTTTAAATCTTTATAATTCATTTCATTACTACTTGTCTTTTCTTTTCTAATTCTTCTTTTTAATCCTCTTATCGGTTTACTTACTTTCCATAATGCACTGTTATGAACTTTATCAAGATCTTGTTTACATTGATTAAGTAATGCATTTTTTTCTTTTAATTCTTTATTTTCTTTTAGAAGTTCAGATATTGCTTCTCTAAGTTCATATTCCGAAACATCATATCTATAGATATCTTTCATATTATACCTTTCTATTTAGTATTATTCTTAATTTGAATTACTTTATATTTTTTTTCTCTAGCAACAACTTCTATAGCTCTTTCTATAGTATGTGCCATAGTACCATCCATTTGACCTTTTTCTTCTTCAAAGTCACTATCATTAACATTTTCTATTAAGTCTTTTATTACGTCTTTTTTAGCCCAGAACATGCTTCCTGCTGGAAAATGGTTATCAAACGAATTATTTATATTTAATCTAGAACATAATTCATCTAAATTCTTCTTATTTCCACCAATTTGCATATTTTGTTTTATATCTTCAAATATCTCTGGATAAATAAGTCCAACATTCTTCTTGTTAAGTTCAAAGAAAATACTTTTAATATTATTTGTTGAACCAAATAAATTTTTATACAAATATTTTCTCCAAGTATCTCCAAAATCAGAATACTTACTTCTTTTAGTATGTATATGACATACAAAGTCATAATCATTTATTCTATCCTTTAATTGTTTAATAAATGGTAATATATCTCTTCCTTTATTTGGATATACTTTTACTTCTACATTATCCATCTTTTTATTATTGAAATATTTCTCTATTTCTTTTTTCTTTGCCTCAGTATCTGTAGATATTAATAAATCATATTTATATGGCATTACAGATACATTTTGATATATATCATCTAATAAATCTGTATAGAATACATGTGCTTGTACAGCAATCTTCTTATTAGTGCTTTTTAGTTTAAGACTATTATCTGTAATAGTTTTAACTCTATCAACTTTATGAATTACTGTCTTTTTTATTTCTCTAACAACTCTTTTAGGAACTCTAAGAGTTCTTATTAGAAGATTATCCCTAACTCTATATTCATTATTTAATCTTGCTAATTCTTTTCTATAGTAGATAACATCATAAGAAGTACTCTCAAGTAATTCTTTTATCTCATTATCAGTCATCTTATATATCGTAATAGAAAAAGTAAGTGTTTCATCCCTGTGGAAATCTCCTTCTAGTTGTACTCCGCTATACTCATTAAAAAATACATTAGTTTGTTTAAATTCTATACTGTTTAAACAAGTAATATTTTCTACATGTGTACCTTTAACTTCTAAATTAGAATACTTAATACAAGGAACATTAGTAACATCTATTTTAATATCTTTAGTATCTATTGGTATTTTTATATCAAAAGAATAATTATTATCTTTTTCTTTATAATCAACTACATAATCTAAATCAAAATCATAGTTTATATTTTCATTTCCAAAATATATTCTTGCATCTTTGATATTAGTCTTATAATTATGTTTTATATAAGTAAAATATTCATTATTCCATACGTTAATATTTATATCATCAAGTTTTAAACCTGTTTTAGAAATACAATAGTTAAAACTTAATTGATCCCTTTTACAGTAGTCCATAATCATTTTTAGCCAAAGTTCCATAGTCTCTTTAACTTTTTTATCGTGAACCTTACGAATAAGAATAGTTGTTTCATATAATCCATTATCTTTTGGGTAGTTTTCTTCTTTTAAGAAGTTTACTATTTTTAAAATATTCTCTTTAGTATCCTTCTTTAATCTTAAACAAGCTTTAGCTTCTTCATAAATACAGTTTCTAGAATTATGAAGACAACATGCCATTGGTTGATCTTTTAAAAACTTATCGATAAAATCACTAATCTTTGTAGTAAATACTATTCCAGCATCCATCCATAAACTTATATCGTAATTTTCTTCGATATAAGGATGCCCAATTATTTTTATCTTTCTAGCTAGTTTATGATTATCTATATTAGGTTCATCTATTTGAATCACTTTCCAAGTATCAGATTTAATATTTTTATTATTAGTAAAACAAATATAATCTATACTTGGTTCTTTAATTTGCAATTCGTGAAGATCATCATAATTACCCGTTATACAAGTATAAACACAAATCTTATTCTTTTTCATATAACCACCCAAATTAATTATAACATAAAAGAACAGTCTTATGACTGTTCTTATTATTATTCTATTTAGTATTTTTCTTTTTTGATTCTTCTACTACAGACTCATATATCTCTTTAGCAGATTTTCCTTTAATATTATCTTTATTCTCAACTAAGTATGTTTTAGTTGCCTCTATTAATGGATTATCTTTAATTTGTTTCCTAATATCATCAAATATTTTGTTAACATTATCTGAATCCAATTGTCCACGATATATCTTTTCACCAGTGATTGCAGTTGCTTCTCCTAAAGCTGCTATTATTACTGCTGCTACTACACCATAAACAATACTTACTCCTGGTATCCATTTTGTTGCAACTTCTGCTAAGCTTTTACCTACTGTAGTTACTGCACCAGTACTTATAAGTGATGGTATTGCAGACTTTTCTATTTTTACATCATAAGTTTTAAGTACAGCATTAACCATTGCTACTTCGATTGGCATAAGTATTGGTGAACTAGGTATTGGAAGAGCTCCTACTCCAAATCCTGCTGCTGTAGATATAGATATTATTGATTGTGAAGTAAATCTCTTCTGTTTAAGTATCATCGTTTGAATATTACTTCCACTAATTTCTTTAGCTTCTCCATAAGAATCAATAGTTTTTTGACATAATTCTTCTATTCCAAATGGAGATACGACACTATCTTCATCAATTACATATTCTTCAGCTACTACTGGAATAATATCTTTTAAGTTAGAGTTTTTAGATTTATCGAAAGCATCTTGTACTGCTTTTACATTTTCAGGTATATTACCAGATACTATCGATTTAGTAATTACTACAAATATTGGTACATTCTTCCATTCTTTTACTGAATTATTCATAGTTTTAATATTATCGAAGAATACTCTTCCAGACATACCATCTATACAGTACCATATAGCATCTATTCCTGTAGAATCATCTTTAGTCTTGATATTAGTCTTAGTAAACTTCTTAATTTGATTAATAGTTTTTAATCTTTCAAAAACATTATATTCAAATCCTTTAGTATCTATTAGTTTTAATGGCCATATATCTGATTCAAATACTTCTATATTTTGAGTTTGACCTTCTCCTACACCAACATGTACTGGCTTACCAGATATTGCTTTAATTAATGTGCTCTTTCCTGCACCAGATGGTCCTAAGACCAAAATATTCATTTTTTGTTCAAATTCCATTATATATTTCTCCTTTTATATACGAAATGTAAATCACGCGAATTATAAGTTGTCATTCTAATTTTAGTATAAAAAAGAAAAAACAGTTTTACAACTGTTTTTAATTATTTTTCATTGCTTTTACTAGACTTAATATAGCTCCAAGTAATTCTGAATCAGCATCTTTCTTTTTACCATTTTCACAAACAGTATGGAAGCATCTAGTGAATTCTTCAAATTCTTTAACATTTTCTTCATTGTAATCTGTAGCTTTAACTGTTGGTTGAGCTTTGTCTTTAAATTGTTGCATTACTTTAAAGCTATTTTCTATTATAGGTGCAAATTCTTCTGCTTGCTCATCATCATCTAGATCATAACCTAATTCTTTTCCTATATACATTACTGTTCCTTCTTGATCACCAACTAATGCATAAGTTAATTGATATAGAACTTTAGCAGCTTTTTCATTGCCCATCTTTTCAATCTTAATTGCATCTGGATCACCAGCTAAGCTTTGTTTAATAACTCCTACTAACCAGTTAAGTCCTTCATTATCTTCTGGTTTAATTTCTTCTACAGATTCTAATGCTAAACCTAATGCAAATTCTTTAACATCTATAAATAGATCTAATGTAGAATCAGCAATTCTAAGCTCTAGTTCATTTGCTGGTGCAAATAGTATTTTAGCAAATTCTTCTTTTTCTTTTCCTTCCTTGTCTTTTAAAATCTCTTGTATTAAATCTAAGTTTTGTGATAATTTTTCTGCATATGCAGATCTTTTTTCTTCAAATTTTTCCATATAATCCCCCATTAGTGATGTATATTATACCACATATCGAACATTTTTTCAACTTTTTTATTTTCTGAACAAACTTAATAATTTAATATATGTTCCTAAATTGTCTTCTTTATCTAAATCATGTTCTTCACATAAATTGTGGAAACATTCAGTAAATTTCTCAAAATCACTTACATTTTTTTCAGTAA
>JAEEGL012875790.1_pt1 | contig 16879 bp, 14 predicted proteins | sample 9134231 | NCBI WGS metagenome assembly JAEEGL01 (sample SAMN16246548, study PRJNA631951) | gut metagenome | biome: gut microbiome; feature: rumen; material: fiber-attached | host: Bos | place: Iran: Karaj | collected 2018-10
CAAGTATTATTAGCTATTATCTTCCCGCCTCTGGCGGTAGTTGATCGCGGATGCGGCTCGATGACCATCGTCTTTCTCCTCACCCTCTGCGGCTGGATCCCCGGTGTCATCGGCGCCCTTATCATCCTCAACAAGAACAATTAACATGAAACGCATACAAAAGATATGCTTAGATCAACACTCCTCATAGTATTCACCCTCCTAAGTACCATCCTTATGGCACAAGTACGTTTTTATCAAGGAAACTCTACCTACTCCAGCGATATTCTCTACTCCTGGGACGGCAAATCGCTTTATCGCGGTAACTCCTCGTATAGCAGCGATATCCTTTATAACTTCGACGGCAAGTACGTCTATAAAGGTCGTTCCTCCTACTCTAGCGATATTCTTTACACATGGGACGGAAAACATATCTATCGCGGGCGTTCTTCGTACTCCAGCGATATTCTGTACACTTGGGACGGCAAATCGCTGTATCGCGGTAACTCTACCTACTCCAGCGATATCCTGTACACCTTCGACGGCAAGCACGTCTATCGCGGCCGCTCGTCCTATTCCAGCGATATTCTGTACACCTTCGATGGCGCTATCCCGCTTCCCATCCTGATGATAATTATTCAATAAACGTGTACACTTTATTGTACGCGTTGGCCGGTGATCGTGTATAGCTGATCGCCAACGAGGATATAGAGACGGCCGTTGATGAGCCGTTTCTGGTTCTTGACCGCTGAGGGCTCATCGGTGATCTCGTCCACACCCATACCACCATCGCAGGATGTGAGGAAATCGGAATACATGATACGGGTACCGGTAGCAACGATACGCGCATAGAAGAGACCGATACCTTTGTTCGCGCTATAGTTGGTCGAGAAGACAATCATCGCCCGGCCGGAGAGGGTCTGATCGTTCGCCCACACGTACTCGGTAGGCGTAGAGCCGGTCGTCGTCACGATATCCGTAAGCGGTGTGTCATCCGCCTTGATATTGAGCGTGTTAAACTCCTTGCCGCCGTAGGTGCGGATGCGTACGATGATGGAGTCCAATCCCGCGAGGTTGATCTCCGGCGACGAGAGCGTCTTGCCTTGGTCGAGCAAGAGATAGGAGCCATAGGAAGCATTCGTCTGCCAGCCCTCCTGATGCTCGTCGTCATAGAGATATTCCGCCGCTTCGCCGCCTTCAATAACGGTCTTGTTCGCAAAGACCGCATAGTACGTGATATCCGCCGTGATAGACGGGATCTCCGCCGCCGTAGTATAGAGTTTCTCAGGCGCTTCGTCAAGCGTTCCCTCTATCGGCGCAGGGGTCCAACCCATGAAGCAATCGCTCGTAGCGGAGCAAGAGACAGGCGTCTCCGGCAGCGCCTGGATCTTCTTGTTTTGGGTGATGGAGTCAATGGCTATAATGGTGCCGTTCACTGACCAAGAGACGCCGTATTTGGGTTTAACGGTGGGTTCCCCACCTTCGCGCCAACCGTTGCTCTGACCCGGGATGAAAGCTTCGTCGGACGAAGCAATCAACAGCGACAAATCCAGAGCTTCACCGGCATGGTCGCCCCATATATACTCGGCGAGATACGGGTAGTCGATGAACGGATTTCGGTTATGCTGGAAGTCCGACACGGCATCCATACGACGGATCTCCTTGATAGAGACCGGATCTTGGCGATGCCATTGGATGAGCACTTCCTGTTCCCAAGGCTGGAACTCCAAGTAGTTGTCATTCTGCATCGCGAATTTCGAACCCACATCTTTGTTGTCGAGCCGCCAGCCGTGATAGGACTTTAGGACCTCATCGATCTCGCCGTTAGACCAGTGGCCGTAGCACGTAGCCATATAGAAATAGGCGCGAGCGAAATCACCTTTGTACTCGTCCTTGGGTTCAAACACATAGTGGTCCACATCCATCGTAGGATGGTGCTTCTTGCCGATGCGTAGTGAACCGGCCGTCTTGATATCTTTCTCCGGGATGCCGAGCGGGTAGTTGCTTCGGGCACTGTTCGCCGTAGAGTTAGAGGGGTTAAGATGGTAACAGTCCTTATAGGCATCATTGTTCGACCCACCCCACCAGGACTTAGCAAAACTATGCTCGATATTACATCCGGTCGCCACTTGTCCGGGGGTGGACACTTTATACCACTCGTCGCAGTACATATCCATGATATAACCTTCTTCATCGCGGTCGGAGTAGAAGAACACGCCCCACGTGGAGTTGGCTCCGGTACCATAGGGGATGGCGGTATGATCACGAATAAGCGACTTGAGGGCGTCCTTTAGTTCGCCATCTTGAAGTCCGTTTGCCGGGTCGTAGAATCCCTCGGGAAGAGATTCTGCCATCACGCTCAGGGTACAGAGCACCATGAGCGCAATGCTTATTTTCGATTTCAGATTAGTCATTGAATAGTTATTTATTTCACACGTTGGCCGGTGAGGTTATAGAGGTGCTCTCCGACGAGGATGTATAATTGATCGTTGATCAAAACTTTTTGATTTCTGATGGGTGTTGCTTGATTTTCGATACCCGTACCGCCGCCACACGAGGTGAGGAAGGCGGTATAAGTGGTGGTAGAACCGGAACCATTGACATGCACGAGCAGGGAGGCAATCCTGCGGTGGCCGTTGGAACCGCCGATGGTGAAGACTACTTCGCTGGCGTCTCCTGTCCATTGAGCGCTTTCTTTATTGTACGTACCAGGTTCAGCACTTATCTCGTTGGACTTGTCACTGGTACCAAAGGTGAAGTCTATCTGGTTAATAGCTCCGGCTGTGACGGTCATCGTACCGCCGGCATAGAGACGGACAGCGCCGGTGTAATAGGTCGGCGGCGTGCTTCCTCCGGCAAAGGTGACGGTGACACCGTTCTGCGAGAAAGGTGTGGAGATAGCTTGTTTGTCTTTTAGACCCATGTTATTGAAGTCGAAGAGCTCTTCTGCCGGAACGACCTCAGACTCCTCTTCTATCGCTCGTGCAAAGACGGCATAGTAGGTCACATCTTCGGTCACTGCGGGGAACTCAGCCGGCAAGGTATAGAGCACAGCCGGTGCTTCCTCAGCAATACCCGCGATAGGAGCGTCGGTCCAACCCATGAAGACAGGACTCTCGTCCGAGCAGGAAACCGGAGCGGCCGGCAGGGCTGCGATGGGTTTGTTCTCCGGAATAGAATCCACGAGGACAGCTTCGCCATTGACGGACCAGGTGACACCGTATTTCGTCACCGGCGTCGGAGGTGTAGGCGGTATGTCTCCTCCGCGCCAACCGTTGCTGACACCCGGCACAAAAGCAGGGTCGGTGGACGGCAGCAAATCATCCATATGCACTGTCTCACCGGCTTTCTCGCCCCATATATACTCGGCGAGGTACGGGTAGTCGATGAACGGATTACGGTTGCCTTGCGTCGCCTGGATACCGTTATTACGGTCGATCTCTTTGCGCGAAACAGGGTCCTCGCGGTGCCACTTCATCAGCAGCACTATGCCGTATTTGGTAAGGCCGAAATGCTGGGTAGAACTGAAGGACTCGAAGATAAGTCCGCCATTGCCGGAAGTGATCGAATACGAGGTGTTGCTATACTTGGCAATCATGCCGAGATATCCGCGCGCGAAATCACCTTTGTACTCATCGCGGGGTTCGAAAACCGTTCCGGAACACGAAGCGGAAGTGCCAAGCAGGGTCTCTTTGTCGGTCGTGATCGTCGAGACGCTGGAACCGAGTTTGCACTCGTTATAGGTGTACGTGACATTGCTCACCTCGCCAAACGCATAGGCCGAGCGGCGGTTGTTGACATAGCCGTCAGTCGGAACGAGGTGGAAGATGTCGGAGTACATATTATTCTTACCTCCCCCCCACCAGGACTTCGGAATCGAGTGCTCGCGGTTGTAGCAATCGCACTCGCCTTTGTAGTTTCCGCACTCGTCGCCAAGCACGAACGCGCAAGCACCGTACATATCCCACAACTTGCCGGCTCTGGAGGCATCGTAGTCGGGATGGCTCGGGTCGGTCGGATAGACGTCGGATTTCTGGTACGCCGTGATAGCACCGTCGTAACCCAGCGAGGAGAAACCGACGTTAGTAATGGTATTGATGGCGTTATAGAGCGATGTGCCGGACTTATTGTTCGCGGCCGAATAGTACGCAGGAATATCCGCCGGAGCGGTAACCGACTTGGCGAACGCAGTAGCGGACCAAAGACAGCACACCGCTACGCTCAGAGACAATAGACGAAAGCGTTTCATGACATACTACGGATATAGGTGAGTATCAGTTCTACTGCGGCATCCTCCGTGAGGTCGTCCATATTGATGACGAGGTGGTAGTTGCGGGCATCGTAACGAGAGGTGCCGGTGAACTCCTTGACGTAGTTCTCGCGCATCTTATCGACTTTGTCGATGACGAGCCGTGCCTGCTCCTTAGTCATATCCTGCTCGCGCGCCACACGGTCCATACGATTGAGCATCGATGCCTGAATGAGGATAGACAGGTGGTTCGGGTGCTCGCGGAACATATAGAACGCGGTACGACCGGCGATGACGCAAGACTGGTCTTTGGCGAGGGCCTTGAGAATCTGGGTCTCCGCGCGGAAGACATCTTCGGTCTCGATATTCGTCTGGTTCAACTCATACTCGGTCTCCGAGAAAGTCATCTTACGCTTGAACTCCGCCCACCAGCCGGTCTCCTGACCCTTCAAGTTCTCAATCTGCTCTGCGGTCAGGTTATAGCGCTCTTCGAGAGCCTTAATAACCGCTTTGTCGAAATATTCGACACCTAATTTCTCGGCTAACTTACGACCTACAGTGCGGCCGCCACTTCCTAATTCACGATTAATCGTGATGATGAATTTACTATTGAGGTTCATAATTTAGAATATTAACAAAGTTAAAAGATATGCGATGATAGTTGAAACCGTCACACAGATAAGTCCCGGCATCATAAACGAGTGGTTCAACAGATACTTACCGATGACCGTCGTACCCGAGCGGTCGAAGTTAACCGTCGCAATATCCGACGGATAGTTCGGGATGAAGAAATAACCATAGACCGACGGCAGCACACCTAATAGTACAACACCCGGGATACCCAAACTATATGCCAGCGGCAACATCGCTACCACTACGGCTCCTTGCGAGTTGATCAGTACTGACACTGCAAAGAACACTAAGGCAATCGACCACGGATACTTAGTCACGATATCGTCCAACATATCTTGTATCTGCGGCATGTAGTTACCGAAATAGGTGTCCGCCATCCACGCGATACCGTAGATCGCTACTACCGCCACCATTCCGTTTTGCCACACCGGACCGGCTACCGCTTTCTTCGGGCTTGCCTTGCAGAAGATAATCATCAGCGCCGCAGCAGTGATCATAATAATCTGAATGACGAGATTCATCTTAAGGGTGACCATACCCATCTCCGTAAAGTTCTCCGCTACCACACCGGCTTTTGCTAACTCTTTAGCGGTAATGGTTACACCGCTTGCAAGCGTGATGTCACCAGCCCCTTTGACCGCTTTGATGACCTCAAAACTTGGCAGCAGTTGTGGGAAGATAGCGAACAGCACAATGACAGCCAGGGCGCCCAAGAAGATAAACACGCTATTCTTAGCACTCTGCGGGATCTCGCGATCGAGCGTCGTGGCGGTATTACCATAGATGTACGCGCGCTGCTCGGGATCGGCGATCTTCGCTTGGAAGACGGGGTCTTTATCGAGGTCCAGACCGCGCTTGTAGGACGCTGCTGCCGCTGCCATCAGACCGCATATACACGACGGGATGGTGATCATCAGCACTTGCGGAATCGTCACGTCAAAGCCGTTGGCATTGGAGATCGACACGAACGCCACCACCGCTGCCGCAATCGGCGAACAGGTGATACCTACCTGCGAAGCGATAGACGCCACGCCGCACGGACGCTCAGGACGAATACCTTTCTTCAACGCGATATCGCAGATAATCGGCATCAGCGTATACACCACGTGACCTGTACCCACCAACACCGTCAGAAAGAAAGTAGTCAGCGGCGCCAGGAAAGTGATGCTATCCGGATGTTTACGCAGCATCTTCTCCGCCAACTGAATCAACCAATCCATACCTCCGGAAGCCTGCATGACACCGGCGCATGTGACCGCGGCGATGATGATGTAGATGACATCCGTCGGAGGAGTGCCAGGTTTCATGCCGAAGCAGAAGACAAGGATTGCCAGACCGATACCGGAAATGGCGCCGAGCGCCAGGCTGCCGTATCGCGAGCCTACCCACAAAGCTCCTAAGACAATGAGGAGCTGCAGAATCATAATCCAACTCATAGTATTAAATTTCTTATACGTGTTCTTGCCTTGCGGCTTTCGGGTGCAAAGATACTGCTTTTTTTTGGAATATGCAAACTGTGAAAGACAAAATTGCAATTTTGCTTGCATATTCCAAAAAAAAGCAGTACTTTTGCAGCCAAAATAGATATAAACAAACAATCAAATACTTTAAGCAAATGAAACCGTTAAACGAATTGACCATTGCGCTGGCCAGCGATCATGCAGGTTTTGGACTGAAAGCCATGATTCAGCTGTTCTTGGAGCGCGAAGGAGCAACCGTAAAAGATTTCGGTTGTCACTCGATGGAGAATTGTGATTTTCCTGATTTTGCCCACCCTATGGCAACCGCTGTAGAAAAAGGCGAATGTGATCTCGGTATAGGCTTCTGCGCTACCGGCAACGGTATGGCGATGGCTGCCAACACCCATCCGCATGTACGTGCGGTAGTATGTTGGGAACCGCGTCTGGCTGCAAACGCCCGTCGTTTCTTTGATGCCAATGTGTTGTGCCTGCCTGCAAGTAATGTAGCGCCTGACAAAGCGCTGGAGATCATTCAGAACTTCGTCACGACTGCTTTTGAAGGCGGCGAGCGCTACGAGCGTCGTATTCATCATTTAGCCAATCCGAATGAATACAGAATTGAGAATGGAGAATGGATATTGGAGAAAGAAAATTGAGAAATAAAAATTAAGAATTGAGATTTTAGGATATGAAGAATCTTAACGTAAAACTTCACATTTTGGCACCGCTCACATTGGCAGTGGTGCTGTTCATGTGGTTTGTGCCGAGTTCGTTTTTCGGCATTGAGGGTTTGACGGTTGTTCAGCAGCGCACGATAGCGATCTTCTGCTATGCAGCGCTGATGTGGATGTTCGAGATTATCCCTGCCTGGGCAACCTCTGTAACCACGATTGTCTTCCTGTTGTTAGCAGTGTCTAACAAAGGTCTGACGAACCCGGAGATGGGCAACCTGGTGAACTTCAAGGAGTTGATGGCTGCTTTCGCTGACCCAATCATCATGTTGTTCTTGGGCGGTTTCGTGTTGGCTATCTGCGCAAGCAAAGTAGGCTTGGATGTGGTGCTGGCACGCGTGATGCTAAAGCCGTTCGGCACCAACCCCAAATGGGTATTGTTAGGCTTCTTGACGCTTATCAGCGTAATGTCTATGTTCATGAGTAATACGGCTACAGCAGCGATGATGCTCGCCTTCCTGGCACCTGTACTTCGTACCTTGCCGGCAGACGGTGGTGGACGTGTGAGTCTCGCGATGTCTATTCCTATCGCTGCGAATATCGGCGGTCTAGGAACGCCTATCGGTACTCCTCCGAACGCTATCGCTATCGGTCAGTTGGCCGCGATGGACATCAACGTCGGCTTCGGCGCATGGATGATCCGCATGGTGCCGGTAGTGATCGTGATGATTTTGTTCTCCTGGTGGTTGCTGATGTTCCTCTTCCCCTTCAAAGCAAAGGATGTGAAGATCGTCATCGAGCCGGATGAGACACACGAGATTGACTGGAAATTCTGGGTAGTGACCATCACGTTTATCGCAACCATCCTCCTGTGGATGACCGGTGAGATAACTCACCTGAACTCGAATGTGGTAGCTCTTATACCATTTGCCGTCTTTGCCCTCGTAGGTGTTTTCACCCGCGAAGACTTCGCGAAGATCGACTGGCACGTGCTGTGGATGGTAGCCGGTGGTTTCGCTATCGGTACGGCGCTGAACAAGACCGGTTTGGCTGCTGCGCTCGTAGAAGCTATTCCGTTCGGCAGTTGGTCGGCTATCGCGGTGCTCATCATCGCCGGTCTGTTAGGATGGCTGCTTTCGAACTTCATCGCCAACTCTTCGGCAGCGAACTTACTCGTGCCTATCCTGGCCGTTGTGGGAACCGCAATGAGTGAGCAGTTAGGTGCTTTTGGCGGTGTAACGACGCTGCTCGTCTGCGTAGCTGCATCGACGTCGTTCGCCATGTTGCTGCCTATCTCTACCCCGCCGAACGCTATCGCTTGTTCGACCGGTCTTATCAAGACCAACGAGATGGCGAAAGTGGGTCTGATTGTCGGTCTCGTAGGTATCGCGTTGGCATATGCCGTAATCCTTATTTTCCCGTTCTGATATGAAACGAGTCATCACCATGACGCTTCTCATTGCGCTTCTCGGAGTTCCTGCTTTTGCGCAGGACTCCACGAAAGAGGCGAAAGAAGCAAAGAAAGAGGCGGTGAAGAGCCATCTCAAGCAACATTTCAAGCCCTACGGCTTTATTCGCAACTACTTCACGTTCGACAGCCGCGAGTGTATCGCCGGAACAGGTGACTTGTACTTCTACATGCCGAAAGACGAGGCGTGGAACCAAGCCGAAGGCGAACAATATATGACGGGCGTAGCGCGTCAGGACCTGAACGCCGTTAGCTCGTTCCGATTCTTAAGTCTGACGACCCGCGTAGGACTCAATATCGTCGATTATAAATGGCGCAATACGGAGTTCAGCGGTAAGATCGAAGCGGATTTCTTTGCAGGAATCTCCAAGGTAGGAATCGGCACGCACGCGGTGTCGGGTACAGCGCAATTCCGTCTTCGTCAGGCCTATGTGACCCTTGGATGGGACAGCCTGAAGATGAGCGGTAAGGATTTCGCACGCGTGGACCTGACGATTGGTCAGACATGGCACCCTATGGCAGCCGACCTGTGCGACGTGATCTCGCTGAACAGCGGTGCGCCGTTTGGTCCGTTCAACCGCAGCCCGCAAGTGAAGATGGACGCACGGTTGGGTAAGTTTGTGACCTTGACGGGTTCGCTCCTCTGGCAGATGCAGTACAACTCGATTGGTCCGGATGGTCAGTCGGCAGAGTATATTATGTACAGCAAGACGCCGGAAGCGTATCTGGGCGTGAGTGTACATACTAAGGGCTTTTTGATGCGTGCCGGTGCGGACGTGCTGAGTATCAGTCCGCGTCATATCGGCAAACTGAATGGCGTGGATGTACGCGTCAACGACCGTATCACCACCGCTTCGCCTTTCCTCTACCTGCAATATAAGAAAGGCGAGTTCTCCATCAAGGCCAAGACCATCTTCGCCGAAGCCGGCGAACACATGAACATGAACGGCGGTTACGGCGTGAGTCGCGTCAACGCCGATGGCTCGTGGAGTTACACCCCGACGCGTACGTCGAGCAGCTGGATCAGCATCGTGTACGGCGGTAAGGTGGGTGCGCAGGAAGACAAACACCCGCAGAAGTTACAGGGTATCCTGTTCGCCGGCTACGTAGAGAACCTCGGTACGAAAGACCCGCTGGCGGTAGAGGGTGGTAAGATTGTGGGCTTCTACTATCCGCGCGTGAAGAACCTGCGCCGCATGTGGCGTGTTACACCGACGCTGCTCTATACGGTAGGTAAATTCCAGGTAGGTCTGGAGTACGATATCACGTCCGTACACTACGGCGATGGCGTAATAAACCCCGCCAACGGATTGTCCGAGCAGGGTTTACACTGGGTTACCAATCACCGCGTGGAACTTATGACGAAGTATAATTTCTAAATCGCTTCGTGTAAGATCTCGCTGACGGTCGGGTGAGGGAAGACCACCTGTTGGAATTCCGCCGTGGTATAACCCATACGCACCGCAAAAGAAGCCGCCGCAATAAATTCTGAACACGGATTGCCGATTAGATGGACGCCAAGGATCGAATGGTTCTTGGCGTCTGTTATTACTTTACAGAGCCCCGTCTCTCCTTCGTTCTCCGCCATGAACCGACCGGAGAAAGTCATCGGCAGTTTATTCACCTCCACCTCAATATGCATCTCTGCCGCTTGCGATTCGGTGATACCGACAGACGCGATCTCCGGATTCGTATAAACGACCGAAGGAATGGCATTATACGCAATACGTTGCAGCGGAATCTGTTTCAGCATCCTTCCTACCGCCACTTCGGCTTGACGTGCAGCCACATGAGCCAGCATGATCTTTCCCGTGACATCGCCGCAAGCATAGACGTTCGGCAGGTTCGTCTTGCAGAACTCATCCACTTTGATCGCCCCGCGCTCCATCTCAAGTTCATTGAGCGCTTCAAGGCCCTGCAGATTCGCCCTTCTTCCAACACTTACCAGCACTCTCTCCGCCTCATACACTTCGCCATTTGCAGTTACTTTACCGCCGTCCAACGACTCCACTTTGGTTCCGGTGAGGATATTGATGCCGGCTTTCTTATATTTCTCCAGCAGGATTTGCACGACATCTGGGTCCAGATTCGGCAGGATAGTAGGCATAGCTTCGATGACCGTTACAGGCACGCCGAGTTCATGGTAGAGCGTCGCGAACTCCATACCGATGACGCCGCCACCAACGATGATGATGGATTTCGGCAGTTCAGCCGCAGCCAAAGCATCGGTACTGTCCCAAATAGCAGGATTATCCTTGATACCCGGTATCGGCGGCACAAAGTTCGTACTACCCGTACAAATCATCAGATTCTCCGCTTCGTAGATCTCGCCGTTGCACTGAAGGCTGACAACTGATGGCTGATTGCTGATAACAGCGGCTTTGCCGCTCACCACCGTGCAATGTTCGTTATTCAGCCGTTGCTTGATACCTGCGACGAGTTTGCGAACGACGATGGTCTTGCGTTTCTGCATGGCGGCAAAATCGAACGCCACGTTCTCGGCCGTCACGCCGTATTTCTGCGCGTGCGTAGCGTTATAGTATTGTTTCGCGCCATAGAGCAAGGACTTGGTGGGAATACAACCCACATTGAGACAAGTGCCTCCAAGGGCGTTTTGCTCAAAAAGGATCACATCTTTACCGGCCTTCGAGGCCTTCTCAGCGGCTGTATAGCCCGCAGGGCCTCCGCCGATGATGGCTAAAAAATATTTCATGGTATTTATGCTTTATTCTTTATTCGTATTTCCGGTGTACTTTGCAACACGATGCTGTTGGCCGGCACATCCTGGGTGAGCCATATGTTACCGCCAACAACGGTGTCATTGCCTATACGTACGCGGCCAAGGATGGAGGTATTGGAATAGACGGTGACATGGTCCTCCAAAATCGGGTGACGCGGAATATCTTTGGGTCTGCCCTCTGCATCGTATTCGAAATTCTTCGCACCGAGCGTCACGCCCTGATAGAGCACCACATGTGAACCGATGATAGCTGTCTCGCCGATGACGACACCGGTACCATGGTCTATGCAGAAATACTCACCAATCTGCGCGGCAGGATGGATGTCTATGCCGGTACGGCTGTGCGCCAATTCAGTCAACATACGCGGGATACGTGGCACACCGAGTTGGTACAACACATGCGCCGCGCGGTAATGAATCATCGCATACTGGAGCGGATAAGAAAGAATCACTTCGCCGCGATCCGTCACCGCCGGGTCGTTATGCAATACAGCATCCACATCGGTATTGATGAGACGCTTGATCTCGGGTATCTGCGCCCAGAACGCATCCGGCAGACACAGATCTTTCGGACGCTCCACGGACGGATAATACTCCGGAAACACCTCGCCTTGCAGGTGCAAAACAAGTTGCTTTAAATGCGCTATGTTAATGAGTCCTTTCACCTTTCAATTTCCTTTCACCTTTCACCTTTCACTTTACAACACCGACAAGTATCTTTCTCCTGTATCGGGCAGCAGAACCACGATATTTTTGCCCTGATACTCAGGCTGTTGCGTCAGTTGCAGCGCTGCAGCATAGGCCGCGCCGGAAGAGATGCCGACAAGCAAGCCATGTTCGCCGGCGAGCGAACGAGCCGCAGCAAAAGCCTCTTCATTCGTAATGGTCATCACACGGTCGATATATGCGGGTTGGTAAGTATCCGGCTGAAAACCAGCACCTATCCCTTGTATCTTATGGGGACCGGCCTGACCGCCGGACAAAACGGGTGACGAAGCGGGTTCGACAGCGATGATCTCAACGAGCATATTCTTCTCCTTCAACGCCCGCCCTACTCCGCTGACGGTTCCTCCTGTTCCCACTCCCGCGATGAACACATCCACTTGTCCGTTCGTGTCTTCCCATATCTCCTGACCCGTCGTCGCATAGTGAATGGCGGGGTTGGCGGGATTCACAAACTGACCTAAGATGACAGCGTTCGGTGTCTCGTCACGCAGTTCCTCCGCCTTACGTATCGCACCTTTCATTCCTTCGCTACCGGGCGTAAGAACGAGTTCAGCGCCATAGGCTGCCAGCAGATTACGCCGCTCCACAGACATGGTCTCAGGCATCGTCAAAACAACCCGATAGCCTTTGAGCCGGCCTATCCACGCCAGTCCTACACCGGTATTCCCGGAAGTCGGTTCTACAATCGTCGCACCCGGTTGCAGGATGCCTTTTCGTTCGGCATCTTCTATCATGGCGAGTGCCGTGCGGTCTTTTACCGAACCGCCGGGGTTAAACCGCTCCAATTTAAGGAACAAGCCCGGTTGGATCTCCAACATAGGGGTATGACCAATCAGGTCTATCAGATTTTGAACTATCATAAGCTTCGTAAATATATTCTCACCGCCTCGGCAATCATCTCCGGGCAGGGACGTTTCTCGTAATATTCCGGCGTTCTCGGTGCAGGGCGCGGGTCAATAGAACCTTTCGGCGCAAGTCCTAATAACTCCGCACAGATGAGCGATCCGTACTTAGCCTTGAACTCTCCTGCTAACTGCTGCACGAAAGCGTAGTTCGCCATTTTACCCTCGTTGTCATGAGGTGTGGCGGAACCGTTATGCAGCCCCGCGAGCATGAACATACCGGAGGCGGCACCACATACCAGACGCATCCTGCCCATTCCGCCGCCGAAAGAGGCGGAGAGACGAAGGGCGAGTTGCTCGTCCTCGATACCATAGAGATCGGCACAAGATGCAAACACCGCCTGAGAGCAGTTAAAGCCTTGTTTGAACAATTCAACCGCACGCGCAGCGCGGGTTTCTATCTCCTCATTGGTCATAGTTTCCGTAAGTATTTACGAAGTTTCGTTTCTGTCGTCTTGGCTTCCACCTCCGCATCCACGAGGTCCGATGCAGCCGCCATCCATGCTGTCTGGGCTTGCATCAACTCCGATGCGGTAATCATTCCGGCATCGAACGACTCCTGCGCCATACGCAGCACCTCAGCCGCGTTATCCTGCGTGAGTCGCGCAAGCGCGATCTTCTGCTGCGCTTCCATCAGTTTCTGGTTGGCCTGCGTCGTTTGCAGCGTCAGCAGTTCCCGCGTCTCTTCGGTCTTCAGCACCATCGCATTTGCCGCGTGTTTGGCGGCTTTATACCGCAGGATATCGTCGGCATGCGCAATAGGCACATTAACCACTACGCCGGCCGTGAAGAATCCCCTACCATCCCAGCGGTTGCTGAATCCGTTATCGGTATTCGGGTTGGTGTACACATACCCTGCCGATGCAACGATATTCGGTTGCAGACCCGCGGCCGCTAACATCGCATTGGACTTCGCGATCTTCTGCGATTGCTCCAGCAACTGAATCTCGGCGCGATTGGCTACCGCTGCTTCCGTACTGATCGAATCCATCGGGAGCAATGTCTCTGCCAGCCCGCTCTCATCCAGTACAAAACCGGTACTGAGGGGTAATCCGCATACTTGCGCGAGCGCCATATTTGAGAGCGTCAGTCCATTCTCTGCCTGCAGTTTCTTTACCTCCGCCTCACCGCGTTTGGTGATCACTTTCAGCAGGTCTGCTTGGGTCACCAGTCCTTCGGCCAGTGCCTCTCTGACGTCGTTCTCCAACTGGCACAGCAACTGGTAATACTGCTCCGCGAGTTTTTTCTTCTTCGACACCGACACCACGCGCCAGTAGGCCTCGTCCACCGCGTAGATGATATCGTCGTGTTTGGCTTCGGACTCAATCGTCGCGATGTTCTCCGCCGCCTGTGCGATCTTGTACATCTGTATCAACCGCCCGCCGACGTATATCGGTTGGGTCACACCTACATGGGCAATGAAGATCTGACTCATGTCCGGCGACAACTTGTCGTAGAGCATTTTATAGCCATCCGCCAGTTCCTGTCCGGCCTTATCGGCCAAACCTGTCACCGCTTCTTCGAAGGGTGTACCCTTCGCTGCCTCTTTGATCTGTCCTACTACGCTCTCGTCGCTCCATACAAAGGTAGAGGTCCCATCCGGATTGACGGTTGCTGTTCCGGACTTGAAGGTCGAGGAGTTCTCGAGGAGGTGTACCTTCGCGTTGTTCCACATATACGAAGCGTTCGCTGTGATACGCGGAAACATCGCCGCCAGTGCTGCCTGGCGGTTGTATTTCGCCGCCAGACGCAACTCCTCCTGACTCCTCGCCGACATACCGCTCGTCAATGCCATCTCGCGACATTGACTCAAGGTATATACCAAGGTGTCTTGGGCCTGTGTCGAACAGAGGACCAAGCACAATAGACCCAGGGCTATGTAATATCTCTTATTCATTATACCAATTCTCCAGTTGTTCATTAAACGCGCGGCGGTCGAGTATCTGCGCCCAGGTACGCACATCTTCCATATGGTCCTCAAAGACCATGGTCACTGTGCGGCGCCATTTCCATTGCTTCGGTTTGAGTTTGGACCATAAACTCGTCTCTAACCCGCGCATTCTACAAAGGATTACGCGCACACCCGCGGGCAACTCCTTGCATACTTCGTATGCCATACGACGGTTCCCGATCACTTCTTTGTCCACCAGTTTCACATGCCCCGAAGGATAGAAGCATATCTGCTTGCCCTCCGCCAGGCTGTCGATGGCAATGCGACTCAACTGTCCTGCCGCCGCAGCGCCTTCCTCACGCGTCATAGCGCTCTTCTTCAAATCCGGCACCTCGATAGCATCGGCTTTGCGCAAGATATGACCGTAGAACTTATGCCGCATAAACACCTCATCCGTCATAGGCCGAATCGGCAGCCACCACATCTCGCTAAACAGCAGCAGCGGGTCGATATACGCCGTGTGGTTCGGCAACACCAGGTGCGTCGCCTCGTCCCGCAGGCATTCCTCACCGCTCACCTGAATGTCGTAGTGCCAGTGAAAAAAGAACTTACATATCTTACCTATCGTGTACCGATTCATGTCCGAAACTTTTGCGAGTGCAAAAGTACTGCTTTTTTTTGACATACGCAAATAAATGTCAGCAAAAAAGCACAATACTGCCATTTTGTCAGTTTTGCGGGAATTGGCGCGGGGTTTGTGATAGAATGGGTGAACTAGTTTCCTAGTCCCCTAGGATCCTAGGTCCCTAGCAAATAACTTAAAAACACATAACTATGAACACGAACAATCAAAACGAAAACCTCAAGAAGTTCGCTATCAACCTCTGTGAGCGGGCTCGGGAAGGCAAACTGGATCCGGTCATCGGACGTGACGACGAGATCAGACGTGTGCTGCAGATCCTCTCGCGGCGTACGAAAAACAATCCTATCCTCATCGGTGAACCTGGTGTCGGAAAGACCGCCATCGCGGAGGGCTTGGCCCATCGTATCGTGCGCGGCGACGTGCCGGAGAACCTGAAGAAAAAACAGATCTACTCGCTCGATATGGGTGCGCTCATCGCGGGTGCGAAATACCAGGGTGAGTTTGAGGAACGACTCAAAGGCGTAGTGAACGAAGTGGTAGCTGCTGCAGGTGAGATCATCCTCTTTATCGATGAGATACATACCCTCGTAGGAGCCGGTAAATCCAGCGGCGCGATGGATGCAGCCAATATCTTGAAACCTGCGCTGGCACGTGGTGACCTGCGTGCGATAGGTGCCACGACCTTGGACGAGTACCAGAAATATTTCGAGACCGATAAAGCCCTCGAGCGTCGATTCCAGAAAGTCATGGTCGATGAACCCGATGAGGCGGCGACGATATCCATCCTACGTGGACTCAAAGAGCGCTATGAGACCCACCATAAAGTGCGTATCAAAGACGATGCGATCATCTCGGCTGTCACGCTCTCTGCGCGCTACATCACCGACCGGTTCCTGCCGGACAAGGCCATCGACCTCATCGACGAGGCAGCTGCCAAACTGCGTCTGGAGGTGGATTCCAAACCCGAAGAGATCGATACGCTCGACCGCCAGATCAAGCAACTCGAGATCGAGCGCGAAGCGATCAAACGCGATAAGGATGAAGCAAAACTCAAAACCATCGAGACGCAACTCGCGGACCTCAAGAAGCAATCCGACGAACTCAACGCGCGCTGGAACAAAGAGAAAGGCTATGTGGCTACTATCCAGAACGAGAAAGCACGTATCGAGACACTCAAGCATCAGGCCGAAGTGGCTGAGCGCGAAGGTGACTACGGCAAAGTGGCCGAGATCCGTTACAGCCAAATCCCTGCCGCCGAAGCGAATATCAAAGCGGCTCAGGAATCCTTGCATGCCATCAGCGATCAAGCCCTTATCAAAGAGGAAGTCGATGAAGACGATATCGCCGAGGTAGTAGCGCGCTGGACGGGTATCCCCGTAGCAAAGATGATGCAATCGGAGCGCGACAAACTGCTGCACCTCGAGGAAGAACTGCACAAGCGTATCATTGGTCAAGACGAAGCGATTGCGGCGGTCAGCGACGCTATCAGACGTTCGCGCGCCGGTCTCCAAGACCCC
>JAEEGL016020978.1_pt1 | contig 16879 bp, 15 predicted proteins | sample 9134231 | NCBI WGS metagenome assembly JAEEGL01 (sample SAMN16246548, study PRJNA631951) | gut metagenome | biome: gut microbiome; feature: rumen; material: fiber-attached | host: Bos | place: Iran: Karaj | collected 2018-10
GGTTCAACGGCAGTGTCTTGGTTTCGTTCGGAATAGCCGACCTTGTTTTCATAATCTTCGATTTTTTCCAGCAAACCAGCCGACTGCAAATCAATTGCAATTTGTTTACGGACGTCCATACGGTCTTGTCCCACATACATTCCAGCTGCTTCCGACAAAGTTCCGTCAGGATTGAAAATGTCGATAATTTCAAGATTGTGCGTCTTACCCAAATTGTAGTCATTCACATCGTGTGCAGGCGTAACTTTCAAACAGCCAGTACCGAATTCAATGTCAACATAGCGGTCTTCAATCACAGGAATCACACGGTTCACAAGAGGAACAATCACCTTGTGACCACGCAACCATTGATTTTTCGGGTCTTTCGGGTTGATACACATAGCGGTGTCGCCCATAATCGTCTCGGGACGAGTTGTGGCAACCACGGCATAATACCCTTTCGCATCCTTATGCAGAATCTCCCCTTCCTGATTCGTAGGAACGACAGGATTTTCGGCTGCATCGGCAACGTAGTATTTCAAATAATACAGTTTGCTCTTTTCGTCACGATAAATCACCTCTTCTGTCGAAAGCACCGTCTGGGCCTTGGGGTCCCAGTTGACCATACGAAGACCACGGTAAATCAACCCTTTTTTGTACAGGTCAACGAACACTTTCATCACACTTTCGGAACGGGGTTCGTCCATTGTGAATGCCGTTCTGTCCCAATCGCACGACGCACCGAGTTTGCGGAGCTGTTTTAGGATAATACCTCCGTGTTCGTTGGTCCAATCCCACGCATGTTCAAGGAATTGTTCACGAGTGAGGTCACGTTTTTTAATCCCTTGTTGAGCAAGTTTGTTCACCACCTTTGCTTCCGTAGCGATAGACGCATGGTCGGTTCCCGGAACCCAGCACGCATTTTTACCCGTCATACGAGCGCGACGAACCAAAATATCCTGAATCGTGTTGTTCAGCATGTGCCCCATGTGCAGCACGCCCGTCACGTTTGGTGGCGGAATCACTATCGTATAAGGTTGACGATTGTCGGGTTTGGAACTAAAAAACTTGTTGTCGAGCCAGTATTGATACCACTTTGCCTCGACATCAGTAGGATTGTATTGTGAAGGTAACTCCATTGTTATAAATTATTTGCGTGCGAAGGTAGTAAAAATAAATTTCACAACAGAATCAGGAATAAAAATATTTGTAAATTCTAACAGCACTTGAGTGAAAATAAGAGGGTTCATGAAGATGCGCTTATTTCCGCTCTATCACCAATTCTGACGAAAAATCAATCTCGTATGTGCGGGCAAACGGAGCATCGCTTTTCAAACCATCTTTTCCATATCGTAAATCATGCAACAACACGGAATGACTTGATTTAGGTTCAACGCCATAATAATAACGCGTATATGCTTCTATCTGTTTAATCTTTTGATTATCTTCGAGTTCAAATAAATAATAATCATTGCGCAACACTAAATTGATATCGAAATCATTTTTGCTCAAATTGGAACGATAGCCCATCCAAAATCCATCACGGTCTTGTGCAATGCAGTTCCACAAGAACAAGGAACCCGACACGGGATAAACATCTACACGCGAATATCGAATGTCTTTTTCGTCCAACGATTGCTCAAATTGCGAATGTACAGAAAGTTTGTTCAAAAACGTGAACGACACATACAACACAAACAAAAAACCGCCGAACCACGAAATCATAACTTTATGATGCCAATCCTTTAGAATTAACGCCCCGACAAACGCCACAGCAAGCGGAATCAAGCCAATAATATCAACATTAGACAACACTGACAATGCAAACCGATGATGAGAAAATGGTTCCAAAAATGCCACTCCGTCAATCGTCAGTGAATCGTACAAGCAGTGCGAAACCATGCACCACAAAGCAAGATTCGCCCATCTCAAAAACGAACAAGTTCTGTCTACATATTTATGCAACGCCCAGCCCAATACGGGAGCGAACAACAAACAAAAAACAAATGAATGCGTCACGCCGCCACGAATATTTTCGGAAATCGGCACGTTGAATAACAACGAAACAAGCCAATCAGCAGCAGGAATCAAACCACACAAACCGCCAAAGAGAATCGCCTTATTTCCGATTTTCTTCCCTGCAATCAAACTTCCAATTGCAGCTGCAAATACAAAACATGAAATTATATTCATCTTTTTTGGTTTATTTTTGCAAATGTATGAATATTTGCAAGATTTTAATCTAATATATTGTGAGTCGGAATAAAAAGTTACCAACATTCGATAATGTGTTGATTACCAGCGTTGCTGCTGAAGGAAATGCTATTGCTAAGATTGACGACATGGTGCTATTCGTCGAAGGTGTCATACCTGGTGATGTGGTGAATGTGCAAATCACTAAAAAACGGAAAAACTATTGCGAAGGGCGTGTTACACAAATCGTAAAAGAAAGTCCTGACCGCCTACCCGCGTTTTGTCAACATTTCGGCGTATGTGGCGGATGTAAATGGCAAATTTTGCCATACGAGAAGCAACTTTTTTACAAAGAAAAACAGGCAAAAGACCAACTCGAACGCATCGGTCACGTTACTGTGTCCGAATATCTGCCGATTCTCGGTTCCATTGATAAAGAATATTATAGAAATAAGTTGGAATTCACCTTTTCCAACAAGCGATGGATTACCGCCGAAGAAGCAGCTACAAGAGCAGAAATAACAGAATCCAATGCTCTCGGTTTTCACGTTCCAAGACTGTTCGACAAAGTTGTAGATATTGAACATTGTCATTTGCAAGGTACGCCAAGCAACGAAATTAGAAATTTCATCAGAACGTATGCACTGCAACACGGTCTGACATTTTTCGACATCAGAGATCACGCTGGACTGCTGAGAAACCTCATCATTCGCACCTCAACCAACGGAGAATGCATGGTAATTGTTGTTTTTTACGAAAAAGACGAAAAAAATATCCAAGAACTGCTTTCTGCAATACACGAGAATTTTCCACAAATCACATCGTTGCTCTACATTATCAATCAAAAAGCAAACGACACGATTGGCGACCAGGAAGTTCTTACCTTTTACGGAAATGATTTCATCTTCGAGGAGATGGAGAATCTAAAATTCAAAGTCGGACCGAAATCTTTTTACCAAACAAATTCCAAACAAGCATACGAACTATACAAAATTGCAAGAAACTTCGCACAACTCACTGGCAATGAATTAGTTTACGACCTTTACACCGGAACAGGCACGATTGCGAATTTCGTAGCAGCTAAAGCCCAGAAAGTCATTGGCATTGAATACGTTCCCGAAGCAATTGAAGATGCAAAAATCAACTCTTCTCTCAACAACATTACGAACACGCTGTTCTATGCCGGCGACATGAAAGATATTCTCAACGATGATTTCATCAAAAAACACGGAAAACCAGACGTCATCATCACCGACCCGCCACGAGCAGGAATGCACGAAGACGTTGTGAACACGATTCTCCGTGCAATGCCGAAACGTATTGTTTACGTCAGTTGTAACCCTGCAACACAAGCACGCGACCTACACATGCTCTCGTCACAATACAACATCTGCAAATCACAAGCGGTTGATATGTTTCCACATACACAACACGTAGAAAACGTGGTCTTATTGGAAAAACGGGATTAGTTAGTGATTTTAGGTTATGAGTTATGGATTTAATGCACAATTCATAATGCACAATTAAATCCTCCACGAACTTCATTGTGCATTGAGCATTAAACATTGAGCATTGACTCAAATTGTTCCTTCTTCGATTTGAACGATTATGCGTTCAATCATTTGATCATCAGCAGAATTGTGATCGTAAGTAGTTTTAAGGGATTCTCCGAACATTTTTGCCACTCCCTGCCACATCATGGCTGACATTCCACCACGAAATTCTTTAATAATCTCGTAAGACGAACGACCGAGTTCCCTATCAATCAACTTTGTAAGAATTTCACCCTGACGGACAGTCATAGCGACCAATTCTTTATAATATTGGTCTACCAACCGGTCTTCGAGTTCTTTCAGATATTTTTTCTTCTGTTTATTGTTCGGCATAGTGTCAAGCACCAATTGAACATCGTTGAACGTCTTGCGAACGATGAGCGTATACGGATACACCTTCTTTACATCACGCACAAGTTTTTTGTAACGATAGTATTCCTCGTTTGTAGCAAATTTCAGTTGAGGATATATATGAACCTTTGGCAACCTTACAAGTGCCAAAGAATCCCCGTCGACCACAATACATGGCACCATAATTCCTTTAGAAGAATGTGCCGTTGCAACTTCCGTTGATTGTGACACAGCTAACAAGCTGAACATCAATCCTATTACACTTACAATAAACCGTTTCATAATTTTTTCTTTTTCGAGTTCTTTTTTCTCTATGCAAAAAGGATACCAAAAATTTAATTTGTGAAGCGTTTCAAATCTTTTACGTAAAAAGTCCATTGTGGCGTACGTATCATCGTATCGTCCGTAGCGTCAAGCGGAACAGAAAACCACGGACTTTCTCCGTCTTCGTAATTTTTCAATATCTCAATTTCTTGTGTCGGAGAGAAACCTTGAGCCAACATCAATTTCACCACACCGTCAACATCGTTGAACAGTGCATCAAGAATTATGACCGCATGACCCGGATGACTGGACTGTATAAGCACATCACCGCCTTTAACATCTTTAAGCTCCACCTTCGTCATTTCCTTGGCAAGCGACGATGTAGTTATAAATTTGTACGTACTATTCAAATATTCCTCGAACGTCTTTTGACCATAATCCTGTTCTCCGGCAAGAATCCACGAATTATACGAATCATTCAAACGGAAACCAGCCGCCCAACGAGAATATGAGCAAACAAAACCATTCACCAAATTAAAATGAATTCGACCAAATAATTTTGACGAATACAAATATTCCGCCCGCAACTTCACCAACACGCCTGCACTTTTCATAAAATCGCCTTCCCCCACAGGAACGTCGAGTACACCAATTTGCACGTCGAACGATTTTTCTTCCCCGTCATAAAAATGCGTCATATATCCTACTGGTTTCACGGGCAAATTAAGAAGAAACGATTCAAATGAGCCACCAGAGACAGGTTTCCGGTAGAAATTCTTACCTGCATCGCCAATATAAAAACGCGTTGCTACAATGGTACCTTCGGGATGGACGTATTTATTTTCACTTTCATTGGCATATAAAACCCCAGAACTGGTCGTATCGGCTGCGTTCGACACAGTTGTACACATGCCAAGTACGACAGCACAGGCGACCCGTTTAGACCATCTTGTAATATTTCTCATCCACATTTTTGTAGAACATGAATCGTTGCAAATATACAATTATATATATTACATTTATCGGAATTTTTGAATATGAAGATTCTTTCGTCAACATTTATTTGCAGATTATTGCATTTCTCAAAAAAAAGAGTACTTTTGCCAGCGAAAAATTTTATTAACAAACAAATTAAATACAATGGCTGTTAAAATTAGATTAGCAAGACACGGGCGAAAGGCGAGCCCTTTCTATCACATTGTAGCTGCTGATAGCAGAAGGTCACGTGATGGCAAATTTATCGAGAAACTCGGTACGTACAATCCAAAAACTAATCCTGCAACTGTAGAATTAAACTTCGACAGAGCGCTGTATTGGTTGGAAGTCGGAGCAGAAACTACTGACACTGCACGTTCAATTCTTCAAAAAGAAGGTGTTTTGTACATGAAACACTTGAAAGGCGGTGTAAAGAAAGGTGCTTTCGACGAAAAAGCATTGGAAGCAAAATTCCAAGCATTCAAAGATGCTAAGGAGAAAAAAGCTGAAGCCTATGCTTCTAAAGTAAAATCATCTTCAGAATCTCTTGCAAAGAAGAAACTTGAAGAAGAAGTAGAAATCAACAAACAACGCGAAGCAAAAATCGCTGAGAAAAATGCTGCTTTAGCCGCTGCAGAAGAGGCTAAAAAAGCAGAAGAAGCTGCCGCTGCTGCTGAAGAATCAGCTGAAGCTGCAACAGAAGAAGCTCCTGCTGCCGAAGCAACAGAAACTCCTGCTGAATAGTTGTTAAAAATGAATTCAATCAAGGGTGTTCAAGCAGTTGAACACCCTTTTTTATCAATCTATGACAATACCGCAGATTCCCGACATAAACCAATGTATTGAAATTGGTACTATTTCCCGGCCTCACGGGAAAGATGGTGCTGTCATGCTGTCGACAAAAAATTTTTCTCTCGACAAATACAAAACACTCAAATTCGTTTTTTTCTGTCTTCAAAACCGATTAGTGCCATTCCACATTGAATCCGTCACAGTAAAAAGCAATTCCGTAATCATAAAATTTGAGGATATTCAAAGTATGGAGAAAGCAGAACTATATTGTTCCACGAAACTCTACATTGAACAAACCGACATTGAAGACAATGGTGAAAGCGAAGATGATGAAATCATCGGATATACCATAATAAACGACGAAAACGAAGAACGTATCGGCACAGTGCAGGAAGTTATGGACTACTCAAGTAACGTGGTCCTCGACATCAGGCGCAACGACGGCACAGCTGTCCTCATTCCATTCGCCGACGACTTAGTTCGACAAATCAACGACGAAACCAAAACTATCGTTATGACTATTCCTGACGGGATTCTTGACATATAAAAAACAGTAAGTCTATAAGCCGGATTCTGTTCCTCGAAAGGATTCTATCATTTATCTAACGCAACCTACCCTCCAACTCGGACGAGCAGCCCTCAAACGTTGGTATACTTGGTCTTGCAACTTGGCGGTGGCACATCTACACAAATCACTTTGCATAATGGTAGTCTCTTACACTGCCTTCTCACCCTTGCTGAAATCAGCGGTTTTTTTCTTCTGCCATACCATACACTCACGCATATCTGTTCTTTCAACAGGCACAACGCTCTTTGTTGTCCGGACTTTCCTCCCTCTTTCGAGAGCGATAGAACGACTTACTGTGCTACAAAAATAGAAAATATTTATGGTATTCGTAGTAACGGACTTAGTTTTTTGTTGTATATTCGTTGCACAATCTTTTTGTTTAATATTCAATATTTTTACCAATGAACAGATTTCCCGTTTCGATAGTCAAATATGTTGGCATTCTTTTATTTATCGGTATTTTGTTTTCGTCGTGCAAGGAGAAAGAACAAGAATCTTCAATCATAACGATAACAGGAAATTACAAAATTCCGAATGTTCCGAAATGGGCAGAAAATGCAGTTTTTTACCAAATTTATCCTCAAACGTTCTACGATTCAAACGGCGACGGAATCGGCGACCTTAAAGGAATAATCCAAAAACTTGACTATGTAAAAAGTCTCGGTGTAGACGCAATTTGGATAAATCCATTCTTTGAATCTCCATTTGCCGATGCTGGCTATGATATTTCCGACTATTACAAAGTTGCTCCGCGATATGGCACAAACGAAGATGCAAAACAATTATTTGCCGAAGCACACAAACGAGGACTTCACGTTCTATTCGACTTTGTGGCAAGTTACACGTCTATGGAACACCCGTGGTTCAAGGCTTCGGCACGACAGGACACCAACAAATACACAAACTGGTACATTTGGACCGACAATGTTTGGAAAAATCCTCCTGCCGAATACGCAAGTGATTTCATTAAAGGCTACGGCGAACGCAACGGGCAATATATGAGAAATTTCTATTATTGCCAACCTGCTCTCAATTACGGTTTCGCCCTACCCGACACTAATTACAAATGGCAATTGCCAGCCGACCATCCCGATATTCTCAATTTAAAAGAAGAGATGAAAAACGTGCTCCGTTTTTGGATGGACATGGGAGCCGACGGATTTAGAGCCGACATGGCAGGAGCTTTGACAAAAGATGCCAATGTTGTAGGAAACGAGCAATTTTTCAACACACACGTAAACGCAACCAAAGAATTTTGGCGTGACATACGTAATCTCCTCGAAACTGAATATCCCGACGCATTCATGGTTTCCGAATGGTCATATCCGATTGACGCACTCGACAGTTGTTTTCACGTAGATTTCTTCCATTGGTTCAACGGATACAATGATTTATTTCAAAAAGAAGATTGGAGAATTCTCAACGGCTTTTCGGAAGGACATAGTTTCTTCGACATTGAAGGTAAGGGAAATATTACTGAATTTTTGACTAACTACATGGAACAATACAATGCAACAAAAGACAAAGGCTACATCTGTCTTCCACTCGGAAATCACGACAATGCCCGTCTTTGTAATAACCGCAGCGACAAAGACATGGAAATTATTTACGCCTTCGGATTCACCATGCCCGGTGTTCCATTCATTTATTATGGAAACGAAATCGGAATGCGTCAACTTCCAACTTCGTGGCCTCAAGTTGAAGGCGCTTACCGACCACGAAACGGAGCAAGAACGCCAATGCAATGGTCTTCGGCTAAAAACCTTGGTTTCTCAACAGCATCAGCCGAAAAGCTTTACCTGCCTGTCGATACGGCAAAAGATGCGCCAAACGTCGCTACACAAGAGGCTGACGCTAATTCGTTGCTCAACAAGACACGAAAGTTCATTGAACTTCGTCATACAGAACCATCATTGGCGAATTATGCAGAATTTGTTCCATTGTTTGCAAAAGAAAACACGTATCCTTTCATATACGCCCGTGCGAACAACAACGACGTAGTTCTTGTCATGCTGAATCCTTCGGGCAACAACGTCGAAGCATCGTTTGAAATCAGTACAGATTTTTCGTCAACGAAAGTTCTTGCTGGCGACACGCTCAATATTGAACACAATGGAAATACCGTTTCAGTATCAATGCCAGGCCAATCCTATTCAATTGTAAAATTGATTCGATAAAACCTCATTCAATACACAATGAGCATTATACATTATGTATTGAGCATTGAGCATTAAACATTACGCATTATTAAAAGTCCATTCCCAACGAGAACTGGCTCATTTTCTGTACAATTCCTTCGTCGTACCCCCAACCAACATCAAGGCGAATCATATAGCCAAACAGACGAGTTCTAAAACCATATCCGTAACCTGCAACAAACGGCTGCCGTTGTTCATCTATTTCTACATGAATCGGAGCCGTGTCAATTATGGTAAAATTATACGCATTGTCTTTTACACCTGGTATCAAGCCACTCCACGCACCGCCAAAATCGGCAAATCCAACTACTTGAAAATATCGCAAAATATCGGATTTAAGCGGTTTAGCGAAAAAATATTGAATTATTGGCCAGCGCAATTCCACATTTGCCACGGCAAACGTATTTCCATTACGAATATTCTGTGCAAAACCACGCATATTCGTTCCCACAGCCTGATACGCCCAATTAACAGAATGGTCGTACTCTATTGAAGAATCATACACCGTATATCTTCCAAATAGATTTATCCAATTATCCACTGCTCCGAGATAGAACAATAGCGGAGACGTTCCGTACGAAGAACTAAATGCAACCCGCGATGCCAAAATCAAATTTCTATGCAGTTTCTGATAATGGCGGGCGTCGAAACCGAACACGGCCAAATATGAATCTTTTTTATTCAATTGTCCGAAACATTCGGCGAACACTTTGGTTCGTGTACCGTTGTATATGTTAACATCAATTTTTCGCACATTGTCGAACACATAATTACACGAAAGTCCCAACCAGAATTCATCAACAGTTGGTTCCGCCAAAGTCTTGTCATTCATTGCCAAAGCAACATTTCTCACATAGCGAAAACTCGGATTAACAGAAATAGAATGCAACTGACTTATCGGATATTTATACCGGCAGATAAAATTATTATCCTGCACACGGTCGTAATATACCGTACTGCTATTGGTCCGATACACCAACGAAGTCTGCCGATGGAACACATATTGTCGGTCGATTCTATGCTTTAAATTTTCCAAAGACAAAAGATATTCGTTTGCACCCAAAATGCCCGAAAAGCGATACGCACCCGTCAGACGATAGTCCTCGAACAAATCTATTACGCCCAATTTCAGCAACATATTTACCCGTTGTCCATAGTTATATTCACCACCCGTAAATGCCTGATAGCCAGTGTTCACAAAATTAAAATCCAACTGATTCACAAGTTGGTTGATATAGAAATTTCGATTATACAAATTTGCAGTTTCACGTTCTGGCTGAACAAAATTTTCGGAATCTGTCAAAATTTGTTCATTTTGTTCAAAATCAATAGGTTCAAACGAATGTTCGTCTATTTTTGACAGATGAAGTTTATTACAATTTTCTGATTGAAAAACCTGTAAAAGTTGATTATCCGCCAATGAAAACGTTGAAACATTTTCAATCGGATTTTTCAAGACATAGTCATTATTAAAATATGAATAATGAAATGCCGTATCGACGTAACTAACTGTGCTGTCCATTTTTACAGAGTACAACTTCGAAGCTGTGTTGTCGGACATCAAATACAAAAAAGAGCCGTCTGCCAATTCCACCGATTTTCCTTCGCCTTCCAATGTAGAATGAAGTCGTTCAACAGTTTTTCCGTCGTACACAAACAAATCGTAATTTTTATTCTGTGCTCCCCCATTCTTATTCGATGCAAAAACAATTTTTTTGTCGCCTTGCAAATAAATTGGGGAACGTTCGTCCCATGCATCGTTGGTCAATTGTGTATATTCAAATGTAGGAATGTGGTATTCATAAACATCGGTTTGTCCGCCTCTAACGCCTGTAAATACAATACTACTGCCGTCTTGAGAATACGAAAAATCCAAAACTTTTTCAAAATGATGAAATTCCTGAACAATTCCGTCCTGATTTTTACAATTATATATTGCGAACCACAATTTGCCTTTTTTCTCATAAAAATACGCAAGAACATCAAGATTCGGATTCCACTGCACTACAGGATAGGAATAATCTGTAATCTGCTCAACAGATTCGCCAATGCGCTTGATTTTACGAGGTTTCCCTTCCGAAAAATCATAGAGCCATACCGTTGCTTTTCCGCTTTTGTTCGTAACCATTGCAAATTTCGACGCCGACGGATTCAATGCGACTTCGGTTACCACACGTTTCGCCAACCTTTTAGGTATTTTTACATTTGCCTCCGCTCCATCGTTTTTCTTTACGTCTTTTAGCGAATAAAAGGCAATCATTTCTTCCCAAACAGTCTGTAATGATTTGCCCATAACATATTGAAAGCCATCATCTACACCACCAGTTAACTTACACATATACAGAATGTTGGAGACTACCACATCGCCATATCTTTCAGCAACATAATTCCACAAAGCATGACCAAACAACACGGCATCGTTGCCGTACAATTGCGTAGCCTTCTTATATTTTTGTAGTTTTTGGCACACCGCCACTTCCTTTTCCATACTCCATGCACAGGAATAATACTCAGTCATTCCGTCGAAAAACCAATCTGGATATGTATTTGTCGTATTTGACAAAATCCTTCTGTGCGACCCGACACCAAAAAGATATTCGCTCATCATAACCTCCGCTATCCCCTTTCTGACCTGACGAATTAAATCCTCATGGTCGCCAGAAAAATACAGCATCACCTTATTGTCGATTATTTGAGCGGTGCCACCTACATTATACTCCGCTTCAGAAGTTGAATAGCCTATATTGCTTTGTCTGAAATCGCTCAAGGTGTTATACACTACAAACACAATTCGGCGGGAATACTCAAATTCCAACTTTTTTTTCAGTTCAGCATAATTTGTATCAACATTCTGTGTTACAAATTCTGCAAGATTCCGCCCGTTTTTGTCAAAATACACGTCAAATTTTTCGTGACGAAAATAAAACCAAAATTTTTCGTCGTATTGTACACGATTTTTCCCAAAATCCTGTTGGTAACCATTATAAAACTGAGCTGTCAGCGACAGGCAGCATAACGACAGGAGCATTATTAAGAAAAATCTTCTCATTTGTTAATAAAAGCAAAATTTAAACGCAAAAATACAAACGATTAAATTTCTATCTTTGCAAAAATAGAATTTTCGGAGCATGAAACAATACTTAGACTTAGTTAAAAAGATTCTTGACGAAGGAACTCCTAAGGAAGACCGCACAGGAACGGGCACTATCAGCCTTTTTGGATACCAAATGCGCTTCGACCTTCAGAAAGGTTTTCCGTTGTTGACGACGAAAAAACTGTATACTCGCGCCATTTTCCACGAACTGCTCTGGTTTTTGAAAGGCGACACGAACATTAAATACCTTCACGACAACAATGTGACGATTTGGGACGAATGGGCAGACGAGAATGGCGACCTTGGCCCCGTTTACGGTTATCAGTGGCGACATTGGCCCACATACGACGGCGGCGAAGTTGACCAAATCAAGCAATTGGTTGACCAAATCAAGACAAATCCTGATTCGCGCCGACTGATTCTCAGTTCATGGAACGCGGCTATGGTGAACGATATGGCTTTGCCTCCGTGCCACACGCTGTTTCAGTTCTACGTGGCAAACGGGAAACTTTCATGCCAACTATATCAGCGCAGTGCCGATTTATTTCTCGGCGTGCCGTTCAACATTGCATCGTATGCACTTCTAACCCACATGATTGCGCAAGTATGCGGGTTGCAGGTCGGTGAATTTATCCACACATTCGGCGATGTGCATATCTACAAAAACCACATTGAACAATGCAAGTTGCAGCTCACACGCGAACCTCGCGAACTTCCGACGCTGAAACTCAATCCGAACGTGACAGATTTGTTCGAATTCAAATACGAAGACATTGAAATTCTTAACTATAATCCGCATCCCCACATTAAAGGAGATGTTTCGGTATAAAATTTTTATAACATGGTAAAACACATTATTTTATGGCAGTTGAAAGATGAACTTTCCGATGCCGAAAAACAAACAGCAAAACAAGGTATTAAAGAAGGTTTGGAAGGATTGGCTGGAAAAATTCCGGGACTAATCTCCATTAAAGTGAACATCAACGGATTGGCATCATCGAACGCCGACGTGATGCTCGACAGCACCCTCGCCGACGAAGCAAGTTTGAAAGGCTATGCCGTTCATCCAGAACACGTTGCGGTTGCTGAGACAAAAGTAAAACCGTTCACAAAAACAAGAACTTGTTTGGATTTTGAAGCATAGGCCATGAAACCGTACATTCACACAGTAAATTACTACGAAACCGATAAAATGGGTATAACGCATCATTCCAACTACATTCGGTTCATGGAGGAAGCACGTGTTGACTTTTTGAGCCAAATAGGTTATGGATTCGAAAAGTTGGAGGCCGATGGCATTGTGTCGCCCGTGACGGCGATAACATTCGAATACAAACGAGCAACGACATTTCCTCAGGAAATCAGCATTGTACTGTCGGTGGAGAAATGCTCCCCTATCAAATTAGTGTTCGGATATACAATGACTGTCAATTCAAAAGTTGTGGGAACCGCCACAAGTACCCATTGTTTTTTGGAAAATGGAAAAATAATTTCGTTGGAAACTCGTTATCCCGATTTGTACAAGATTCTCAAAAAAATGGAAACCGAAAAATAATATGAAAAACTCTATCATTGTAGCAATATCCGACAACAACGTGATTGGGAAAAACAATGGCCTGCTGTGGCGTTTGTCTGCCGATATGCGTTTTTTCAAAGAAAAAACAACGGGGCACCACATCATCATGGGACGGAAAACATTCGAATCATTAGGGAAACGGCTTCTTCCAAACAGGACATCAATTGTAATCACAAGAAACAAAGACTATGAAATGCCCGAAGGCGGCATCGTAGCGTCGTCATTGGTTAATGCATTGGAAACGGTTAAAAACGAAACAGAGGTATTTTTCATTGGCGGTGCGCAAATATACAAAATAGCGATTCCTTTTGCCAACACGATGTACATTACCCGTGTACACCACTATTTTGAAGGCGACGCATTTTTCCCCGAATATGACAAATCACAATGGAAATTAGTAAGCTCCGAACACCACAAGGCTGACGAAAAAAACGAATACGATTACACATTTGAAACATATCAAAGAATAAATACGAATCTGTAATATGCCTTCGCTTTTTAAGAAATACTCCAAACTGATTTATTTCATTCTTGTGCTTTTGTGTTGTGCCACAAGTTTATGGGGTAATTTTCTTGTAACAATGGCGGCAATTCTGCTTGCGGCATACTGGGTACTCGACGGAAATTACAAACAAAGTTTCAAGACGCTTTGGAGTCGAAAAGCCGCACTCTGTCTGCTTATCATTCCCGTTATCATAATCTTGCGAACACTCGTGCAGCTTCCCAACCCGACGGCACTCATGTTCATCAGCAAATATCTCCCCTTTCTTATTTTCGTTTTCGTAATTGGAAGTAAGCCAAACTTTTCGTCGGGACAATTCCACGCAATTATGCTGGTTTACATTTTTTCGGTTGTAATCAATTCTTTATTTTGTACAGGAAATTACATACTGACATACGAAAACGGCGACAACTTCCGCACAATCAGTTATTTTATATCATACATTAGATTGACATTGTTCGTTTTGGTAGCAATTTCAGCCTGTGCTTTTTACCTGTTTCAGAAAAAAGACGAGGTACAAAAAAATGAACGAATTTTTCTATGGTGTTCATTCATCTGGCTTTCGTTCTTCATTATTTTCTTAAAGTCATTCACAGGATATGTCATTTTCTGCATTTCAGCGGCACTAACCCTTTTTTATCTTATGCACAAAAACAAAAAGGAATGGGCAAAATTCTTGATGATTGCACTCATTCTTGTCGGGATTGGCATTGTTATTACAGCCGTTTATTCCGAAGCAAAACATTTCATATATCCCGATGTGCAACCTTCTGAATTAGAACAAACTACACCGTATGGAAATTCATATACACATATACAGAGCTACGAAATAGAAAACGGACATTACACAGGCTTATATATTTGCGAGAGCGAACTCGCCGAAGCATGGGCGGAACGAACAAACACATCGGTTTATCACTTAAACGAACATGGTTATTCGTACTATTCCACCCTTGTACGGTACATGACGTCAAAAAATCTGCGAAAAGACAAAAACGGATTCAGCGAATTATCTGATTATGAGATAGAAGCAGTACGCAACGGTTTCACAAATTATCGTTTCCTTTCAAACTCAAATCCGAAAAAACGCATATACGAAGTCTGTTGGGATTTATATATGTATTCAAACGGTGCAAGTCCCGAAAACCATTCCATTCCACAACGATTTGAATTTGTAAAATGTACATTTCAGACAGTTGAGAGAAGTCCGTTTTTCGGATTTGGTGCGACAGTCAGAAACGAAATGAATCAAACCTATCAAGAACGTAACAATCTTTCATCGGAGCATTGGAATCTTCCTCACAATCAATACTTACTAATGATGTTGTTTTGTGGTTTTATTGGTTTGTTCCTTTTTATTTTTTCAATATGCGGAACATTTTGGTTTTCGAAACCGCATTGGAATTTTCTCACTATCGGCTGGTTCATAATTGTTGTAATCTCATGTTTTAGCGAAGATACATTCAACACGTCGGCTGGACAGGCTTGCTGCTGTTTAATCGGCTCCATTCTTTTATTCACTCAACCGTCAAAAAAATGCAATCCCGATGAACAATAACTATATCTGTTTTTTCAATTCACACAAAGCATGGGGAGGCGGAGAAAAATGGCATTCCGAAGCGGCCGAGTATTTTCATCAAAATGGATATAATGTTGTAGTCTGCGGCAACACCGACGGAGAACTGCTCAAACATATCTCTCCAGAAATTACACAATACAAAATACGATTTCGAAACCTTAGTTTTCTGAATCCGTTCAAATATTGGGAAACATACCGATTACTAAAAAAGCTGCCAATTTCAACCATAATCCTCTGTCTACCAATTGATATAAAAATTGCAGGAGTAGTTGCGAAGATACTAAAAATAAAAAACATAATCTATCGTCGCGGAAGTGCAATTCCCATAAAAGACTCTTTTTCAAACAGATACTTGTTTTCACATGTCATAACCGATATTATTGCAAATTCAGAAGCAACTAAACGTACAATTTTACAAAACAACCCACATCTGTTCGACCAGGAAAAAATTACCGTTCTGTATAATGGTATTGACATTCCAGAAAAGACAGAAAAAAAACAAAACGACATTTTCACCATCGGAACAGCCTGTCGGTTAGAACCGCAAAAAAATTTATTTTCTTTGATTGAGATTGCCGAAAAATTAAAAAACAAGGGCAACCAGTTTGTGATAAAAATCGCAGGCGACGGTAGTCTCAAAAATTCATTGCTGGCAGAAATCGAAAGAAAAAAATTACAGGAATGTGTGAAACTTGTCGGATTTCAATCGGACATGAGAACGTTTTACGCATCGCTTGACACTTTTGTACTTACTTCACATTGGGAAGGTTTCGGCTACGTGCTTGCCGAAGCAATGACGTACAATCTACCTCTTGTCGCATACGACGTCAGCAGTAATCCTGAACTTATAAAAGACAGTTTTAATGGATTTCTTGTACCGACAGACGACACTGAAGCATTTGCGAATCGTCTTTCCAACCTAATCACCAACAGCGAGTTATGCGAGCAATTAGGCAACAACGCCAGGACGTTCATTGAGCAATACTTCGACAAACAACTGACGTTGAAACGTGTCGAAAATTATATACAGAATCTAAATGGGCTAATAAATGTCTGATAATAAAACACATTGGTTTTTCTCTTCGGCAACAAGTATTTTCATCTTGTTCTTTGTATCTATTTACCTAAAAACCATATTGTTTCACCTTTTTATTTTCGGTTCTGACGACCTCACACAACTCATATATTTCAGCAAATTTGTTCCTGCTTTATGTATAGCGAGTTTCGTTTTCATAACCAAAAGAAAAATTTGGAC
>JAEEGL016743057.1_pt1 | contig 16879 bp, 18 predicted proteins | sample 9134231 | NCBI WGS metagenome assembly JAEEGL01 (sample SAMN16246548, study PRJNA631951) | gut metagenome | biome: gut microbiome; feature: rumen; material: fiber-attached | host: Bos | place: Iran: Karaj | collected 2018-10
CGCTTGAAATTACTTTTGAAGGTCGGGAAAGCGTAGGCAAGATACTCAAACTTTCTATTGCCTACGCCTGAAATCTCTATGAATGGCCAGGAAAGCGTAGGCAAGATCTTCAAACTTTCCAATGCCTACGCCTGAGCCTTTTTCAAGGCTTGCCATACGTGGAAAAAAGCAAGAAAAGAAGAAATTCTCCGTCCGCAGCTCCATTTTACCAGGCTGCCATACGTGGAAAAAAGCAAGAAGAGAAGAAATTTCCCGTCTGAAGCCCCATGTTCCAGGCTTGCCATACGTGGAAAAAAGCAAGAAAAGAAGAAATACCCCGTCCGCAGCTCCATTTTACCAGGCTGCCATACATGAAAAAACAAGAAAAGAAGAAATTCCCCTCCAAATGAAATCGGGACGGGCCTGTGTCAAATCCTGACACAGGCCCGTCCCCTGTCACACTTCCGGCTTATCCAGAGACGCCATCTTCAGCAAGGCTGGTTTCATGCTACCGTCCAGCAGGAATATAAATTTGTCCAGATCAGAGGAAAAGTCCTCGCTCATGTTCGAATCCAGCCACTCGATCAGAAGGCCGATCATGCCGTGGGTATAAGAATCCGCGACGAAGACCACGTCGGACTCCTTGATGGGGATGTCGGCGGCCAGATGGCGCGCCAGCTTTAAGATGGCGGGCTGCAAGGCCTTAAACATGTATTTGCGCAAGGTCCGGCCTTCCATGGAGCGGTACAGGTTCAGGATCAGAACCTTGTCCTGCAGGAGAACCCGGTAGAGTTCGCGGCAGGCTTCCATCCAGGAGAGGGTGGTCGTGTTCAGGTCGATATAATGCCCCGGATCCTCCAGGAAGATGTACTCCACGAGCGAGTAAATATCTTCAAAATGATAATAGAAAGTCTGGCGATTGACGCCGCATCCGTCCGTGATATCCCGGATGGTGATCTTATCAAGAGTTTTTTTGCGAAGAAGCCGGATCAGGGATTCGGCAAGGGCTTGCTTCGTGTGCTGAGCCATGGGGCACCTCCTTAATCTGATAACATACCGCGCTGTAGCGGGGAAGGGTGAAGGAATAGACGCCGCGGACGGGCTTCACTTCTTCTTTTTCGTCAAGGGTGAGTGTTCCACCGTAGATGTCGCGCTCGCTGTGCATAAGAAGTTTCAGCGAGGCGGCGCCGTCGATGGCGAGCGGGAATTTGGCCTGCGTTTCATTTGAGAAGTTAAACACGAACAAGAGGCGCTCACCTCCGCCGCGGCGCTCGAACGCGTACAGGCAGCGGGCTTCCTGATGGCAATCCAGCCACATAAACCCATCCGGCGCGTAGTCCTTTTCATAAAAGGCCGGGTGGCTTTGGTAGGTCAGGTTCAGATCCCGCATGAAGCGGTGGAAAGCATCGTGGATCGGGTACTCTAAAATGTCCCAGTCGGGCTCACGTTTTTCATCCCACTCCCGCAGCTGCCCCAGCTCATTTCCGCAGAAATTCAGCTTCTTTCCCGGATGCCCGTACATGTACAGATACAAAGCCCGGGCCTGGGGGAACTTGTCCTCGTACTGCCCGTTCATCTTCTGCATGATGGTGGCCTTTCCGTGCACCACCTCGTCGTGGGAGAGGGGCAGCAGGAACCGGTCGTTGTAGAAATACATCATGGAGAAGGTCAGCTTGTGATAGTTGTCCGTCCGGTACTCGGGGTCAAGGCGGAAGTAATTCAGTGTATCGTTCATCCAGCCTAAGTCCCACTTGTAATCAAAGCCAAGGCCGCCCTCCCACACAGGCTTTGTGATGCCCGGGAAGGAGGTGGAATCCTCCGCCGCCAGAAGAGCGGTGGGGTGCAGCTCCTTCAAAATCCGGTTCATGGATTTCAGAAAATCGACAGCGATATGATTGATGCCGCGGCCTTCGTTTCCCTGCCAGTAGATGATGCGGCTGATGGCGTCCATGCGAAGCCCGTCGATGTGATACTCCGTGAGCCAGTAGTTGGCGGCGGAGGTCAAAAAGCTGCGCACCTCCGGCCGGGAATGCATGAAGTTACAGCTACCCCACTCGCTTACGCCCACGGCATCGTTGGGATACTCATACAGCGCGGTGCCGTCGAACTGGCGCAGCGCATAGGAATCCACCGCGAAGTGGACCGGGACGAAGTCCATGATGACGCCGATCCCGGCCTGATGGCAGGCATCGACCAGCTTCTTTAAGCCGGTGGCCGTGCCGTAACGGGACGTGGGCGAAAAGAGCCCGGTGCTCTGATAGCCCCAGGATTCGTCGCTGGGATACTCGTTTAAAGGCATGAATTCCAGATAGTTGTAGCCGTTCTCTTTTACATAAGGAATGAGATAGGGGATCAGCTCTTCGTAGGTGTACCACGCGTCCGGTTCGTCGGAAGGCTTTTTGAAAGAGCCCAGGTGCACCTCGTAGATGGAAAGCGGGCCGCATATGCAGTCGGTCCGTGTCTTCATCCATTCCTCATCTTCAAACGTATAGTCCGACATATCCCGCAGGATGGACGCGAAGGCCGGCCGCTTTTCCATGCCAAAGCCGTACGGATCACAGTGCTCGGTGTAGGAACCGTTCTTGGCATAAACCCGGTACTTATACATCTGTCCGGGAAGGGCATCGTCGTCATGAATTTCCCAGAAGTTTCCGTCGTAAATCCGATAAAGATCCCATTCCTGCCAGCCGTTAAACTCGCCAATTAACGACACGCGGGAGGCAGAAGGCGCGAACACGCGGAAGGTATAGCCGTGCCCTTCCGGGTGAGCCCCCAAAAACTGATAGGCATACGGCTCGCGGCCGCCATAGAAACGCTGAAAATCCATGATTTTTCCTCCGGTACGGCCAGGCGCTTCCGGCCGTTTTCTGGTTATTATTCCACCATTCTACTAAGAAAAAGCCTATTTGTCGAGTACCGAATCCATACAACTGTCTAGATTCATGTTAAAATACGTCAATAAGGCGGAAGGAGCCAGAGATATATCCTTTGCTGCCATTAGTGGGACTCCCCGAAGATCCTTTAGCTGCCGGAGAATGCCGGCAGCGGAGATCGAATTGTCCATTGACATTTGGAGGCGAAAAGAGTAGGTTATGGAAAAAGGAATAAGCCGGAAAGGAGGACGTGATCAATGGACAGAATGGATCATTTCGATGAACTGCAGGAGTTTCTGGAAAAACGACAATACCGCAGCTTAAAGGACGCCTTTACGGATATGAATGAGGTGGATATCGCCCAGTTCATCACGGACCTGGAATCGGAAGAGCAGGCCGTGATCGCCTTCCGCTGCCTGGGGAAGGAGCAAGGGGCAGAGGTGTTCGCCAACCTGGAGGCAGATGTTCAGGAATCGATCATCAATGCCATCAATGATAAAGAGCTGCAGGAAATCATGGACGAGCTCTTTGTCGATGATGCCGTTGACATGCTCGAAGAGCTGCCGGCCAATGTGGTGCGCCGTGTCTTAAAGAACGTGGCGCCGGAAGACAGAAAGATATTAAACCAGTTCCTTCAGTACCCGGACAACTCTGCCGGCAGCATCATGACGGCAGAGTTTATCGACCTGAAGGAAAACATGACGGTGGAGGATGCCATCAAGCGAATCCGCCGGACCGCCGATGAAAAGGAAACGATTTACACATGCTACGTGCTGGACGCGAGCCGGCACCTGATGGGCATTGTCACGGTGAAACGCCTGTTGCTGTCGCAGGATGACGACCTGATCTCCGAGATCATGGACGAGGATGTCATGAAAGTGACCACCCTGGACGACCAGGAGGAAGTGGCGTACATGTTCTCCAAGTACGACCTGTTAACCATCCCGGTTGTGGACAAGGAAAACCGGCTGGTGGGCATCATCACGGTCGATGACGCCGTGGACGTTCTGGAAGAGGAGGCCACCGAGGACTTTGAAAAGATGGCCGCTATGCTCCCTTCGGAGAAGCCGTACCTCAAGATGGACGTGCTGACCCTGTTCCGAAACCGCATTCCGTGGCTGATGATCCTGATGATTTCCGGCACGGTGACGGGCTCTATCCTGGGAAGATTTGAGAGCGCGTTCATGGCCTTCCCGCTTCTTGTCACCTGCATCCCGATGCTGACGGACACCGGCGGCAACGCGGGCAACCAGACCAGCACCACGGTGATTCGTGGTATGGCCGTGAAGGACATCGAGCCGGAGGACCTGTTCAAGGTCATCTGGAAGGAACTGCGGGTGGCGCTTCTGTGCGGCGGCGCGTTGGGCCTGGTCAATTTCATCCGCATGGCGCTTCTGTACCGGGATCACAGCCTGGAATCGTTTACGATTTCCATCGCCATCTTCCTGACGGTTGTCTTAGCCAACACGGTAGCCAGCCTGCTTCCCATGGGGGCGAAGATCCTGAAGCTGGACCCGGCGCTGGTGGCCTCGCCCATGCTGACCACGATTGTGGACGCCATCGCGCTGATCACGTATTTTCTGATCGCGAAGGCACTGTTGCCAATCTGAAAATTTCAGTACCGAAGAAAAAACAGAATTTTACACTTGCGTTCTTGCGCAGGGTATGCTAAAATACCCTGCTGTGATATATGAGCACCCTTGCTCCCGGCCAGACCGGGGGCCATGAAGACCAAGAGGAGGTTTTACAATGAACAAGTATGAGTTAGCCCTGGTTATCAGTGTAAAGCTCGAAGAGGATGAAAGAGCGGCTGCCCTTGAGAAAGTCAAGGAGTACGTCACCCGTTACGGCGGAACGATAACCAATATCGATGAGTGGGGCAAGAAGAAGCTTGCCTACGACATCCAGAAGATGAAAGAAGGCTTCTACTATTTCATCCAGTTCGATGCCGATACGAAGTGCCCGAATGAGCTGGAGAGCGCTCTCCGGATCTACGAGCCCGTTATCCGCTACCTGATTGTTAAGCAGGGCGAATAATCGACATTAGAAAAGGAGTTTGTATGAACAGAGTGATACTCATGGGTCGCCTGACCCGGGATCCGGACGTCCGTTACAGCCAGGGCGAAAGAGCAACGGCTGTGGCGCGTTATACCTTGGCGGTGGATCGCCGTTTCGTCCGTCAGGACGGCGGGGACAACCAGCAGACCGCGGATTTTATTTCCTGCGTGGCTTTTGGCAAGTCGGCGGAATTTGCGGAGAAGTATCTGCATCAGGGAACCAAGATCGTGGTATCTGGCCGTATTCAGACCGGAAGTTACACGAACAAGGACGGCCAGAAGGTTTATACAACCGATGTAGTTGTGGATGATCAGGAATTTGCCGAGAGCAAGGCAGCCAGCCAGGGAAGCGGTTACAGCAATCGCAACGACAACTATGGCGGCGGCAACAGCTATGCTCAGGAAGAGAGAAGGGAAAGTCCCCGCGCTTCCGTCGGCGATGGATTTATGAATATTCCTGATGGAGTGGAAGACGAAGGACTTCCGTTCAATTAAGATTGGAGGAAAGCAAAAAATGGCTTACAATAAAACTGAGAAACCCGATGCCCCTATGAAGAGAAGACCCAGCAATCTTCGCAGAAGAAAGAAAGTTTGCGTATTCTGCGGCGACAAGGCTGGCGAAATCGATTACAAGGATGTAAACAAGATCAAGAAGTATGTTTCTGAGAGCGGCAAGATTCTTCCCAGACGCATCACCGGAAACTGCGCTGAGCACCAGAGAGCCATGACGAACGCTATCAAGAGAGCTCGCCACATCGCTCTGATGCCTTACCGCGTCGACTGATCTTTCGAATCGTAAGACTGTCTTAAGTGAAAACCGCGCCCGCAACTGTTCAGCTTCTGAATGGTTGCGGGCGTGTTGTTTTTTGCGAAGCACGCACGTAAGCGCCAGATCTTGTGTCCCTTGCGCCACCGCCGGTTGTGTGTTATACTGTTTTCATTAAATATCAGCACAGCTATGCAGAAAAAGAAGGAAAATGGCTGCTTGCAGCCACTTTTCCTTGTTTTTCTGCATAAGTCGTGGTGGCCCCCACCACGACAGTCCCAAGCAGAACACCATTGCACTAAGTTCAGCGTTCGTCTCACGACTCCGCTTCACTAAGTGCATGGTGGGGCACGCACGTAAGCGTCAGCCATCGCCTACAGCTCGGCTGACGCTAAGTGCTCCGCTCCAGCGCCAAAGGCGCGACAGACGCCGCAGGCGGATGGCTTGGGACCTGTGCTGAGTCAACACCTGGCTGCTTGCAGCCACTTTTCCTTGTGGGAGGGGTTATGTTTGAACAGTTTCAAAACGGAAAACGCATGGAGCTTTTGCTCCACCTTCCGGCGATTACGGCCGGCATCTTAACGGCCATCTGTGCGATCCAGCTTCTGGCGGGAAAGCCCAATGTGTGGGTGCTCCTGGTCGCCAGCGTGGCTTTTTTGGGATTCGGCATCTGGCTGTTGCAGAACAGCCGGGAGATTTTGCTCAAGGACCTGCTGGCCTTCTCCGCCAACCACAGCCGCGCGCAGGAAGTCAACTGCCTGCGGGAAGAGCTGCCGTATGCCATCATCAGCCGGGACGGGACGCTTCTTTGGCAGAACGACAACTGCCGCGCCATCACGGGCGACGCGCAAAAGCTTCCTGAAGTTTTTCCGGAGCTGGAGCAGGAACATTACCTGGCGATGTCCCCGGACGAAGAACTGTATGTGCAAAATCAGGAAAACACGTACCGGCTGAGCATCCACAAGCTCCACCCGGATGACATCTCCGCAGAGGACGATACCATCGCGGAGCTGGAGCGCACCTCCCTGTACGGCGTTTTCTTCTACGATGAGACCGAGCGCATCTACTGCGAGGAAGAGATGGAGCAGGAGAAGATGGTGGTAGGCCTCATCTATCTGGACAACTACGAGGAAGCCCTGGCCGCGACGGACGAGGTACACCGTTCGGTTATGCTGGCCTTGATCGATCGGAAGATCAACAAATTCTTCGAGAACATGGACGCCATCGTCCGCAAAACCGAGAAAGACCGCTATTTTGTCGTCATCAAACAGAAGTATATCCCGATGTTAAAAGATACGCGTTTCGCGCTCTTGGAGGATGTGAAGGCGTCCAACTTCGGGCAGGAGATGAGCCTGACTTTGAGCATCGGCATGGGCATGAACGGCGGCGATTACACGCGAAACTTTGAATACGCGCGCATGGCTATGGACATGGCTTTGGGGCGCGGCGGTGATCAGGCGGTTGTGAAGGACGGCGACCGGATCCAGTATTTCGGCGGCAAGAGCATGTCCACGGAAAAGACCACCCGCGTAAAGGCCCGCGTCAAGGCGCACGCGCTGTGCGAGCTGGTGGAAAACAAGGAAAACGTGATGGTCATGGGCCACAAGCTGGGAGACATCGACTGCTTCGGCGCGGCCATCGGCATCTACCGGGCGATGACGACCCTGGGGAAGAAGACGCAGATCGTCATCAACGACGTGACCAATTCCGTGAAGCCCTTTATGGAGGAGTTTACCACGGGCGAATACCCGGATGACATGTTCCTGACGGGCGATGAGGCGGTCAGGCAGATCCGCGACGACACCGTGCTCGTGGTGGTGGATGTCAACCGGATCAGCATCACCGAGGAGGAAAGGCTTCTTTCTCTGGCAAAGACTATCGTGGTTCTGGACCACCACCGGCAGGCCACCGAGGTCATTCAGGACGCGGTGCTGTCCTACGTGGAGCCCTATGCGTCTTCGGCCTGCGAGCTGGTGGCCGAGGTGCTGCAGTACATCTCTGACTCGTTAAAGCTACGCCCGGCGGAGGCCAATGCGCTGTACGCGGGTATCGTGCTTGATACGAACAACTTTACCACGCAGACCGGCGTGCGCACGTTCGAGGCGGCGGCCTACCTGCGGCGCAACGGCGCGGATGTCGTGAAGGTGCGCAAGCTCTTCCGCGACAACATGGAAGACTATATGGCCAAGGCGGCGGCAGTTCACAACGCGGAGGTATTCTGCGGGAACTTTGCCATCAGTGTCTGCCCGGCCGAAGGCAGTGAAAATCCCACGATCGTCGGGGCACAGGCGGCCAATGAGCTGTTAAATATCGTCGGCATCAAGGCCTCGATTGTCCTGACCGAATACAACGACAAGATTTACGTGAGCGCGCGTTCCATCGACGAGGTGAACGTGCAGCTTATCATGGAGCGCCTGGGCGGCGGCGGACATTTGAGCACGGCCGGCGCGCAGCTGGTGGGCTGCAGCATCCAGGATGCCGTGGCGCTTGTGAAGGAAACCGTCAAGCAGATGCTGGAAGAAGGCGCGCTGTAGGCGCGGACGGAGTTGCCAAAAGGAGACTGCCGGCAGATGCTAAGAAAAGGCGCGGACTAGCCGCCCCCGGCGGAAGAAAAACCGGCACGACCCCAAACAATAAAAGGAGGAAATCTATCATGGAAGTGATTTTATTACAGGATGTCAAAAGCCTTGGAAAGAAGGGCGAGAAGGTAACGGTGAGCGACGGCTACGCCCGCAATTTTATCCTGCCGAAGAAGCTGGGCGTGTCCGCGACCGCGGCGAACTTAAATGACCTGAAGTTAAAGGAAGCCAACCAGGCCCGCATCGAGAAGGAACAGCTGGACGCGGCGAAGGAGCTGCAGGCGAAGATTGAGGCCTCCCCTGTCACCCTGTCCGTGAAGGTGGGCGAGGGCGGAAAGGTGTTCGGTTCCATCGCGTCGAAGGAAATCGCCACGGCGTTTAAGGAGCAGCACGGGTTAGAGCTGGACAAGAAGAAAATCCTTCTGGATGAGAACATCCGCACGGTCGGAAATTACACGGTAGGAGTGAAGCTGCACCGCGATGTCACGGCGAAGCTGGCTGTCAAGGTAGTGGAACAGTAAGAACATGGAAGAAGAACTGGTTAAAAAAATTCAACCCCACAGCGTAGAGGCGGAACAATCGGTCGTGGGCTCCATGCTGATGGACAAGGATGCCGTGATCACGGCGTCCGAGATCATCCGAGGGGAGGACTTTTATCAGTATCAGTACGGCGTTATGTTTGACGCCATTGTGGAGCTTCACAACGAAGGCCGCCCCATCGACCTGGTCACGGTGCAGGACCGTCTGAAAGAGAAAGACGTGCCGCCGGAAGTCTGCTCCATCGAGTACATCCGCGATCTGCTTCTGTCGGTTCCCACGTCGGCCAACATCCGCAGTTATGCGGAAATCGTCCGCGAGAAAGCCATCCTGCGGCGCCTGATCAAGATCAGCGAAGAGATTTCCCAAAGCTGCTATCTGGGCAAGGAGCCGATGGAGGAGATCCTGGAGAAGACGGAAAAATCCGTGTTCGACCTGATCAAGAACGGAACCGGCGGCGACCATGTCCCGATCGAGAAAATCACGCTGAACGTGCTGACAAAGATTGAGGAAGCTTTCCGGAACCATGCGACGGTGACCGGACTGGCCACAGGGTTTACGGATCTGGATTACAAGACCAGCGGCTTCCAGAAGAGCGATTTCATTCTGATCGCCGCCCGTCCTTCCATGGGAAAGACGGCGTTGGTCTTAAATATCGCGCAGTTTGTGGCGGTGCGCTCCAAGAAAAAGGTAGCCATCTTCAGTCTGGAAATGTCCAAGGAGCAGCTGGTGAACCGTCTTTTGGCCATGGAATCCGGCATCGATTCGCAAAAGCTGCGCACCGGCAGCCTGGCCGATTCGGACTGGGACAAGCTGGTGGAAAGCGTCGGCGCCATCGGCGATTCGGGCCTGATGATCGACGATACGCCGGGTATCAGCATCTCGGAGATGCGCTCCAAATGTCGTAAGTTTGCGCTGGAAGGCGGCGGGCTGGACCTGATCATCGTGGACTACCTGCAGCTCATGAGCTCCGGGCGCAGAAGCGGAAGCGATAACCGGCAGCAGGAGATTTCGGATATCTCCCGCGCCTTAAAGGCGCTGGCCAGAGAGATGAACTGCCCGGTCGTGTCGCTTTCACAGCTCTCCCGTGCCGTGGAGAGCCGAAACGACAAGCGCCCGATGCTGTCAGACCTTCGTGAATCCGGCGCCATCGAGCAGGATGCCGACGTGGTCATGTTCATCTATCGTGACGATTATTACAACAAGGACAGCGAGAACAAGGGCATCGCGGAAATCATCATCGCGAAGCAGAGAAACGGCCCCACGGGCACGGTCAACCTCGTCTGGCTGCCTGAGACGACGCGCTTCGCGAACGCGCAGCAGCGCGCTTACAACCCGGAGGATTAGAAGATGGAAAAACAGATCTGGAGACCCGGAAACATGCTGTATCCGCTGCCGGCGGTGCTGGTCAGCTGTGCGGATGAGGACGGGACGCCCAACGTGATGACGGCGGCCTGGACCGGAACCGTCTGCTCGGACCCGGTCATGGTGTACGTTTCCATCCGTCCGAACCGGTACTCGAACGGATTAATCCGAAAGAGCGGGGAGTTTGTCATCAACCTGACGACTGAAAAGCTGGCGTACGCCACGGATTACTGCGGCGTCAAGAGCGGAAGAGATGTGGATAAGTTCGCGGCCTGCCATTTGACCGCGGTTCCCGGCAGCAAGGTGAAAGCCCCTTTGGTGGCGGAGAGCCCTGTCAACCTGGAGTGTGTGGTCACGGAAATCAAGGAACTGGGATCACACGACATGTTCCTCGCGAAGGTGGTTGCCGTGCAGGCGGACGCCGCCTACTTAGACGAGAAAGGGCGCCTGGCCATGGAAGGCATGGGACTTCTGGCGTATTCGCACGGGGAGTATTATTCCCTGGGCGAAAAGCTCGGGACCTTCGGGTACAGCGTAAGAAAAAAGGCATAAGAAAACCGCCCCGTGAAAGGGGCGGCTTTTTTTATGCCTTCAGCGCTAAATAATTGTTTAACATATCCACCAGCGCATCGCAGTCGATGCCGTGCACCATGGCGGCTTCCTCTAAGGTTTCGCCTGCGGAGGAGGCGCATCCGATGCAGTGCATGCCGGATGCCATGAGAAGCGGGGCGATGCCCTCGTCCATGTAGATGAGCTGGCCAATCAGCATTTCTTTATTGACTGTCATATGAATTTCCTCTTTTATTCTTGTTTTACAGCTGTGACATGACCTGCACCGCCTGGTTTTCCACGATGACATCGAAATGTTCGCTCATGAAACCGTCTACGGCCATCTCGCCGGATACGCGCACGGCGTACTCCGACAGGATGTTGCAGGTGCGGTTAAACTCGTCCAGGGAGTGCCCGGATTTGCTGACCGCGAGGTAGTAATCGTGGTAGTCCGGATCCTTGTAGAGCGAGTTGATACCGAAATAGACATCCTCCAGCATCCGGGCAGCCCCGGTCACCTCGTCGAGCGAAGAAAAGCGGAAGATCCGGATTACATTTCCCGATGCCGCTTCCTGGGGGGAGGCTTCCTCTAAGGTAGAGGGAGCGATGGTGGGGAATGCCGTCTGATTGAAGGCATCCGAGGCGGAGACAGGCGCGAACTTGGCAAAACGGGGATCCAGCTCGTCCGGGTTGTCTGCCTTGGTGATGACAAGCATCAACGAATCGGTGGAGAGGGGAATGGCTTCCACGATGAGCGGGGAGTCTTCCACGTCAAAACCCACTTCCTCATTGGCCTGCTCCATCATCTCCTGGAACAGCTGCCGGGACTTTTCCGTTCCGTAGGCAAGCTCCGTCAGGTCGATCTGACGGCTGGCCAGGTCATTCCTTGTCAGGGTGCAGCGGATTTGCCGGTCATTGATTTTCTCTATTTTCATTCGTTCATCACTTCCTTTTATGATATCGCCCGGTCTCCGTGAAGGAAGAGGGCGCACCTCGTGCAAGCCCTCTTCCATTCACGAGAGACGCTAACAAAAACGAGCAATAAAGCCACACGAACGGAGTGAGTGAGGCGAGTTGCGAGTTTTTGCAGCACAGCGAGAGTGCGAAGCACGAAGCTGTGCGTAGGGCGATATCATACGTGTTGGAGAGCGACTGCTCATGGGATTTTATGCAACTACCTGTTTGTTAGTCACTAAGTATATCGCAAAAGGAGTGGAATGTAAAGATGGCAGATGTACCAAACCACTTCGTGCAAACATACACTTTTGAAAAAAGTGTAATATACCATATTGAAATTATTTTTCCGCCATGCTATCATCCGATTATACGGTGTGCCGGACGGAAGGCGGAAAGGAGGGGAGAAGAGCACCGTTTTATTCACTTAGACAGCGCTTACACTCTTCAAGTTCCTTTATATTCTTTTTAGATCCAGATCTTATGGGGCCCTTTGCAAAAAGTCAGATCTGCTTTGGGGTCATCGTACATGTAAGCCGAAAAAGAAGAACAAAAGAGTCAAAAACAGAACAAAGTAACACGGTATGAAAACTGGAGAGAAGGACCCTTAAGGCGAACACCCTCTTTGGAGCAGGGATTGCCAGGCGGGGGTTTGCACCAGGGCTTTTGGGAGAGAACTAGCCTTTTTTAAGGGACCTTTTTTCCGAGGGAAGGCGTGAAACGGGCCGGCTCATATATCACAAAAATAACCTCCGTCTGCAAGCGGCCCGCCGCGGCTTCCCGGTACAAAGCGGCCGCCCGGATGCGTCTTTCATCGGACGGAAACGGGCGGTGGTGTACCAGTCATAGGAGGTGGTCCTCCCCATTCTTCATGCCAATAGGAGGAACAATGAACAAAAATTACATGCCCTATGGCCGCAGAAAGCCACAGCGCCAGGAGAGGGATAGAGATAGAGAAAAAGAGAAGGAACAGAACAAGAATGTTCCGAAATATAACCCGGAAGAGCCCATCTGGGGGGAGCTGGCCAGAGAGCTGAAGATCATGGAAGACGCGGGCTTCAACGTTTACGTGGAAAAAATCAAAAGGCAGCCGGAGGAAGCGGCCGTGCAAACCATGGGCGAAAAGGACGGGCATTACACCTGCCGGTTTGGCGAAGACGAGGAGGGCCGCCCAAGCCTGTTCTTTGACCGGGTCAGGGAGAGCAGCCGCCAGGAAAAGCCGAAAGGAGAAGAAAATGGGTAAACCACGAAAGGGAGGGGCCGTGATAGTTTTTGTGAAATGCCGGGTGCGGCCAGGGTGGGATGAGAACGGCTTTCACGACCTGAGAACGCGGGATGCTCGTGGTAAGGCGTGTCTCAGGAATGCAGGCCATGCGTCACAATGTATCTAAAGATGCAAAACTTACGCCGGTCGGGCTTTCGGGGGTGGAAAAATCTTTCCAAGGCGACCGGGGTGTGTTATACTTCAGGCTAAGTAGAGAAAGACGGCGGAGGATTTATACGCCAAAGCGAGGGGCTTTGGAAGTGTTCCGCAGAGCTTTCAAAATGAGAAACCGGAGGGAATTATGGCATCAGGAAAAAGAAGGAGACGCAAACCCGCATCCCCGGTGCTGCTGGCAGCCGGCGTGGTAGGAATTTTATTGCTCGCGTTTTTGGTTGTCTGGGCCTGGAACAAATACAGCATGGGGACGGACTATGCAGACTTATACGAGTATTACAGCCTGACGGACGGTCAGGTGGATGTGTATGTGGACATGGACCACGTGAGCGAGCGCGGCATCGTAAAGGACGGCGAGATCTACCTGCCGCTCGAGTCCGTGCTGAAAAACGTGGACAGCCGCTATTATTACGACAGCGACAGCATGATCCGCTACGCGCTGCCGGAGGAGATCGTGAAGGTATCGCCCGGGGCATCCTCTTTTAAGATGCAGGGGAGTACCGTGTCGCTTCAGCATCCGGCCTTTACGGTGGGTTCATCGGGCGTCTATCTGTCCCTGGAATTCATGAAAAAGCTGTCCCGCATTACCTGCGAGTCGTTTGAGGATCCCAGCCGTCTGTACATCTTCACCGACTTTGCGACAGAATATACGAAGACGCAGTCCCGCGCGGACACCCAGGTGCGCATTCTGGCCGGCATCAAGAGCCTGATCCTGACGGATCTGCCGAACGGCGCGGAGGTGCAGGTCCTCGGGGAAGAGGGCAAGTGGAAAAAGGTCTATTACAATGGCTGTATCGGCTACGTGCAGACCAAGCGCTTAGGGAACGACGCGCCGTTCGTGCGCGAGGCCCCCTTTGACGCCTGGGAATATCCGGGCATTTCCCTGGAAGGCCCGGTGCGCCTGGTGTGGCACCAGATCGGCCTTGTCTCGGACAATGAGGAAATCCGGGGCGAAAAGAGACTTCTTGATGGCACCGAGGGAGTGAACGTCATCTGCCCCACTTGGTTTTCGATCACGGACGGGCAGGGAAATTTCACTTCGAAGGCGCAGCGCTTCTATGTGGAAGAGGCGCACAAGCTGGGCATGCAGGTGTGGATCCTGCTGGACGATTTTGACCCGGGCTTTGATCTGTACGATGTCCTGTCCGTCAACGAAAACCGCGACAACCTGATCAGCAAGGCGATCCGCGCCGTGAAAGAAGTGAATGCGGACGGCATCAACGTCGACTTCGAGTATGTCTACGAGAAGACCGGCGTGCATTTTGTAGAGTTTTTACGCGAGCTTTCGATGGCCTGCCACGAAAACGGCCTGATTTTGTCTGTGGACAACTACGTGCCGGTGGGCGGCCGCGACTGGGTGAACCGCAAGGAACAGGGCGTCTTCGTCGACTATTACATGGTCATGAGCTATGATGAGCACTACCGTGGCTCATCTTCCGCCGGCTCGGTGGCTTCCTACAATTGGTCGAAAAACGGCATTGTGGATACGCTGGAAGACGGCGTGCCCAAGGAAAAGCTGGTAAACGGCATCCCGTTCTACACGAGAGTCTGGACCGAGACGCCGGAGAGCAAGGCGGAGGCGGGCGCCACCATCTATGCGGACCCGAACTCCATCTACGGTCGCTACGCGTTAAGCTCGTATTCGGCCGGCATGGAAGAAGCCGCCAACCTGCTTTACGCCAACAACGCGAAAAAGACGTGGCTGGAGGAAGAACGCCAGTACTACGCCCAGTACGAGAAAAACGGCAGCACCGTGCGCATCTGGCTGGAGGAACAGAATTCCCTGCAGGAGAAGCTGAACCTGATCAACGAATACGACATTGCAGGAGTTGCGTTCTGGCGGCTGGGCTATCAGGACGATACTGTGTGGAAGGTTATTCGGGAGACGATACGGTAAGAGAAAACTGACAGAGCCTGAAGGTGACAGGGGACGGGCCTGTGTCACATTTTTCAAATGTGACACAGGCCCGTCCCCTGTCACCTTCGTTCGGATGCAATGGCATGAGCCGAAGAACAAGTTCTTCGCTCATGCCTCGCATCCTCACTTTGCCTTTATAAAAATTTAGTAGTTTTTACTTCAAACCTGTGCTATACTGCTTTGGTATTCTAAGTTGAAGAGAGAAAAGTTCCATGAAAACGAAGATTTTACGGCTGGATCCGCAGCACTTTCTGCCGGAGGATCTGGCGGAGGCCGGCGAAATTCTGCGGGCGGGAGGCCTGGTGGCGTTCCCCACGGAAACGGTGTACGGCCTGGGGGCGAATGCCCTGGATGCGGAGGCGGCCACGAAGATATATGCGGCCAAGGGACGGCCGTCGGACAATCCACTGATTGTCCATATTGCGTCGGAAGAAGAGCTGGCGCCGCTTGTGAAGTGTGTGCCGGAGATGTCGGTGCCGCTGATGAAAACTTTCTGGCCGGGGCCCATGACGCTGATTTTTCCGAAGAGTGATCTGGTGCCTTCCCGCACGACGGGCGGGCTTGACACGGTGGCGGTGCGCATGCCGTCGGATCCCATCGCCGCGGAGATGATCCGGCAGGCGCGGGTACCGATCGCGGCGCCCAGCGCGAATGTGTCGGGGCGGCCAAGCCCGACCAAGGCGGAGCATGTCGTGGAGGATATGAACGGGCGGATCGACATGATTATCGATGGCGGGCAGGTGGGAATCGGCCTGGAATCGACGATTATCGACTGTACAGGCGCCGAGCCCGTGATTTTGCGGCCAGGCTTTATTTCGCAGGAAATGTTAAAAGACGTCTGCGGGCATGTGGGCATCGACCGCGCCAGCGTGGAGAAGCCCAAGGAGGGCGAGCGCCCGAAAGCGCCGGGCATGAAGTATCGCCACTATGCGCCGAAGGCCGAGATGACGGCGTTTCACGGCGAGCCGGAGGCGGTTGCGGAACGGATCAACGCGCTGGCAAAGGCGGACGAAGCGGCGGGAAAAAAGGTGGTCGTGTTAGCGACCGAGGAAGCCCTTCCGCTGTATTCCTTCGGAGAGGTGATCTGTGTGGGAAGGCGCGCGGATGAGACAAGCGTGGCCCACAACCTGTACGACAGCCTTCGCCGCTGCGATGAGATGGGGGCGGATGTGATCTACTCGGAATGCTTTGAGGAGACGGGCCTTTCCCGCGCGATCATGAACCGGCTTCGGAAGGCAGCAGGATACCGGATCCTGGAAGTATAAAACGAGTTGAGGAAAGAAGAGGCATGGCAAATTTTTCCAGAATTCTGTTTGTAGATGAAGCCAACACGGACTTAAGCGTGATGGCCGCGGCGCTTTTCTCGCAGCTAAGCGGGGAAAGACCGGTGGAGATCGATTCCAGGGGCCTTGTGGTCCTGTTTCCGGAACCGGTAAACGCCAAGGCGGAAGCTGTCTTAAAGACCCGGGGGTTAAAGGCTTTGTCAAGCCAGTCCCGGGAGCTTGTCCCCGGCGACTTAAATCAGACGACGCTCATTCTGACCATGACGGAGAGCGAGAAGCGCACGGTTCTGGAGCAGTTTCCGGATGCCAATTTTGTCTACACCATCCGCGAATTTGCCGGGGAGCAGGGCAACATGGACGTCCCCTACGGCCCGGCCTCGCGCTACGAAGAGTGCTGCAAGCACCTGTCGGAGCTGTGCTGGTCCATCGCGGAAATCCTGTTTGCCTGACCGAAAACAGCGATGGGGGTGAACCTGCCCGAAAACGCCTGCATAAAGCATGCAAAGGATACACGACTCCCAAAACGAGCCTGGATATAAAGCCTATGCAGCGCTTACGCGCTGCTACACATACCATGAAAG
>JAEEGL011471772.1_pt1 | contig 16878 bp, 9 predicted proteins | sample 9134231 | NCBI WGS metagenome assembly JAEEGL01 (sample SAMN16246548, study PRJNA631951) | gut metagenome | biome: gut microbiome; feature: rumen; material: fiber-attached | host: Bos | place: Iran: Karaj | collected 2018-10
GATCCCACCGGTCTGCAGGAGGAGACGGACTACACCTTCGGGCGCTTCCCGTATCTCGGCGAGATCACAGCCGCGATCAAGGTCATCGGCTTTATCGCCTCCGCATCGCAGCAGAACCGGGAAGCCATGGACGTCCTCTCCATTCTCGAAGACATGGGAGACGATGAAGGCACCATGTCCGACGAGCCCGACGGCGACGGCGAGCTGATGGGCGTCGGAGCGCTCTTCTCCGACGCCCTGATCTCCGTGGCCTTCAACATGAAGGAACTGACCGCCTACAACGGCGTGCGCTTCATGTTTGCGGTGGTGGCGACCAAGGGCCTGGCGGGCAACACGCACAACAACAACCCCTACGCCTCCAAGAAGCTTGCCGGCTCGATCTTGAATCCGGCGGTGGCCACCTCGGACGGAAACCTGATCGAGGGCGTGAAGCACGGATTCTCCAATCCGAACGGCGCGTCCGATGTCAGTTCGGCGCAGAAGGCGAATGCGCTCAAAAGCGAATTCGGCGGCACCTACCTGAAATTCAGCGTGTATCTGGGCTTCTATGTGGATTACGGCTTCATCCGGGTGACCACATATCATGACGACGGCACCGTGGAGGTGACCGGCGACGGCTTCGACGAGATGGTCACCGATGCGTCCGTGCTCATGGGCGGCGGCGGGTTCATCGGCGCGAAACTCAACGGCGGCTATACCTGGATGACCGCCATCGGCCCGGTCCCGGCCTACGTGAACGTGGACGCCAGCATCGGCGTTACGCTCTTCCTCGGCGTCAGCGCGGATCCCAACAAGACGCTCGAGGCCAGAAGGACGCAGAAGAACTATACGGGCGAGGACTTCCAGTTCAACGTGGAGGTCATCGGCAGCGTGGGCATCGAGGCCAGCTTCGGCATCGGCCTGTACAAGATTGTCGGCATCCGCGTGGGCGCGGGCGCCGGTCTGGAGGCGGGCTATTCCCTCCGCGTTCCGGATTACTACCCGCAGTTCGGCCCCTTCGGCTACACGACGGACATCACCATCTTCGGCACCATCGATCTGATCATCACGTCCATCGACCTGTGGCGATCCTCCTGGGCGCTGCCCTGGTCCGCCGGCTTCATGCTGCACAGCCAGCAGGCCCGCAGGTCCTCGGTGCTCACCGAGCTGATCGATAAGGGAATCGGCGCAGGACGCGGCACGCCGGCGCAGCGCGAAGCGGTCAAGGCGAAGCGCGACGAACTGCTGCAGCACACCAACGCCTGCGACCTGACCGGAGAGCAGCTGCGCGCGCTGGTCAACGAAGTGCAGGAGTTCGCGCGCGAGAACGACATCATCACCGCGGCCGAGTACAACCGCGTGGACATGCTCCGCGTCGGCGGCATCGGCGGCATGATCCATGACGCCGTCATGTTCGACGACGACACGCAGAACCTCGGCTTCCATACCCGCCGGCACGTGGATTCCCGGTGGGTCGCCGGCCAGGAAGGCTCGCTCATGAGCGCCTTCGGACCGGTCCACACGGAAAAGATCGTACAGAACGCCATCGCGCAGCCGGCCGCGCAGATCAAGGCCATCAGCAGCACCGAATATCTGGTGGTGTTCCTGGACGACGACAACAGCCGCGATACGGCGCAGGCCTCCACTCTGATGTGGACGGTCTACAACGCCGCCTACGACACCTGGACGGCGCCCGCGCCCGTGCAGGGCGGCCTGACCGCAGACGGCGCGCCCAATCTGGTCGACGCCGGCGGCAAGCTGATCCTCTCCTGGTCCTCCGTGCCGGACGCGAAGTACACGCAGCTGAAGGCGGACGTGGCCGCGGAGCTGGCTGAACAGGGCGTCGACAGCGACGACGTCGCCGTGCAGGCCTGTCTGGAGCAGAACCCCACCCGCGTGATGAAGCTCATGGAGATCTTCTCCGTGGAGTTCAGCAAGAGCGGCAGGACCTTCGGGACCATCGAGCAGCTCTCGGACGACCGGTATTACGACGATTCGCCGCAGGCCGTCTACGACAGCGACAGCGGAGACTACATCGTCTACTACTACAAGACGGTGCAGATGGCCTCGAAATACGCCGACGCGACCGAGCAGGACCGCCTCACCGATATGGTGGGCGCCAATACAGATCCCGCGAAGACCTACACGCTCATCACGTACATGCTCTACAACAACCGGACCGACGCGGCCGACACGCAGGGCATCACGCACGCGGCGGGCTGGGCCAAAGACTTCTACTTCCCCAACGAGACCCGGACGCCTCTCGAGAGCCAGGCAGCCGAGCTTGCGGCTTTCGGAGGCCAGCGCTTCCTGTCCTCCCCCGTGGCCGGACAGACGGATCCTCCCATCAGCGATCTGGCCGTGTGCAGCGGCCACAACGATATGGCCGTCTACGCCTTCACGGTGGACACGGACCTGAATCTCGAGACCGCCGAGGACCGTGAGCTGTATCTGCAGTTCTACCGCTTCTCCACCCATACCACCTTCAAACCCATCCGGATCGCCGGAAGCCAGACGGTCACCGAGCTCGAGCGCAGCGAGAGCACCGGAGACTACGCGGAGGTGGAGAGCACCAGATCCGTCGCGGTGGGACAGCCCGCGCTGACCCGCAACGGCGACAGCACCTGGCTGTTCTGGCGCGAGGGCGAGGACGCGCTGATGTATCTCAACGTATCCCAGCTGCTCAAGGCCAGAGTCGAAGGCACGGAATCCGACTGCGACGGCGTCGCGACCGAAGCCGGCGGCAAGACCTACTGGAAGTACGCCGTGCGCAGCGACGGCACGCTCGCGGAAGGCTATGAGATCCAGTCCAGGAAAGTGGACGTCGGCGGCTTCCTGACCGAGGACAAGATCACCGCCACGGACTACCGGGTCATCTCCGACGAGAAGAACAACCTCTACGTGGTCTGGACAGACGTCGTGTCCTGGCAGGAGACGGACGCGCTGACGGGCAATGCCGTCACGCGCACCGCGCAGGAGCTCTACGCCACCGCCATGATCTCCGAGGAGGACCGCGCCGTGATATCGGCCGAGACCGGCACCGCGGTACCCGCGCACTGGTCCAAGCCCTACCGCCTGACCCGCGAGAACAATTACAACGACGGCATCTCCATCGCGCTCGACAGCAGCGGCGGACTCATCATCGTCCACAACCAGTACGAGATGCTCACCGCCGAGACCGAGGAGCAGGTCCAGATGCTCTACAGCAGGGGCCTGGTCGACCTCAGAGAGGGCAGCGACGGCAAGATCTACGTGATCGGGTCCCGCAACTATCCCTCCGAGATCTCCCTGGCAGTCACCCGCTTCGACGCGGTCGGCTCCGTGGAGGCCACGGGCATCGTGCTCTCCGACGACACGCCGGATGCCGGACAGACCGTGGACGTCACCGCGGTGCTGGAAAACACCGGCCTGACCACCGCCAGCGGATGCAAGGTGGACGTGTATCTCACGGATGAAAGCGGAACGATCGATCCGGCCAAACGCATCGTCACCAAGACCTACGACGAGTCGATCCCCGTCAACACCGCGCGGAAGTACAGCTTCGAGTGGACCGTGCCTGCGACCGGCGCAGAGGGCTGCCAGCTGGCGATCTGCGTTTCGGAGAAAAAGGACGCGACCACGTGGTACGAACCGTCCGTCTACTACACCGGCATATACACCTCCGGCCCGGTCTACGAACTGAGCCTTACCGGCGTGAAGCAGGACGGGGACAGCTTCCTGTGCTCCTACAGCATCGCGAACACGGGCAACGCGCCCGTGCCCGCGAATACCAGGGCCGTGCTCCGCGCCGCCGCGCTCTACGGCGACGCCAAGGAGATGTACGGCCTCGACAGCGACATCATCAAGACCATCGACATCAGCAATCTCGCCCCCGGAGCTTCGGTCGCCGCAGACGAAAGCATCGAGCTTCCGGCGAGCCTGTTCACCTACTGCGGCTTCGACGCGCTCGTCCTCGAGGTGCAGGACAGCGGGGAGCACATCCTCGAGAGCACCGACGAGGTCATGGTCGTCATGGAGCAGCCCATGGGCGTCACGGTAAACGGCAGCCAGACCGTCACGGTCGAGGGCAGCGACCCGGTCGCCGTCAAGACCCGCTGCTACGCGACGCCGTTCATGACGCAGAGCCTGTCTGTCGTCTACACGGTCGCCGATCCCGGCGTCGCCAGCGTGGACGCGAAGGGCAACGTCATGGGCGTGGCCAACGGCACGACGACCCTGACCGCGACGCTGCTGCCCAGCGGCAGAACGGCGAGCGTTCCGGTCGTCGTCAGCGGCATGGAGACCGCGTTGCCTTTCCAGCTTACCACTTCGAATCTCGATCTCGCGCAGGGGCAGACCGCCCCCATCCAGTACAGCACCGGCAGCGAGGGCACGGTCGCCTTCGTGAGCACGGGTCCGGCCGTCGCCGCCGTCGATGAGAACGGCACGGTCACCGCGGTCAGCGCCGGCACGACCACAGTCAATGTCACCTTCACCGAGGCCGGAACGGGCCAGACCTACAGCGGCGTCTGCACCGTCACCGTGACCGGAGACGGGTCCGCCACGCCGGCGCCCGGCGCAGAGACGATCACGGTGCAGGTCAGCGGCGACGAGGGCAGCGTGGCGGTCAGCGCCGCGATCGACGGCAGCACCGCGGCCGTCACCGCCCCGACCGACGCGGAACTCGAGACCATCACCGGCAGGACCAGAGAGACCGGCTCCGTCACCTTCGACCTGAGCAGTCTGCCCGGGACCGTGACCGCGGTATCCATCCCCGCCGAGACCATCAGAGCCGTCAACGACGCGATGGAGGAGGAGGGCGCGGGTCTCACGATCCGGCTGCCCGGCAGCACCGTGAACTTCGACGCGGCTGCGGTGAGATCCATCGCCGCGCAGACGACGGGAACGGATCTGGTCCTCAACGTCGTGCCGGTCGACGAATCCAGGCTCAACGCCCTGCAGCACGACGCGCTCGGGGAAATGGACGTCGAGGCGGTATTCGACATCTACCTCACAAGCAACAACAAACGCATCGCCGACTTCGGAGACGGCAGGGCGGTCGTCGAGGTCGGGTACGCGGCGAAGCCGGACCAGAAGCCGAGCGGATTCTCGGTCTGGTACATCGCCGAGGACGGAACGGTCGAAAAGAACCCGACCAGCGCGGGCGCAGCGTCGATTCGGTTCATCGTACGGCATTTCTCCATCTACGCCCTGACCTACGCAGATCCCGGCGCCTGCGCGCGGGACGAGAGCTGCCCGATGAGCGCGTTCAGCGATCTCGACAGAAGCCTCTGGTATCACGACGGCGTCCACTGGGCGCTGGAGAACGAGATCATGAACGGCTATCCCGGCGGCCTGTTCGGACCGGACAAGCCTACGAGCCGCGCCATGATCGTCACCATGCTCTACCGCTTCGAGGGAGAGCCGCTGGTCAGCTACGACATGGAGTTCACCGACGTGAAGGACGGCATGTGGTATACGGAGGCGATCCGCTGGGCCGCGGCGAACGGCATCGTGGAGGGCTACGGCGGCGGCCGCTTCGGGCCGGACGATCCGCTCAAGAGAGAGCAGCTTGCCGCGATCCTCTGCCGCTACGCGAAGTTCGAAGGCGCGGACACGAGCGCCGGCGAACTCGTGCCGCTCAACAGATTCACAGACGCGGCGGATGTCTCCGAGTGGGCGGTCAGATCCATGCGCTGGGCCGTCGACGCCGGCATCATCAACGGGATCTCGGACGACCTGATCGGTCCCGGACGCCAGGCGAGCCGCGCGCAGGTGGCGACGATGCTCATGCGCTACGCGGCGCTCGGACAGTAATACGAAAAACGGGTCCGGCCTCCTCCGGGAGGCCGGACCGCGCCATGAGGTTCAAAATGAAGAAAACAGGCTTTGCGCTCCTGATCTGCGCCGCGCTCCTGCTGACGCTCGGGCCCGCCGCGCTTGCTGCCGGCGGGGAATCCGGATTCTACGGCATCGACGCGCCCGCGGGGATCGGGATCAGCCCCGTCACGGCCGACGGCGCAGCGGTAGCCGGCGTCCGCATGGACGCGGACGGGGACGGAGAGGACGACGTGTTCTACCCCGGATCCCGGGCGCTCGTGATCATGATCGAGGAAACGATGCAGGATCAGATGTACCTCCTGACCGTATCTTCGGAGGAAGGCGTCCTGTACGCGGATCAGAAGGACGGCGGAGGGCGTCTCAGCTTCACGGCCGCGTTCGCGCTGCCGGAAGGCTCCGCGGCGCTGACGGTAGAGATAGGAAGCACGGAGCCCGGCTTCAGGAAGGTGACCGCGCCGCTCCGGTACGCCTCGTTCCCGCACGGACTGAGCTACGCCGTCTGCGCGAAGGACGACGCGTGCCCGCTGTCGGCGTTCACGGACGCGGATCCTGCCGCGTGGTACCACGACGGCGTTCATTTCGTGCTCGAAAACGGCATCATGAACGGCGTGAGCGAGGATACGTTCAGTCCGCTGCGGCCCGCGAGCCGCGGGATGATCGTGACGATGCTCTGGCGGCTGGAGGGCATGCCCGAGACGGAGTACGCCGCGTTCAGCGACGTGCCGGCCGGCTCGTGGTGCGCGAAGGCGGTCGGCTGGGCGGCGGCCGGGCACATCGTGGACGGATACGCCTCGGGCCAGTTCAAGCCCAACGATCCCGTCAGCAGGGAGCAGCTCGCCGTGATCCTCTGGCGCTACGCAAAGTACAGGGGCACGGATCAGACCGGCGCCAGAGAAGTGAATCTCGGCGTCTACGTCGACACGGAGCATATCTCGCAATGGGCATACGAGGGGATGCAGTGGGCGGTGAACGCCGGACTCATCTCCGGAACTGGAAACGACAGACTCAGCCCGAAGGCGGCCGCCGGCCGCGCGCAGGTCGCGACGATACTGATGCGGTTTTCTTTTCTGGGCTGACGCGGCCGCCGCATAAGCAGCCGCAATAAACAGGGGCCGTCAGGAACGGGAGAAAGCGATCTCCCGGCCCTGACGGCCCCGCCTTTGCCTTTCAGACGGCAGACGCGGCTCAGAGCGGATCGGCTCCCGTCCGAAATACCGCATGCATTGAGTAACACGTTTTTCCGAGCATTGCAGCGCGATAATAACACGTTTTTCCGGATCAATCTTTCTATGCATCACGTTTTTCCTGCAATTTCAAGGCAGAATTCTCACATTTTTCGGATGACGTGCTGCGTTCCTGTACCAGTCCGCAGCGGTCGGGAAAAACAGACGCGGATAATCATCCTCACGCAGGGCTTCCGCGCCTGAGGTCCTGTCCCGGCGGGGATGCGGACGGAAGCCGGACACGACGCACGCTCCGAATTTTGCTCTTGCCAGCGCGAGGGAATCTTCATATAATAAACACGTCGAAATGCGCCGGAAAGGAAGCGGGTCCGCGGCTCCGAGCGGGCAACGGACAGAAAGGGAAGACGGCATCGCCATGTCGCTGCAGACTCAGGTCATAACATCGCTCAACCTCGCCGTGCTGCTGCAGCTGGCGGGGCTGGTCATCGCCGTTGCCCGGGACACTTACATCGGCAGGGAACACAGGAATCTGCTTCTGAGCGTGACGATACTCCTGCTGTCGCTGATCCTGCAGAATCATCTCGACAACGCGCTGAGCCTGCGCAGCGACCTGCCGGCGATGCTCCGCAAGATCATCATCATCTACGGCTACTGTGCCCGCCCCGCGCTGCTTGCGCTTTTCATCCGGATCGTGAACGGGGACAGGCGCCCGTGGCTCATCGTGATCGCCAACGGGCTGATCAATCTGACGGCGCTGTTTGCCGACATCGTGTTCACCATCGAAAACGGGCATTTCGTGCGCGGGCCGATGGGCTATACCTGCCACGTGCCCTGCTTCCTGCTGGTGCTCTGGCTGACCGTGGCCTCCGTTCAGAAATACCGCAGCGAACGGAAGAGAGACGCGTTTCCGCTGGCGGTGGCGCTGCTCCTGATCGCGGCCACGGTCGTGGATACCCTGTTCGTGGAGGACGACGTCATTTCCTTCCTTTCCGTTTCCGCCGTGTCGGGCAGCGTCTTCTATTACATCTGGCTGCACCGGCATCTCGTGCGGGAGCACGAGCAGGCGCTGCTCGCGGAGCAGCGCGGCAGGATCCTCATGGCGCAGATCCAGCCGCATTTCATATTCAATTCCCTGACCGCGATCCGGGCGGTCTACCGCACGGACGAGGAAAAGGGAGAAAGAGCCATCACGGAGTTCGCGGACTATCTGCGCCACAATATGGACGCGCTCGCGCGCGAGGAGACGATCCCCTTCGAAAAGGAACTGGAGCATGTGCGGCGCTATCTCTCGCTGCAGCAGCTCCGGTTCGGGGACAAGCTGCGCGTCTCCTATGAGCTCGGCGCCACGGATCTGAGCATACCGACGCTCACGCTTCAGCCGCTCGTGGAGAACGCCGTCACCTACGGGGTGCGGCAGAGCGCGACCGGTCAGGGAACGGTGACGATCCGCTCCCGCGAACTCACGGACCGCTGGGAGATCGAGGTCACGGACGACGGTCCGGGCTTCGTGCCGGAGAACGAGCTGCATGACGGCGAGAAATCCCATATCGGCCTGCAGAACGTGCGGGACCGGCTGCAGCTTGTCTGCGGCGGGAGCCTGGTCCTGCGCTCGGCGCCCGGGCAGGGGACGACCGCGACGATCGTCCTGCCGAAATCGGAGGTGAAACCCGTATGATCGTATTTGCCATCGACGACGAACCGCTGGCGCTGGAGGATTTGACCGACTGCATCCGCGCGGCGAGGCCGCAGGCGGAAGTGCAGGCCTTCCAGATGGCCGGCGACGCGCTCGAGGCCGTGGAGGAACAGGGCGTGACGCCGGACGTCGTGTTCACGGATATCCAGATGCCCGGCATGAACGGGCTGGAGTTCGCCGTGCGGATGAAGACCGCCGCGCCGGAATGCCGCATCGTGTTCGTCACGGCCTATTCAAAGTACGCGGTGGAATCCTACAAGGTGCGCGCCCACGGCTATCTGCTCAAACCGGTGACGGAGGAGCAGGTGCGCGAGGAGTTCGACTCGCTGCCCGGGCTGCCCGAACCGCAGCCGAAAAAGCTGACGGTGCGCTGCTTCGGAAGCTTCGAGGTGTTCTTCGAGGGACGGGCGCTGGAGTTCTCGCGCCAGAAGAGCAAGGAAGTGTTCGCCTATCTCGTCAAGGAGCAGGGCGCGTGGGTCTCCACGGACGAACTGGTCTCCGACCTCTGGGAGGACACGGAGGACGAGCAGAACGCGAAGAGCTATCTGCGCGTGCTCACCAACGACATGCTGACGACCCTCAGGTCGGTCGGCATGCAGGACGTGCTGCTCAAGAGACGCGGCCGGCTCGCCATCAACGCCGGGATGCTCGACTGCGACTACTACCGCATGCTCGAGGGCGACATGCAGGCGGTGAACGCCTTCCGCGGCGCGTTCATGACGCAGTACGGCTGGGCGGAACTGCTCACCGGCGCGCTGTACTTCCGCAATCTGCCTCTGGAATAGGGCGAAGCGGACGTAAAAATGAAGCGGCGCCTGATAAAGGCGCCTCAGACAACAGGGGCTCCCTGCCGTGAGTTGACCGAGGCGGGGAGCCCCTGTTTCTGCCCCGGCACAGGACCGCCGCGCACCGGAGCGCGCCCGCGTTTTCAGGGCCGAAGGCCCTGCTCTTCACAGAAATCGTGCGCTATTGAAAATAATTATGTGTTTTTTCATAATAATTGCGTATTTGTAATGCTGTTGTAACGGTTATTCTGCTATAATACAGACTGTGAAACTGTATTTATCATTTTGAACTCACGGCAGGGGGGGAGACGCGTGACAGCTGCGGATATCGATCGGGAGTATACGGCCGGGCAGCCGGCGAACGGCGTCTCCGAGCTTCCCAAAACGCTGGGGGAGGCAAAGGCGGAACTCTCGCGGCTTGCGTATACGAAGGCCCCGATCGGCGAACCGGAGTTTCTGTTCCACGCGGCCAACGCGATGTATCTCGCGCAGGAGGAATTCGAGCGGAGGCAGGGCCGTGTGGGACACGTGGAGCACAGGCTGCCCAGGCCGGCGCGCGAGAAAGCCGTGGAAAGCCTGGTCGCCTCCGAATGCTTCCGCCGCTTCTGCGAGAACCAGGGCTCGGCGGAGGCCATGGCGAAGCTCTTCGAGGGCGAGGTCGGCGCGCGCAGGGCGCTGCAGCAGTTCGGCGCAGCGATCCGGCAGCATGAGCGGGACAAGTCCGCGAAAGGCGCCGCGGAGCAGGCGCCGGAGCAGCAGGCGGCCGCCCAGGACGGGAAGAAGCAGGACGGGCCAGCCCTCGCCTGAACAGGTGTGTAAGGTGCGCTTCCGCACGGAGGCGCGTGTTACATAAATCGCATACCCATTCTTTGCGGAAAGGAGGAAAAAGAAATGTTTGACGCTGTTGCAAATCCAGTAATCAGCCTGATCAACTCTCTGCTCGGGCCGCTGCTGGGCATCGTCGGCGCCGCCGGCGCGATCTACTGCGTGGTACTGGGCGTGAAGTTCGCCAAGGCCGAGGAGCAGCAGGACCGCGAGAAGGCGAAGCAGGCGCTCAAGAACGCGATCATCGGCTTCGTGCTGATCTTCGTGCTGCTGCTGGCGCTGAAGCTTCTGCTGCCTACTATGGTCAATTGGGTGAATTCGAACGCGGGCAGCCAGACGATCAATCCCAACACGATTCCGCAGGGGTCGTGAGCGCCCCGGCGGAACCGGGCTGATTCCTCTTCTGCTCGAGGGGAGAGGAAGCAGCTGGAAAGGGGACCGGCTCTTCACGGAGCCGGCCCCGATCCGGGGGCACGGACGGACGACGCCCGCGTCCCGGGATCGGGGAAACGCCTCTTAATCTGAATTTCCCGGCAGGCTCCGGCGGTGCGCAGGCATCTCAGGGGAGCCGCGGGAAAGGAGACAGCATGACGGACGAGAAGAAAGAGATCCGGACGATCCTGCTCGGCAAAACGGTGCCGGACGGAAACGGAAAGCTGACCAGCGCCGCGCGCGGCGAGATCCGGCTGCCCATCGGCGTCGGGGACGGCGCGGGAGCGGTGCGCTTCTTCGGCGTCGCGCGGAAGGCCGTCCGCTATGAGACGGAGCTCGGCGAGGAGAAGGCGCTCGCCGCCGCGGAGCTGACGATGCGGGACATCGGACGGGGCCTGTCGCTGCGCGAGCAGCCGGACGCGGCCGCCTGCCTGATCCGCTACGTGATCACGCGGCCCGCGGTCCTCACCTTCCGGTTCGTGGAAGGCGTACCCGTGCTGACGGCGTGGACCGGCCGCGGACTGACCGGCTGGATCTCCCTGCGCAGGGCGCTGAGCGCCTTCCGGCAGGCAGCGCCGGACAAGCTTCGTCCTACCGGCGGAGAAGCGCCGGAGGAGAGGGAGGAAGAGAAAGAAAAGAAAAAAGACCGGCCGGGCGCCGGCGGCGCCCCGAAGAACGGCGGCCGCCGCGTGAAGAGCAAAGGAAGCCGCGTCCGGAAGAAGGGCCGCCATGAGAAGTAGGCGCGTTCCGGACGGGGTTCTACATGGATATGCTCGAGAAGTGGGGACTCGAGACGGGCGAGGAGATCGGACCGGTCGAACCCTGACCCGGACGCGGACGGACGGGACCGATGCGGAAGACCGCGAAACGGCCCGGCTTCAGTACATCTTTCGGATGCTGAGCCGGGCCGCTTCGCATTCTCTTCGCCGCGCGCGGCCTTGTACGGCGCCGGCGGTCATGGTAGAATAAAGCATAAAGATGCAGACTGGAGTGGGTCGGATGGAAAAACTGGATACCCGCGTCGTGCTCCCGCATCCCATCCGGAAGGAAGGGCTCGACTATCTGCGGGAAAACATCCGGGAGGTCATCGTGGCCGAGGACACCCGGCAGGAGACCGTGCTCAAATACATGAACGAGGACGTCACCGGCGTGCTGCTGCGCGGCTGGCCATTCGGGAAAAGAATGTTCGACAGCACGCCGAACCTCAAGGTGATCTCCCGTCACGGCAACGGCTACGACAACGTCGACATGGAGGAGGCCAACCGCAGGGGCGTCCTCGTCGTGAACTCGCCCGACGCGGCGACGGATTCCGTCGCGGAACACGCGGCGACTCTTGTGCTCATGCTCTGCCGCAAAATGTATCTCGCGCCGCGCGCCGTGTCGGCGGACAGCCGCGCCGGCCGCGGCTATCAGCCGGAGGACGCGGCGGGAAAGACCGCGGGCATCATCGGTCCCGGCCGGATCGGCAAGGCCGCGGCGAAGCGTCTGCAGGCGTTTGGGATGAAGATCCTCGCGTATTCCCGGAACATGACGGACGCGGAGGCCGCCGCTCTGGGCTTCGAGAGATGCGGCTCGCTGTCCGAGCTGCTGCGGCGCGCGGACTTCGTGCTGCCGCTCACGCCCCTGACGGAGGAGACGCGGCACATGCTCGGCGCGGCGGAGTTCGAGCAGATGAAGCCGACGGCCTACGTCGTCAACTGTTCGCGCGGCGCGGTCATCGACGAGCAGGCGCTTGTCGACGCCCTGCGGCGCGGCGTCATCGCGGGAGCCGGCCTGGACGTGGTCGAGAACGAACCGGTGGACGCGGACAATCCCCTTGCACGGATGGAGAACGTCATCCTCACGCCACACGTGGCGGCTGTCACGCCGGACAGCATGCTGCGCATGTCTATGTACAGCTCCCGGCAGCTCGTGGAGGTGCTGCGCGGCGGCAGGCCGTGGACGCCCGTCAACCCGGAAGTGCTCTCGCGGCAGGGAATCCTGTAAATCCTGAGGGGCAACGTGATGCTTCACGTCGCCGCGGCATAAATAAAGACGGGATCCGAACGCGTCCGGGACGCGCCCGGGCCGGCGTTCAGCATCATGTTGACATAGCAGGTGCCATTCCATATAATGAGAAACTGAAAGAAACCGCGGAACGGACGAACGTTCACGGAAACACGGGAGGCGCGGAAAACGCCCCGACAGAGTATAATTCGTAGTAGAGGAGCGAACCATATGCGGTACACTGGCGTTACTTCCAGAGGAATCATCATGCCGATCTTCAAAGAGGGCGACGATCTGGTCTCCCTGATCCGGGACAGCCTGATCGAAGCTTCGCGCGAGGAGGGCTTTCAGCTTCAGGACCACGACGTCCTGGGCGTCACGGAAGCCGTGGTCGCCCGCACGCAGGGCAACTACGCGACGGTGCAGCAGATCGCGGAGGACGTCCGCCGGAAGCTCGGCGGTGAGGACATGGGGATCGTTTTCCCGATCCTCAGCCGGAACCGTTTCGCCATCATCCTGTGCGCGCTCAGCATGTCCTGCAGGAAACTGTACGTCCAGCTGTCCTATCCGTCCGACGAAGTCGGCAATCATCTGATCAGCGAGGATGAGGCGGACGGAAGAGGCGTGGATCCGTACAGAGACAGCTTCACCGAGAAGGCGTTCCGCGACGTGTTCGGCTTCGACACGGTCCATCCGTTCACGGGCGTAGACTATATCGAGTACTACAAGAGCCTCGGGGACAACATCGAGATCCTGTTCTCCAACGATCCCTGCTATGTCCTGCAGTACACGAAGAACGTGATCAACTGCGACATCCACACGCGAAAGCGCACGAAGCGGATCCTGCAGGCCGGCGGCGCGGAGAAGGTCTTCAGTCTGGACGAGATCATGACGGCGCCCGTGGACGGCAGCGGATACAACGAGCGCTACGGCCTGCTCGGCGCCAACAAGGCCACGGAAGAGCGCGTCAAGCTGTTCCCCAGAGACTGCCAGGCCTTCGTGGAAAAGCTCCAGAGCGCGCTGCTTGAAGCGACCGGGAAAAAGCTGGAGGTCATGATCTACGGCGACGGCGGCTTCAAGGATCCGGTGGGCGGAATCTGGGAGCTGGCCGATCCCGTCGTATCTCCCGCGTTCACCGACGGCCTGAAAGGCACGCCCAACGAGCTCAAGATGAAATACTTCGCGGACAACGAGCTGGGACACCTGAGCGGCGCCGCGCTCGCGGAAGCGATGAAGGAGAAGATCAAGGCCAAGGACAACGACCTGAAGGGCGCCATGACGGCCCAGGGCACCACGCCCAGACAGCTCACGGATCTGCTGGGAAGCCTGTGCGACCTGACCAGCGGAAGCGGCGACCGCGGCACGCCTGTGGTCCTGATCCAGAACTACTTCACGAACTACGCGACCGAATAAGCGCACCCGGCCTGCCGGCGGGCATGACGGAACGCAGAAGGGAGCTGCAGCGCCGACGCGGATGCCCCGCGTTCCGGGAGAAGCCTGAAGGCTGAATAAAGAAAGAAGCGAAAGCGCGCAGTCGGCAACGTCTGCGCGCTTTTCCTGAGACGAGACAGCTGCGGAGGAAGGAACATGCCGGGAAACACGGACAATACCGGGGCATCGGAACGGATCGTGCTTCACGTTCCGACGGATTTCACGATCGACGGATTCGCGGCGCTGTGCCGGATCGGAAGGGAGTCGCCGGCGTTCGAGGCGCTGGAGGACGCGCTGCCGCTGATCCGCAGCTACGGCTCGCCGAAGGCGGTCCTCAGATGGGCTGGCGTCGACCGCGTCGACGGCGACGAAACGACGATCGAGGGCGTGACCTTTCACAGCCGGGTGGTCGCGGACAAGCTGCGCGGTCTGCACAGGGTGTTTCTCTCCGTCATTACCGCCGGAGACGGCCTGGAGCGGAGCGGCGCGTTCGCGGAGGATCCGTTCCTGAACACCTATGACGGCGCGCTGCTGTTCCACGCGTCGAAATACGTTATCGGGTTCATGCGGGAGAACTTCGGCTTCGACGGCAGTTCCATGCTCAATCCCGGCTCGCTTCCTGACTGGCCGATCGCGAACAGCTTCCCGCTGTTCGATCTGATCGGGAACGTCGGGGAGATCGGCGTCTCGCTCAACGAGGCCGGATACATAAAGCCGTGGAATTCCGGCTCGCATATCCATTTCTCCGGAGGCGGGTATCAGAACTGTTCGCTCTGCAGGAAGCCGGACTGCGTCGGACGCAGAGCCCGTTTCGATCCTGTCGAGTACGCGAGGATCTTCGGCGGGGAGCCCTGAAGCGCAGAAATCCGCGCGGAAAGACGCGGGAAGACAGGAGACCGAGTCAGCAAAAAAGCGCCGGGCCGGGAGCGTAACGCCGCCCTCGCCCGGCCAGTCATGGTCCGGCCGGGACTTTTCATGCTGCCCGGACGACACAGGGCCGGAGGGAAACGAATGGAACCGAAACTGAAAAAACTGCTGTCCCTGTGCCTCGCCCTGCTGCTGCTCGCAGGGCTGCTGCCCGCTGCGGCCTGGGCGGCGCCGGCTGTTCCGCCCCCCGCGGCAGACCCCGCGCCGGCAGCGGACGCGGAGCATGCCACGGGCTTTCTCCCCTCGGAGGGAGAGCTCCGCTTCTCCTGGGAGCTGGAGCCGCGCAGAAGCGCGCTGCTGCGCGCAGCGCCCCTGCCGGAGCGCTACGGCTTTACGGAAAACGGCGACGGCACGCTGACCGTCCTGAATCAGACCGCGCCCAAAAACCAGGGGAGCGTCGGAGCCTGCCTCTTCTTCACGGGAAACGGGGCGGTGGAGAGCTATCTGCAGCTGCACGGCGCGGAGTGCGGCGTGTATGACGTCGGCCCCGACGTGGACTTCTCGGAGCTCCACGGTCTCTACGCAACCGCCCTCTACGGTCTGTCCGAGACGGACTGCGCCAACGGCTTCTACGGCGCCACGGGAACCCCCTGGCCCTTCAACGGTACCTATGACGGGGTCTGGATCTCCTATGCGATGCGCGGCGGGCCCATGGGCGGCCTGCTTCTGGAATCCGACGACCCCGCCGCCGCCCCGGCGGCGGACCTGCTCCAGCCGCCGGCTTTCCGCTTCGTTCCTCTTACGGAAAAGCTGAGCGAAAAGCGTTTTGTCACCGTGGAGAACGTCCCGTTCCTGACGGGAACGGTCGGAGAGCTCAGCGCCGAGACCTGGGCAAACAGCGTCGGCGCCATCCAGAAGGGCGTGCTGGAAAGCGGCTCCGTAAGGGCATCCATGGGATACTACGGAACTTATTACAACGCCGGCACCTGCGCGTACCACATGCCCTATGACGAAGAAGGAGATTCGAACCACGCGGTCCTGATCGTCGGCTGGGACAACGCGTATCCGGCGGAGAATTTCCGTGCCGCGCCTCCGGGCGACGGCGCGTGGCTTGTGAAAAACAGCTGGGGCGCGGAGTGGGGCATCGGCGGCTGTTTCTGGATCTCCTACTACGACAGGCATATCCTGAGCAAGTGCAGCCGGATCGACGGCGTCGCGCTCAATGACCCCGAGCTGAGGATCTATGACGCCGCCCCGATGGTCAGCACGCTGCTCGGCAGCGGCTTCACGACAGTGGATCCGGATCACCTGCCCTTTGAACTCTACGGCATCTATCCGGTGGAGGGCGGCGGCGTTCAGCTGCTGGAATCCCTCCAGATCGGCTTCGGCACCCCCGCGACCTTCGACCTGTATATCGACACGGACGCCGTGCCCTGCGCGCCGGAGGATCTCGGCACGCCGGAGTATACGGATTATCAGGAGACGCTCAGCGTGGACGGGCCGGGCTTCTATACGCTGAAGCTGGCGCGTCCGGTGGAACTGACCGGAGACTTTTTCGCCGTGTATATCCGGCTCCGCGCGCTTTCCGACGGCAGCTATCCAAATATATACGTAGATTATCTCCAGTCCCCGGAACTGGGGCCGGGCGGGGGCGGCGTCACGCCGAAGATCGAATACAACGGCGAACAGTATGAATGTACCCTGATGCGCTCCGGCGAAGGCTATACGTGGAAGAACACCTACGTCAACGAAAACTTTACGCCCACGCCGGAGATGCCGACGGACATCGACACGTTCCTGCCCGGCATGCGCTGGCGCGCCGGCGCGCTGTCGCTCGACCCCGGCGCGGAGGCCATGGCCCCCGGCATGACCCGGA